>OJNH01002612.1_pt1 | contig 12444 bp, 17 predicted proteins | sample 1597361 | NCBI WGS metagenome assembly OJNH01 (sample SAMEA2452136, study PRJEB22498) | human gut metagenome | biome: human feces; feature: human gut; material: feces | place: Australia | collected 2012
ATGAATTATGATAAAATATACTTGGAGGATTAAATTATGAAATTATTAACAGTATGTATACCTTGTTATAACTCAATCATGGAAATGCATAAAGCCATTAATTCATGTCTTTTAATGAAAGATGAGGTAGAAGTTTTAATTGTTGATCGTCATTCACATGATGAAACTTTACAAGTTGCTAGAGAATATGAAGAAGCTTATCCTGAAACTGTAAAAGTTATTACAACAAGGGAAGATGTTCCTTTTTTAAAAATAGCTCTAGAACATAGTGAGGGACTTTATTTCAAAATACTTCAATGCTTTGATTATTTAGATCAACCATCACTTGTAAGTGTTGTAGAAACAATTCGTGATTTTATTCGTATTCAAGCAAATTTAGATGTATTACTTACAGATTATAAATATGTAGTTCCTCAAAAAAAAGAAAAAAGAGTTTCATATAAAAATATTTTTCCAACAGAAACTATTTTTGAATGGCATAATATAAAAGCATTTCATAAGCATTTTCAAATAGATTTAGGATCAGTTATTATTAAAACAAGTACTCTAAGAAAAATAAAAACGGATGAAGAAAATATTTTTTATAATGAGTTAACCGTTTATGGAATAATTCCTTATATTAAATCAATGTATTATTTAAATGCACCATTTCATTGTTATGGATCACATCGAAAAATTCATATTTCTAAATCAAATAGTTATGTTGACTTAATGAAAAGCTTATGGGATTTATATGATGTTTATTCTTTAAAGAGTCGAAGACAAAGAAGTTATGTTATTGAATATTTATCAAAGGTCTATGTGCTTACTGTTTATTTATTATTAAAATCAAATCAAAAGGAACAAATTGGATTATTAAATGCATATTTAGGATTTAATGATCCTAAATTATACAAAGCACTTACAAAACGTGTTTATGGATTTTTATTAAGTAGTAATAATCAAAAATTATATGATATGTTAATTAAAATATTTGAAAAAGTATATCAATTAGAAATAGAGGAATAGAATGAAGAAGAAATTATTATTTGTTATACCCTTAAGTTTATTTGTTTTAGATTATTTATTGATTTATTTTCAAATCATCCAACCATTAGATTGGATGATTTATCATTTAGTACAAAATTTAAGATGTGATTTTATGACATCCTTTTTTAAACTTTGTTCAACATTAGGAAGTACATGGTTTTATGTTTTATTAGTTGTAGTATTAATGTTTTTAAAAGATAAAAAAGAACTTTTGATAGGTATCCATTTATTAATAGGACAAGGAATAAATAGACTTATTAAATATATTATTAAAAGACCAAGACCTCCTCAAAGATTACATTTAGTAAAAGAAACGAATTATAGTTTTCCTAGTGGACATAGTATGTCAGCAATGATTGGTTATGGATTATTGATTATAGAAGTTTATCAAAGTTCTTTAAAATATAAAAAACTTATCATGACATTATTAGCAATGATGATTTTATTAATAGGTTTAAGTAGAATTTATCTAGGTGTACATTATTTTTCTGATGTTATAGGTGGCTTTTTGCTGTCTTTAAGCTATTTATTATTTATTTATTATAATACCTCACTTTATACATAGAATGTGTAAAGGAGGTTTTTTTATTGGATATTGATATCATTAGTGGTTTATATCATTATGGTTTGACCATTATAAAATATGAACAAGATTATTGTTTAGTAGATTTAAAGACTCAAGAAGTTTATGAAAAAATGAGTATTTATTATATAAAAAGATTATTAAGAAGTTGGAATAAGCATCGTAAAAATATAGAGAGTGTGATATAATGGAAAAAAGTTTGAGGTGGTTTAAAATGAGGACAGTAAAGAATTATGTAGGAATTATTTTGTGTGCGTGTGTTATTATTTTTATTTATAAAACATTTGATATTTCATTGTTTTCCAATATTTTATCAGCTTTTATTCCTTTAATAGTAGGAGCAATACTTGCTTATTTTTTACAACCATTGGTTTATAAATTTGAAATGTTTTTAGATTCTTTTAATAACGATAAATTGATTAAATACAGTCATACAATAGCATCTATTTTTGTTTTTGTTGTCTTTGTTTTGATTATTGTTATTTTAATGATTGCAATCATACCAGCTTTAGCCAATTATATTGTTAATATTGCAGATAACTTAACACTCTATATCAAAAACTTTGAAAAGACACTAGAATTTTATTTAGGAAGTAGTCTTGCTAGTGATGTAATTATTAAAATAGATGAAATGGTTGTTAAATATGTTAATTCTATTGAGGCTATTGATCCAATTGCGACACTTGGCACTATTTTTAAGGCAGGAAGTACAATTATTACAGCTGTATTAGGACTTATTTTTACACCTTATGTATTAATAGAAGCAAAAAGGTTAGTAAGTATTTTTGATCGTCTTTGTTCACTATTTATGTCAAAAGAAAAAATTGCTTTAATTCATGATTATGCAGTACGTTCACATCAAATATTTGGACAATTTATTTATGGTAAGTTTTTAGACTCTTTAATTATAGGGGCTATTGCCTTTGTAGGACTTGGAATACTTAAACTTAAGTTCTTTCCAATTCTTGCAGTTATCATTTTAATTACCAATATGATTCCTTATTTTGGACCATTTATCGGTGGGTTTCCTGCTGTTCTTGTAGCCTTGATGACAGGAGATTTATTCCATGCTTTAGCGGTTTTAGTTTTTGTCTTTGCTTTACAACAATTTGATGGTTTATTCTTAGGACCAAAGATTTTAGGAGATGTTGTTGGTATTTCACCATTTTGGGTTTTACTTTCTATTACCGTCTTTGGACATTTCTTTGGCTTTATTGGAATGTTCCTTGGAGTACCAATGATTTGTGTCATTCGTATGCTTTTTAATGATATCATTGACTTTCATAATAAAATGAAAGAATTAGATACATAGATTGTAATTTAAATAAATATTTGTTAGGATAATAGAGGCTTTGTCCTCGTAGCATAGCTGGATAATGCAATCGCCTCCTAAGCGATAGATCGGGTGTTCGAATCACCTCGAGGACGCCAATATGATTAAAAAGTCTTGATTTTCAAGACTTTTTTATTAATTATAATTTGGCAATAGAAGTGAAAATAATAAATAAAAGTTGATAGAAAAAAATGTGTAATGTAGATGATTGTTTAAATAGTTCAATTAATTACAATAGATGAGGTTGAATATGATAATAGGTTTTTTATTTACTATAAAGGGTGCATTTAATATATTGAAGGGGTTAAACTATTTTATTTTCAAAGATAATTTTAAAATGATTCCTATGGAATTAACATCTGTATATAAATCACCTGTTAGTGTTCATGAAATTACGTATATGTATTGTTATCAATCTATTCATCAAGGAACGAATGTAAAATATAAAACCAAAGGACATGATTATAAAAAAGAAGTAGGAGATATTGACTTCTTTTATTATGATGAAAGATTACATATTGTTTATGAAGATGAAGAATATGTTACTTCTTATATGATTTTAGGAATATTTTTATTTTTATTTGGATTAAGAATAATTTTTTTGTACATATAAAAGAGGATATGATATTTTAAATTTAATGCAAAAAAAGATTGTAGGACAGTATCTACAATCTTTTTTGTTCTATAATGAGAACATGAAATAATATGACATTTATCAATTGTATTTATATACAAAGATGATAAAATGAAGTCACAAGGGGGATTTGTATGGAAAAAGAATTGAATTGGGCAGTCATAGGAACAGGTGTGATTGCTAATGAAATGGCACAAGCTTTACAAAGGATGGATAAAACACTTTATGGAGTTGCTAATAGAACACAGGCAAAAGCTATTGATTTTGCAAAGAAGTATGGTGTTAAAAAAGTCTATGATGAAATTGATGAAGTGTTTGATGATGAAAATGTTGATATTATTTATTTGGCAACATCACATAATACGCATTATCAATTTATAAAAAAGGCGTTAGAACATGGAAAGCATTTATTTGTAGAAAAATCAATTACGTTAAATAGTCGCGAATTAGATGAAATGATAGCACTTGCTAAAGAGAAAAATTTAATTCTTGCAGAAGCCATGACCATTTGGCATATGCCAATCTATAAAGAATTATGGAAAATCGTGCAAAGCGGTGAACTTGGTAAAATGCAAATCATGACAGTAAACTTTGGAAGTTTTAAAGAATATGATATGAATAATCGTTTCTTTAATATGAATCTTGCTGGTGGGGCTTTATTAGATATTGGGGTCTATGCTCTTTCTGCAGTACGTAGTTTTATGTCTAAACAGCCAAATGAAATTGTAAGTCAAGTGAAGTTTGCACCTACAGGCTCTGATGAACAAGCAACGATTTTACTTAAAAATGAAGATCAACAAATGGCAACGATTGCTTTATCAATGCATTCAAAACAACCTAAAAGAATTATGATTTCTTTAGAAAAAGGGTATATTGAAGTTTATGAATTTCCTCGTGGACAAAAAGCAACGATTGTGGATGCTGTAACAGGAAAACAAACAGTTATTGAAAAAGGAAATACTGAAAATGCACTTTATTATGAAATGTGTGATATGGAAGAAGCAGTTAGAAATCAAGATGATTCACATTTAAATTTAGAGTATACAAAGGATGTCATGGATATTATGAGTCAACTTCGTAAAGAATGGAAAATGCAATATCCAGGAGAAAAATGGTAAGGACAAATTTTTTGTCCTTTTCTTTATGCAGTGATAAAATAAAGTAAATAAAGGAGGATCATTATGGATAAAGTATTAAAATTTTTAAAAGATGCAGAAACTTATTATTTAGCAACAGTAGAAGGTGATCAACCAAGAGTAAGACCCTTTGGAACAGTACATGTTTTTGAAGGAAAGCTTTATATTCAAACAGGAAAAGTCAAAGATGTTTCTAAACAACTTCATCAAAATCCTAAAGCAGAAATTTGTGCTTTTAAAAATGGAGAATGGTTACGAGTAAGTGGAAAATTAATCGAAGATGATCGTAATGAAGCAAGACAATCTATGTTAGATGCTTATCCAAGTTTACAAAAGATGTATAAAGCAGATGATGGCAATACGGAAGTTTTCTATTTTGAAAATGCTACAGCTATTTTCTCATCATTTACTCACGAACCACAAATTATTAATTTTTAATCATAAGTTACCTATTAAAAAAGCTGTAATTTTTATATAAATGGACAAATAAGATAAATTGTCAATATATGGATAGATAAAGAGGATTATGCATTGTTGTTGATATTTCATTTAATATAATAGAATTAGATAAAAGAAAGGATGAAATATCTATGTTAAAGAATGAAAAAGGACAAGCAGTTGCACCAAAAACAGTCACAATGACAAAAAAAGATTTTGAAGATCAAGGAAACACCCGTGTTTATTGGTTAGGTGGCGGAGGAGCCATGATCAATGATCATGGAACAGTGATTATGATTGATCCCCTTTTAGAAGGCTTTGATATGCCCTTATTGATTGATATGCCAATTGATGTAAAAGATGTACCGCATGTGGATGCTATTTTAGTATCTCATGTAGATAATGATCATTATTCAAGACCAACGTGTAGAGATTTAAAAGATGTTTGTAAAGAATATCATACTTCTTATTATGTTGCTTCTTTAATGAAAGAAGAATGTGGTTTGGATGGAATTGGACATGATATTGGAGATCATATTCAAATTAATGATATTGATGTTGAACTTACACCTGCTGATCATGCTTGGCAAAATCAAATTGCTAAATATAATTATCGTGTATGGGAAGATCGTGAATATTGTGGTTTCTATGTAAAAACACCAACAAAGAAAATTTGGTATGTAGGAGATTCTAAATTGATGGACTGTCAATTACATATGGACCCGCCAGATGTTATGTTCTTTGATTTTGCAGATAATCCTGTGCACATTGGTTTAGAAAATGCCTATAAACTTGCCAATACTTATCCAAATACAAAACTTGTTTTAATTCATTGGGGAAGTGTTGATGCACCTGAAGCAAGTGCTTTTAATGGAAATCCACAAGATATTTTAGACAATGTCGTTAATCCTGAAAGAGTTGTTATTTTAGCACCCGGTGAAGAATATGTTGTTGATTAAGAAGTAGAAATCATGAGATATAGTGAAGTTAAAGATTTTAATTATGATGATTGTTTTAAACTTGGATGTTTAATTATTGAAAAACATGACAAACATAAAGAACCATTTACGATTAGAATTTATATGGATGATCTTGTTATCTTTCAATATATCATGCAAAGATGAAGGAAATGTTTCTCGTGGTAGAACCCTTCTTTGTACAAAGCAAAGTGAGTGTTGTTTTAGGTATCAAGCTAAGTTATGGTTATAAAGATTTATGTTTTAGCTTTAAAATCATCACTTCATCAACAAATGCCACTTGCTTGGAAAAAGGAACAATTTTTTTACCAGCAACAACTGTTTTTATCAAATGTGCAAGATAATACTTTAAGAGATGATAGAAATATCATCTATTTTAATACCTAAAAGGTATCGTTATTGATAAATTATAAGTATTAGATATTTAAAATAAAGCGAATTATAATGAAATTGTAAAGAAAGAATGATACGAATAACAATTGAAGAAGCAAGTAAAAAAAATAATATTCCAATTCATATCCTTAAAGAATATGAAAGTTGGGGATTGTGTCAAGAAGTTAAAAAAGTAATGGAATCTTGGCAATATGATGAAACAGACTTAGAAAGATTAAGTTTGATTATGACATTATACGATTTAGATTTTTCGGTTTAAGAAATAGAAAAATATATGAAACTTTCTTTAAAAAAGAATGAAAATGAATGTTTAAAACTATTAAATAAAAAAAGAAAAGGAATCTTAGATGAAGTTCATCTAAAAGAAAAACAATTATCCAGAATTGATTATTTAAGATATGAGATGGATCGGGGAAATAAGGGATGAAAAAGATTTGTGCATTGATGTAACCTTTACTTTTAGTTTTTACCTGTAGTGCTTGTAGTAGTAAAAAAGCAACCGCTAAAAAGAAAACAAAACACAAACAGATTTAAAAAAAGTCAATTCAAAATCATTAGTTATTTATTTCTTTTGGTTTGGAAGTACTCAAAATATTGTCAAGGAAATACAAAAACAAACCAATTCAGACATCTTTGAAATCATCCCAGAAGTAGCTTATAGTGATGGCTATGATACGGTTGTTGATGATGCGAAAAAGGAACAACAAGAAAAATCAAGACCAAAGATTAAAAACAAAATTGAAAATATTGATGAATACGAAACCATTTATGTAGGATATCCAAACTGGTGGGGAGATATGCCTATGATTCTTTATTCATTCTTTGAAGATTATGATTTATCTAACAAAACAATTGCACCATTTTGTACAAGTGGTGAAAGTAGATTGTTAGATACTGAAAAAACAATTCAAGCACTTGAACCAAGTGCTACATTGGTAAAAGGATTGCATGTTTCAGGGTCAGCATCAAAAGAGGCTATAAGTGATGTAAAAGAATGGGTAAATGAAATTAAATAAAAGGAGAGAAGAAGGATGAATTTATATGCAACAGATAAAGAATATAAAGAAAGATTTGATTATTTTTTAGAAGAAGTTAAAAATGATGAAGGAAATAAATTAGATGAAACAACGCGTTATTTAGCTGTTTTATCCGTTTTAATGGGAAATCAAGGAATTTGTGCTTATGAAGAAGTTCTTGAAAAAGCTTTAGATGTTTTATCACCTATACAAGTTAAAGAAATGGTTTATCAAGCAACTGACTATTTAGGATATGGAAGAATGCTTGAATTTTTAAAAGTTACAAATGAAGTATTTAATAAAAAAGGAATCGAACTTCCATTACAGTCACAAACAACAACGACAATTGAAAATAGATTAGAAAAAGGAATCCAAGCACAAGTAGATATCTTTGGTGAACATATGAATGAAGCTTGGAAAAAAGCAACAGTCAATAAATGGTTAGCTTCTAACTGCTTTGGTGATTACTATACAAGAACAGGTCTAGATTTAAAACAAAGAGAAATGATTACTTTTTGTTTCTTATATGGACAAGGTGATTGTGTTCCTCAAGTTATGGCCCATATTCAAGGAAACTTAAATTTAGGAAATGATAAAGCTTTCCTTACAAATGTTGTTTTACAATGTGTTCCATATATGGGATATCCTCGTAGTTTAAATGCACTTTCTTGCATTAATAAAGTAGAAGACTAAATATTGAATATTTGTGGTATTGCAAAGCAATACCACTTTTCCTATATAGAGGGGTGGGAAAACGATGAAAACTATTGTATTACAAGGAAGTTTACTAGTAAATGATCAACGAATATCCTCTGAAAACTTTATCAAGTGAGCAAATGAAAAGAGGTATGAAGTAAGAAGTTTTAAGGTTTCGAAAATGAATATTAAACCTTGTCTTGGCTGGGTTGCCTGGGGTTATGAAGAAATCATTATTACGTAATGATTTCTTTATGGACAAATATAGGATATTATAACAAAAAAAGGGTTTAGCTGAACCCTTATTTAATTTCTATCCAATATCTTTGAATTGTTTTTCCATCTTTAATAATTTCATTTTCTAAAAGAGCACCATTATTTTGAATTGATTTTGCAGAACCAATATTATCCTTATCACAAACAAGAAGTACTTTAGAAATATTTAAATCTTTACATTTGTCTAAAGCTAAACCGATGATTTTAGTTGCATAACCTTTTCTTCTTTCACTTGGTCTTACTCCATCACCAATATGACCACCGTAATTTAATAAATAATCATTAAGTTCATGACGAATGTTGACGGCACCTACCATTTTATTTCTTTCTACATCTAAGGCGAAAAATGTTGAATCTTCTACCAAACCAGGTTTTGGATTTTTTAAATCAAGATTATTAATATAATAATCAAAATTATGATAATCATTTTTAAAAATAGAAGCTGGAGAAGTATTAGCTTCAGGATGATTATTATTATAATCAATCCACTCCTTCAACATATCAACAATTAAATCTTGATATTCATATGACGCTTTAATTAATTTAATTGACATAATATAATCTCCTTTTATTAAAATATTTCTATTATTATAACATATTGTAGAATATAGTAAAACCCTTTATTAAGTTGTACTTAATAGAGGAAAAGTGCATATTATCTATTTTATCAAATATTTTAATAAATCTTTAATAGTGACAATACCATAAAAACATTGATTTTTTAAAACAATAATATCTTCATAAAAATGTGAGTTTTTTATTTGAAGATAGAGCTGACAGGTATTTTCAATAGATAAATGACATGAAACTATAAATGAGTCTTTTAAAAGAACTTGTTCTAATGTTTGTAAGCGATGATAGAGATTTAATTCACAAAGGACACTTTCTCTTTTTAAATATCCTAGATAGTGATTGTTATCATCAATGACATAGATTCTTTGAATATTTTCATTATTGATTAATAATAGATAAGCGTCATCAAGAGTTTGATAGTTTTTTAAGGTGCAAGGAAAATGACAAAGTTGTTCAATTGTATCTTTATGTAAAGATTGTTTATGTTTATTAGAAAGTTTCTGTATCGTATTTTTAATAGATTTTGGAATATCATTAAAATCATCCACCGGTTTCTTTAGATAATAACCTTGACCATAATCTACACCTAATTGAATAAGACATTCAAGTTCTTCCTTTGTTTCAATTCCTTCACCGATTAGCTTATAATTCATTTCTTTACAATAATTCACCATCACTTCAACCATTGCGTATTTATCTTTATTCAAATGAATATCTTGAATAAGTTCATGATCTAATTTTATATATTCAGGTTGAATATGACTAATTCTATTTAAATTAGAATAACCAGCTCCAGCATCATCAATTGCTATTTCAAAACCTTGACTACGATAATGCTCAACAGCTTTTTTAAATAGGTTTCTATCTTCTACAGATGTTTTTTCAGATAATTCAAAAACAATATGTTTTGAATCTAAATCATATTTCTTTAAATATTCTTTTGTAAATCCTTGAACAAAATCTTGGTCTAATAAAATATTAGCATCAACATTAATAAAAAGCTTTTTATTGTTTGGCATACGTTGACTTGCTTTAATAGCACTTTTACGACAGAGTTGATCTAATTTCCAAGCTTGTTCTATTTTATTAGCGATATTAAAGAGTTCTTCAATATTTAATGAACAGGATTTAAGTGTAATTCGACTTAATGCTTCAAAAGATAGGATTTCTCCTGTTTGTAAAGAAACGATAGGCTGAAAGACACTTTTTATTTTCTTTTTATTAATAATTGTAAAAAAATCACTCATACTTTTTTCATCTATTTTCATTTGCTTATCTCCTTATCCTTTTAGAATATATAGAAAAAGGGATCCTTTTTCTATCAATAATTGATAAGAAATAAGTTAAGTATAGGTAAAGTGTTTGTTATTATTAAAAAAAGGAACATTAATTTTGTTCCTTTAAACTTTCTTTATAGCTTCTTCCAATAGGAAGATGAGTTTGTTCTTTTAAAATAACTTCTTGATTTTTAATTTCTTGAATAAATCTTTTGTTAATAATGTATGATTTATGAATTTGAATAAAATCAAGAGATTGTATTTCTTTAATAAATTGACTTAATGTTTTTCTTTCAATCATTTCTCCATTAATAGAATGAATAATAATTTGATGTCTAAGTGATTCGATATAATAGATTTGTGATAATCTGATTTTTGAAGTAATTCCATTTCTTTGATAAAGATAATATTGAAAGTTTTTTTGAATTTGTTTTTGAATAAAATCATGATAATGAATAAATTGCTTTTCTAATTCATTATTAATGAAATAAAGATGTGTTTGCATTTGTAAACAAATGCTTACAAGATCAAAATCTTTAGGTCCAATAATATAAATAAGTGTACTATCTAATTTCTTAAGATGATTTAAAATATTTAAATCATTCTTTTTTTCTATTTCTACAAAATAAATATCTTGAATTGTTTGATGTGTATAATTCGTAAGTTTATATTCTATTTGTAAATCATTAAAGAATTGTTGAATAAGTGGTTCTATTTGTTTGTAATGTTTTGAAATAAGAGAAATTCTAATCATGTTTTTTCTCCTTTTCAATAGCTACAATATATTGATCAAGATTTTTATTTGAACGTATGATATCTAATAAATGATAAGAATCAACAAAACGTACACCATTTTTTTTCATGAGTTCAATGCCTTTACTAAAAGTTTCTTTATCAGAACTTACTAAATTTTCAATAATATATTGAGAACCATCCAACATATTAAATTTAAACACAATTTTATTTCCAGAACCATTTACTAAATATTTTGATGGATAAAAAGAATAACGATAATAAGAGATTTGTACAAAATCAATTTGTGAAAGTTTTAAATTGATTTGATATCTAGGATATTTATTTTTAAAAAGAAAAGAATAAAGATACTTTGCTTTATCTAAATTTTTATCAAAATAAATGTATCTTAAATATTTTTGATCAACTTCCCACATAGTATTAGCGAAAACTATTCCTGGTAATACTAAACTATAAATTATTAATAATATAATAAGAAGAACACCTAAAAACATTATTCTTTCATAAAAATGTTTATACATGATAAAGAAAACACCTAACCACCAAACAACAAAAAGTAAAATAACAAAGTTTAATAAGATGATTTTTCTTTTCTTTATTTTTCCAACAGTAACTTTCATAACTTCCTCCTGTACGTGTATTATAACATAGTTTTTTATTTGAATTTTGTTGTTGGGGACAGGTTGATGGTTGTTGGTGCCTCTTTGCTATTTATTTAAAAGAATAGGATTAAAGTATAGATAAGGAGGAAAAGAAGATGAAGAAAAAGGTAATAATGATCGGTGTTGTTTTAATTGTGTGTTTAGGAACTATTTTTTATAATATGCAAAAGAGGGATCCTTATAAAAGTTATAATCATTTAAAAACAAGTGAAGTTTTAAAAGCAAAGGAATTTAATCGATATTGGGTTTATTTTTATTCAATGGATGATCAAGAAAGCATGGATTCTAAAAATGGGATAGCTCGTCTTAATAAGGCAGTAAGTAATGTTTATTTTGTGAAAATAAAGGATAAAGAAGTAGTTATTGAAAATCAAAAAGTTAAATCAGCTACATTACTTTATATAAAGGATCATCAAATAACAAAAGAATACAAAGGATTAAAACAATTAAAAGATCATAGTAATGAAATATTACAAATGAGTTGGTAGAAAAAAGTTTAAAGCTTTTTTCTACTTTTTTAGTATAATGATAAAAAAGAGGAAAAAGATGATGAAAGAAATAAAATTAACGGATATTAAAGGTGTAAAAGTAGGACAATATGAAAATCAAGAAGCAGCTACAGGATGTAGTGTTGTTATTGTAGAAAATGGAGCGACAGCTGGAGTAGA
>OJNH01002624.1_pt1 | contig 12427 bp, 26 predicted proteins | sample 1597361 | NCBI WGS metagenome assembly OJNH01 (sample SAMEA2452136, study PRJEB22498) | human gut metagenome | biome: human feces; feature: human gut; material: feces | place: Australia | collected 2012
AATAAAATGCTTCAAATAGTAAATATTAATAGAGGTTTGCATACATTGTAAATCTCTATTAATTCAAAAGGAGGACATATGAGAAGATTAAAATTGTGGATAGTACACCACCCACATTTAACAAGATTTATTATAAAAGAATTGATTGTTTTAATTATTTTTGCATTATTGGTTGGAATATATCATTTTTTTATTAGTTCATTTACTTTAAAAGAAATCGTTATTTTACTTATAGGTTATCATTTTATACTTTATATATTGGGTAGTTAAATGATTAAAATTCAAGCTGATTATACAAGAAAGCTAATTAATGAAAATGGTGATTTAGAAGTCACGTTTACTATTAAAGATTATGCAAGTAAAAAGAGATTTGATGAACTAAATAAAGATATATACCAATTAGAAATAACAAAACCAAGAAGTAAAAGAAGCCTTAACCAAAACAGGCTCTTTTGGAAAATGGTTGGACTTATTTCTAATAAATTAAATCAAGATGAAATGGAAATATACATTTTATTATTAGAAGATACAAACGCAAAATATGAGTACATCATGGGAATAGAAGCTATTGAAGATGAATTAAAAAGGACATTTAGGGCGGTTAAGGTTGTAAGACCTGAATATCATAACGGAAAGAAATTTATCATTTATAAAGTGTTCTATGGTTCGTCTAAAATGAATGTTGAAGAGATGAACGCATTAATAGAAAAGGCTATGTTGTGGTGTCATGAACTGGATATACCTATTGATGATGAATATTAGAGGTAAAGGAAATGGAAATAAGATTACAAGAAAGTATTGATTTCACGTGTAAAGGTAAGTGTTCAAAGTGTGGAGCGTGTTGTTCAAATTTATTACCTTTAACAAATGCTGAAATTAGACATTTAAGAGAAATCGTTAAGAAAAGAAAATTAAACCCTCATTATCATATATTGTATAACGCTAAATATGATATGACTTGCCCATTTTTAAACGATCAAAACAAATGCTCTATTTATGAAGATAGACCATATATATGTAAAATTTATAAATGTGATAAAAAAGTAATGAATGAGGAAGAAGCAAGAAGAGTATTAAATGCAAAACCAATTAATTTAAGAGAGGTTATTTTTAAATGAAAAAAAGATTTAGCCTATTAACCGACAACATGAAAAAATGTTATATAACAGGTAGCACCCAAAATATACATATTCATGAAGTTTATTATGGCAATGCAAATAGAAAGAAATCTATTGAATGGGGTTGTTGTGTTCCTTTACGTGCTGATTATCATAACGCTTCATCATATGGGGTTCACTTCAATAGAGAATTAGATTTGAAACTAAAAAGAGAAATGCAAAAGGCTTTTGAAGAAAAATATGATCACGATACTTTTATGAAAGTATTCCATAAGAATTATTTATAAAACGCTCATATTTTCGATTTTAAGAGGTTTTTATAAAAACACGATTAACTTATCTAAATATATAAAAATCTCTTTATATGATTAAAATAAGCAATAAATAAAACGTATTAAGAGGTGTAGTATGCAAAAGTTTATTATTAAAGGTCGATTAGATGGATTGAACGAGGTTATTTTAGCAAATAGGACTAATAAATATAAAGGTGCAAAAATCAAGAAAGATAATGAAACCATAGTTATATATTATGCTAGGCTATATAAACTAAAGCCAATAACTAAATATCCTATTAAATTAAAAATTGATTGGTATGAGAAGAATAAGCGTAGGGATATAGATAACGTATTGAGCGCTAAAAAATTTATTCTTGATGGATTAGTTAAAGCAAAAATATTAAAAGGTGATGGACAAAAATATTTTGATGAAGTAGTAAAAGAGAATGTATATATTGATAAAGAAAATCCACACATTGAAGTAACTATAATTGAAAATGACTAATAGTATTCAAATAGTAAATTATACTTGAATAATGAAAATTATTTAGGTATAATTTTATTGTAATTTCTACCAAAGTAGAAGAAAGAAAGGAGAAGAATATGAATGAAAATAAATCAATAAAAATTGATAAAGCAACTTATGAGAAATTAAAGGAACACCAAAAAAAGACGGGTGCTACTCTTGTATGGACTATAAGCCATGCTGTTGAAGATTATTTAAAGAAGTATGATAGAGGGGTTTAATTATGGCTGACAATAAGAAATATTATTATTTAAAGTTAAAAGAAAACTTCTTTGATAGTGATGAATTAATTATGTTAGAAAGTCAACCTGATGGACATTTATATTCAAATATTTTATTAAAGCTATATTTAAGAAGTTTAAAAAATGATGGTAAATTGATGTTTAATGATCGTATACCATATAATGCTGAAATATTAGCAAAAGTTACAAGGCATAATGTTGCGGTAGTTGAAAAGGCATTATTTTTATTTGAAGAATTAGGATTAATAGAAAAGCTAGATAATGGCGCTATTTATATGTTAGATATTCAAAACTTTATAGGTAAATCAAGTAATGAAGCTGACAGGATAAGAGATTATAGAAGCCGAATTAATAAAGAAAAACAAAACTTATTAGATGGTAGTACAAATGTTGTACAAATGTACGACAAAAGTACACCAAAGATAGAGTTAGAGAAAGAGTTAGATTTAGATATAGAGTTAGATATAAAGAAAGATAATTCTACACCCACTCCCTCTAAATCTAAAAAAATTAAACCTCAAAAGCATAAACATGGAGAGTTTCAACACGTATTATTAACTGATGATGAATTTGAGCGTTTAAAGAAAGATTTTGATTTCTATGAAGAACTAATTAAAAAGTTAGATGAATACATAGAAACAAGTGGTAAGAAATACAAAAATCATAATCTTGTATTAAGGGGTTGGGTTTTAAATTGGTACAATGAGCAAGGATATAAAACAGCTAGAAAAGAATTAGAGCCTAGCTGGTTAAATGATAAACCTAAACCAAAAGAAGAAACATTATAAGATAAAGCAAGTAAACTTTATAAAATGTGGGAAGTACAATTAAAATGCAATCAATTAGATCAAGCACAAGAAACAGCTAAACAATATAAAGCATTAACAGGAAAAGACATTGAAGAAGTTAAAAAAGAATTAGATGAAGCATTTAATGTGTTATCAAAATTTGATTAATGCTTCAAATAGTAAAAAAGGAGAGATAACATGAATTTAATCATAGGTGTAGTAATTGGAGTATGTATCACTAAAATATATATAAATATTAGAAATTATTTAGAGTTTAAAAAACTAATTAAACAAGCTAATGAACTTTTGAAAATTGTTGATGAACAAATTGAAGAACATGAAGAAATATTAAAACAGCAAGAAGAAGAGAAACAGTGAGGTAATAGCTATGGAATTAGGAGAACTACAAAATAAAGTATTACTTGTATTAGAAAGATACGAAGAAACAAGAAGTGATGATTTCAAGCTATATTTTCATGTATGTAGAGCGATAAATGAGAATGTAGCTATAATGGATAGATTTTCTTATGTAATGCTAAATCATAAAGAATTAGGCTTTCCATCATTTGAGAGCGTGTCACGTTGTAGGAGAAAGATATTTGAGAAGTACCCTAATTTAAAACCAAAAAAAGTAACAAAATTTAGAGAGGAAAAAGAAGAGGAGTTTAAGGAGTATGAGAAAAAAATCCAAGTAGCAAATATTAATCAAGTAAAGAATAAATTAAAAAAAGTGTTTGATGATAAAAAAGTTGACCAAACAAATTTTTTAGAAACATTAATTGATAATGGCATAACGTGGCATTGGGGGGGGGATGAGCGATCCGTTTCAACCATGCGAAAAGAAATTACAAATAACAAAGCAATTATTAGATATTACTAATAAATATGGTATTCATGTTTTGTTTTCAACTAAAAGTAATACAACGTATGATTGCGATATTAGACCTGATTTACACACGTTTCAATTAAGCGTTACAAATGTTGATAATAAAAAAAATATCGAACCTAATGTACCAAGTATAGAAAGTAGATATAAATTTTATAGAGAACTAAAAGATAAAGGTTTCAAGGTTGGAATTAGAATACAACCATTTATACCTAATATATCAACATTAAAAATAGTTGAAATGTTTAAAGACGCTGATAACTTTACTTTAGAGGGAATTAAAATAGTTCCACAAAACAAAGAATGTAAAGAGTTCATTTTAAAAGAAATGAATTTAGAAAAAGAAAACTTTACCCAAATGGGATTATTAAATTTAAAACCTACAATTAGGTTAGAAATGTATAAACCATTTATAGAATACTTTGAAAAGAATAATATACCATACTCAATAGCCGATAATGATTTACATTTTATAGGTACGAATAAATGTTGTTGTGGAGATAGATTAGTACACAAAAGCACATCATTTAACAATACCGCAATGATAAAATGCTATGGAGAAGATTATGCAAAAGAACAGTTAGATGATGAATTATTTGAATGCGGTGTACGTGATTGCAAATGTAATCATTTATTCACTTCAAATAGACAAGAGGGTTGTATAAGTGTTCAAGACTTCTATGATAAAAGGTTTTATAGAAAATCAAGTCCCTTTTCTCCAATGTTTCAATATAAAGAGAAAAGTGAAAAGAAACAAATAAGTATATTTGATGTTTAGTATTCAAATAGTAAACTTCATTTGATAAAATAAACATAGAGGTGTCTAATGAAAGGTATAGATGAACTAGTAACAATAGATGATTATTACCAAGAAATAAAGGAAGTTGAAAAGCAACTAAAAGAAACAAATTCAAGTTATCGTAAAAACGATTTGATGAAGTATTTATTTTATTTAAGAAAAGAAGTAAAAGATTATATCAAGTTTACAAATAAATAATATTGGATGTGTCTTTATTGAAAATAGAAATTGTTAATATTCATGATTTAATACCATATGGTAACAATGCAAAGGAACACCCAAAAGAGCAAATTGAACAAATAAAGGAGTCTATTATTAAATTTCATAATAATGACCCTATAGCGATTGATGAAAACAATGTAATTATAGAGGGGCATGGAAGATATGAAGCTTTAAAAGAGTTAGGTTATGAACAAGTTGAATGTATTAGGCTAGACCATTTAAATGATGATCAAAAGAAAGCTTATAGACTTGTTCATAATAAACTTACAATGAATAGTGATTTTGAATTGTCATTGTTAGAAAGTGAATTAGAAGCTATTGAAATGGATTTACAAAAATTTGGGTTTGTATTTGATGAAGAAATAGCATGTGAAGAAGAAATTGAAAAACCTGAAATAGAATTTACAAGTAGTTTAGATGAAGAACATAATTATGTTGTTTTATATTTTGATAATGATATTGATTGGTTACAGGCACAAAGCGTATTTGATATTAAGACAAAGAAAGAGTTAAGCACTAGAAAAGATGGAACTATTAAAAATGAAAGAAAAGGAATAGGTAGAGTTTTAAATGGTGCTGAAATATTATCAAAATTAATGGAGAGTGCCTTTTAATGAAAATAAGTATAAATTGTCCTAGTTATAAAAGACCAAAGGTAGAAACATTAAAATATCTTCCTTTTTGTAAAGTATGGGTTATTCAAGATGAATTATTAGAATATCAAAAGCAAAATAAAGGAGCAAGATTTGAAGTATTGAGCGAACAAGGAAATGTTAGTAAGGCAAGAAATGAAATTTTAAAAAGGGAATTTGCGAAAGGTTATGATGTTGTTTGTATTGTTGATGATGATTTAAAAGGCATATATCATTATGAAAAATCAAAATATAATAATTTTGGTTATGAAAAAATATTAGTTGAAAGTTATGAATTTGAAGATTTCATTATTAAACATACTCAAATGTGTATTGATCTAGGATTTTATTTGTGGGGTGTCAATCTTAATAAAGACCCTTTAAGTTATAAGCATGGAACACCAATAAATACAAAAGCGATAATATTAGGTCCGTTTAGTTGTCACTTAAAAGGTACGGAAGTTTTCTATGATGAAAGAATACCATTGAAAGAAGATTATGATTTAGCAATTTCTCATTTGTATAAATATCGTGGAATATTGAGAATGAACAAATTTCATTATGATTGTAAACAAAGTGTACAAGCTGGTGGGTGTGCAACTATAAGAAATTATCAAAGGGAAAAAGAACAATTTGAATTACTTCAAAAAAAATGGGGTAAAAACATTGTTAGAATTGATAAGACTAGCAAAAAAGAAATAATGGATTATAACCCTATAATAAAAATACCAATATGTGGTGTTTAAAGATACTCAATAGAGTATCTTTTTTATTTAAAAAAAGTATTCAAATAGAAAACAAAACGCTTGCATATATGTAATACATATATTATAATAAGTACATAAGATAAAGAAAGAGGTAAAACAATATGACAAATTTAGAAATCGTAGCAAATGAAGTTGTAACAAATAATTTATTAACGGAAGAACAAGTTGAAGAAATGATAATCAAATTTGGAGCATTACCATATAAGACTTATCAAGAATGGAAATATAGTGGTTATCAAGTTAAGAAAGGCTCTAAAGCAATCATTAAAACAAAACTTTGGAAAAAGGTTAAAGAAAAGAAAGAAAAAGAAGATGAAGAACAAACAAGTAAATTCATTCTAGTAAGTGCTTCATTGTTTGGAGTAGATCAAGTAGAAAAAATAGCATAGGGGATTTATTCCCCTAGTGCTTCAAATAATAAACATTAAAGGAGATAGGAAAACATGAAAACAATCATTAAATTAAAAGGCAAAAAGATTTCAAAGAAAAAAGCGATTGAATTATTCGGTAAAGAAAGAATTGATAATAGAATTAAAGAAGCAAAAGAAAGCTTCATAAATGACCCATACGAATTAAATTCATGGATGGACGGAATGGAAATAGAATTTAAATAATTAGATACAGTTAAATGAGAACTCTTAATTGAGTTCTTATTTTTGTTAAAAAAGAAAAAAAGTTACTGTAAATTATTGACAATTATATGTAATACATATATAATATAAGTGTAATAAGAAAGAGAGAGAGGTACATATTATGAGAACAGTAGAGGTAAAATTAAACAATGCATGGAATGGAAAATTGGTAATGGAAACAATAAAAATTGAAATTGAAAAAGGTTTATATCTTCAATTAAGTTATGAAACAAATGATAATACTTGGAATTTATCTTGTTTTGATTATAGAGCTAAATATCTAAATTTATATGATATTAAAGGTGATTGCAAAAGATTATCAACAATTAATAAAGCAATCAAAAATTCAGTTATTAATTGGGATGTAGAATTTATTTTAGTTAAATAAAAAGAAAGAAGAGGGTGGATATCAAGCTATTGTAGAAGAACTTAAAGAATTATATAAAATAGCATAAATTCAAAGTGAAGCGATAACACTTAAAACACTTTAAGAAAGGATAATAAATATGTGGAAAAACATTAACATATCAAAAAATAATATAGATTATGAAACAGCTAAAGCTGTATTAATTAAAATGCCGAACAAAAGCGATTATAAAGGTTATTGCTTTTGGCACTCATCAAAGCTAGTTAGAAAGGGAAGAAACAAAAACAGTATATCTATAGGGTATACAAATGATTTCACTTTCAAGTTAATTAAATATGGTAATGGAAAATATAATAAATATGACATTATCAAAGAAATAGAAATTAGCGTAGAAGAATTTGAAAAAGCCTTTGAGGTGATGAATGAAAACATTAAAGAAAAGACTTTTAAGAATGAATATGAAACATATAAACCTCAACATATGGAAGTTGAAAAAGTAGAGATTGAGCAAGAATTATTAGATTAAAAAAATAAAAAATAATATTGGAAAATATTGACTTTTCTATGTAATACATATATAATATAAACGTAATAGGAAAGGAGAACTCAAAGGAGTTCACAGGAATAAGAAAATGTTAAAAATTAAAAAAGTTTGGGTAGCTGATAATGGGGATGTATTTTTAGAAAGAGAAGTTGATTATAGAAATGCCTCTTTAAAAGAAATTGAAGCATTAAAAAATCAAGCTGTAGAAATGCTTGATCGTGGAGAATTTGAAAACTGTCATTATGTAAATGACGGAAAAATTAAACATGGTTCATATTATACCTATGACAATGAATTTATAGGTAATGAGCAAATACACATCTTGACAAAATATAATACTCGTCAAGAAAAAATGTATCTAAATTATAAAGGAAATTTAAAACCTTTATGGGATACAGTAAATTAAAAAATCAACAATTAGCCTTTGATAAATTATCAAGGTTAAAAGTTGGAGCGTTATTTATGGAAATGGGAACAGGCAAAACCAAAGTAGCATTAGATTTAATCAATTCTAAATCAAATAAAATTGATTATATTCTTTGGATATGTCCGTTCTCTATTAAGAACGAAATTATAAAAGAGCGTGATAAATGGTATCCAGCAATGAAAATAGATGTTGTAGGTTGTGAAACAATAGGCTCTAGCGATAGAACTTATTTAGAAATCTTAAAAAAGGTTACTACAAGCAAAACATTTATTGTAGTTGATGAAAGCCTAAAAATTAAAAATATCAATGCAAAGCGCACAAGAAGAATTATAGAATTTGGTGAATATGCTCAATATAAATTGATATTGAACGGAACACCAATAACAAAAAATGTAATTGATTTATATACGCAAATGGAATTTTTAAGTCCTAAAATATCAAGTTATTATATTTGTTAAATATCTTGATAGCATACCAGCAGGAGCAAATAAAATTGTAGGAGATATGAACACAAAGGAAAGAAAACAAGTGATAGATAAATTTGAAAGAGGTGATTTTAAAGAGTTATATATCACTTATGGTTGTGGTTCATATGGTTTAAATCTTCAATTTTGTAGAAATATTATATTTGCTGAACATTGCTTTGATTATTCCCAAAGAATACAAGCCGAAGCAAGAATATATAGAATAGGTCAAAATTATGATGTTAATTATTATAATTTGTGGTGCAATGTTGGATTGGAAAAAATGATACAAAGTTCATTAAATAAGAAATCAAACTTATTAAATGAAATAAAAAAAGAGATAGATAAGAAAGGAGAAAACAATTTAAAGAAATTGTTGTAATGATTTATGAATGAAACATTAAAAAAAGAACTTGAAAGGATTGATCAATTACCTATTGAAGATAAGGTTAAAGAAATCAATGAATTAAAGAAAGGAATTAAAAAGATTAGTCCGTTTGTAAAAGAGCCTGTTGATTGTGTTATTTGGGTTAAAAGTGATGAAGTAGTAGCAAATGAATATAACCCTAACCATGTAGCACCTCCTGAAATGGAATTGTTGCATACATCAATTAAAGAAGATGGATATACACAACCTATAGTAGTTTATCAACATGACGGAAAATATGAAGTTGTTGATGGTTTCCATAGAAACAGGGTTGGTAAGGAATACAAAGATATTAATGAAAGAATTAAAGGTTATTTGCCAGTTGTAGTTATTAATGAAGATGTAGCTGACAAGGGGCAAAGAATAGCAAGTACAATTAGACACAATAGAGCAAGAGGAAAACACCAAGTAGAAGCAATGAGCGACATTGTTCTTGATTTAAGAAAGAGAAATTGGAGCAATGAAAAAATAGCTAAAAAATTAGGTATGGACGCTGACGAAGTTTTAAGATTAGCACAAATAACAGGACTTGCTGAAATGTTCGCTGATAAAGATTTTAATGAAGCGTGGGAATGTGATTTAGAGGAAGAAGAGTTAATAAATGAAAATGAATAGAATATATCACCCATATTGGTTATGGGAAGACTATTTGCATAGGATGTATGAAGCACCATTGAAAAGTAAAATAAGTGGTGTTGATGAAGAAGAAAGGCTATTGAAAGTTGTTGAGTGTTTAGGTAATGAAAAGACTTGCTATAAGTATATGAAATTGGTTATAGATCAATGGAAATACGCTTGTGAATATAGATTAACCAATAAATCTATGAATAGGATTGCATGGCTTGGTCAATGTGCTTGTTGTTTGTATGGTGGAATAAAGCAAGATGAAACTAAAAAAGCATGGCATTTATTAAGCGAAGAACAACAACAAAAGGCTAATGAAATAGCAAGAAAATTAATTGAAGAATGGGAGGTTGAACACTTTGGATAGTAAAAGATATTTAGGAATTGATGTATTAACAGCTTCAAAAGAGAGAATTAAATGGGCATTTGATAATTTTGAAAAGATATGTATTTCTTTTAGTGGAGGTAAAGACAGTACAGCTATGACACACCTAGTCATGGAAGAAGCAATAAAAAGAAATAGAAAGGTAGCATTGTTATTTATTGATTGGGAAATCCAATATAAATTAACTATTGAACACGTACAACATATCTATGATATGTATAAAGATTATATCATTCCTTATTGGGTGGCATTACCACTATTAACCGATAATGCTTGTAGTATGTATGAGCCTGAATGGATTTCATGGGATAAGGCAAAAGAAAATCTATGGACTAGAAAGCCACCTAAAATAGCTATTACTGATGAAAACTATTTCTCATTTTATTATTATAAAATCACGTTTGAGGAATTTGTTCCATTGTTTGGTGAATGGTATGGAGAGGGAAAAAGTACAGCTTGTTTTGTAGGAATTAGAACAAGAGAAAGTTTAAACCGATATAGAGCATTAACAAACAAAAAGAAAAACAAATTTGAAGATAAAATGTTTACTACTTGTGTAACTGATAATGTTTATAATGTTTACCCTATCTATGATTGGAGCGCTGAAGATGATTGGAAATACTTTGGAAAGACAAAGAAACCATATAATAAATTGTATGATCGTTTCTTTCAAGCTGGATTAACATTACATCAAATGAGAGTTGATGAACCATTTGGAGATACAACAAGAAGAAGTTTATGGCTATACCAAATTATTGAGCCTGAAACATGGGGAAAGATGGTATTAAGAGTTAATGGAGCAAATAGCGGTAGCTTGTATTCAAGAGATAATGGAAACATTTTAGGAAATAGAAGTATTACATTACCTAAAGGTCATACATGGCAAAGTTTCTCTAATTTCTTATTAGATACAATGCCAAAGAAAACGGCGGAACATTATAAAACAAAAATAGCTGTTTATATTAAATGGTATATGAATAGAGGCTATGTTGATGGAATACCTGATGAAGTAGACAAACAAATTGAAAAACAAAATGATGTACCATCATGGAGAAGAATATGCCAAACGTTATTAAGAAATGATTATTGGTGTAAAGGTCTTGGATTTAGTCCAACAAAACAAAGTGCCTATAATCAATATTTAGAACGTATGAAGAAAAAAAGAAAAGAATGGAATATATATGGAGATGTAGAAGAATGATAAAAGAAATGACCGAAAAAGAATATAATTTCTTCTTTCTAATGGGGAAATTCTTTGCAAGTAGAAAATTTATAAAAGAAATGGATTGTCAACTTTATAGCAATGAAGATATGTTATGGTATATCTATTTCAATAAAGAGGGTAAAATTTGTGGCTTTGCTTCATTAGAAGATAATGAAAAATATTCTATGTTAGATAACTTTCTAGTGCTAGAAGAATATAGAAATAAAGGTATTGGCAAAGAAATTTTAGATCATATCGTTAATGATGTAATGGAAAAAGATATTAGATTAATTTCAAGAAATCCAATAGCAATTAAAATGTTTAAAGAGCGTGGTTTTGAGATTACAGGACATAACGGAAGATATGAAAAGATGATAAAGAAGATTAAATAAAATGCTTCAAATAGTAGAAAGGAAGATAAATATGAAAACAATTAAAGTAAAAAAACATGAAGTAGAAAAAGTAATTAGTCTTTTAAAAAAGCATGAGGGAAGTGAAGAGGAAAGTGAAGATGGAAATTATCATTGGTGTGCATTGAATAGCATAAAACCTAAAGGTTTTTACAAAATTGATTGTGTAGAAATTGTGGAGATTATAGACATTTGTATACGTAGATTTGGCTACAACTCAAAAGGAATTAACGCTCGTATTTATTCGTTATTATCATTCTATGGAATTGAAGTGGAGGAATAGTGATGGAAGCAACGATAGATCAATAAGTAAATTTATTAATATTTTTAGATATTATGTTTGATGATTGCTTAATCTTTCTAGGAATTGATGAAAGATATATCATTATAGACAATTACAATAAAAGCGTTGGTATTGGGAATATATTACATTGTAAACGCATTTATAACGCTATTAATTCAAAAAATACAAATAGAATGACACCTAGAGAAGTGTTAAAGATATTTGAAGAAAAGGGGTGGTTAGATGAATAAATATGAAGAAGCGTTTAATGTAATTGAAACAATTTTACATTTAATGTGCGGTGAAGAAAGAGAAGATAATTATAAACCATCACATGATGAAATGGTTAATTCTATGGAAGATTTTAAATAATTAGTATAAAGAGCAACACCAAAGAAACTTCTC
>OJNH01002633.1_pt1 | contig 12390 bp, 21 predicted proteins | sample 1597361 | NCBI WGS metagenome assembly OJNH01 (sample SAMEA2452136, study PRJEB22498) | human gut metagenome | biome: human feces; feature: human gut; material: feces | place: Australia | collected 2012
GATTTCGAGGAAATTGTTGATAGTCTTGTTTGCAGAGTTCGCAAAACTTGTAAACGAACTCACAAGAGCCTTAATAAAGAAAGGCTCAGTATAACGATATTCACGGGACAGTCCACCAGCCTTTACAGCAAACTTGTTCCAAAGAAAGTCTACATAACCTTTCTTACCACGAAGTTCATTCTTCTGATGAAGATAGTTAAGAATAGCGAGAGAAGTGAAACGACGAATCTCCGCGTTATCCTTAACAATACATGCCAGTTCAAGCACGTGAGTAGGAATGTTTTTAACAGCGGGATTTTCTTTCAGCTTACGAGTAATTTTACCCAACTTGTCTTCCTTCTCAACTTTGCTTTGTTGAATAGCGTTTTCTTCTTCAGCAGGAGCAATCTGTTTAGCAGGTGTTTCAACAGATACTTCTTTTGCTTCATTAACTTCTGCTTCTTTGGCAACTACGTTTGCCTTTTCTACTGCTTTTTCAGTATTCATAATAATAATAATATAAAATGGCGGTTTGTGATTAAATCAGTGTAAAGATAAATCTTTATTTTGTAATATGCAACTATATAATAATATTTTTTACTCAATAACCGATAATTGTGCTATTACATGAAAATACAACTATATCAAAATTATGAACAGCAATATAATTAATTATTGAAAGTAAAAATGGTAATGTCAGCTATAACACTAACATTACCAATATACAGTTACAGATCGAGCATTTTGTCCATGAGACGGCTTGCAGCGATTTCGCCCATCTTACCAAAGCGAACTTTGATAACATTGTTGATGATAGTTTCATGATCGTAACTAACACCTTCAACGTTATCACGAGTACTGAAAGGATTACGATAAGTAACCCCAGCAGCAACCTCAGTCTGAACAATGTCGATAGTCGATCCTGCAAACAACAGAGGAAGAGCAGTAGGATGATTCAGAAGATGATTAGCAATCCACGCTTTTTCATCATCCTCTTTGAGAGCGCCACAAATGGCAAACAAAGAGGTAAAAATGACATTGGTCATACCCTCTTTGTAAACACCAGTTTCTTCGTCTCGAACATAACCGCGAACTTTGTTTGCGAGAGTAAAGGAAACCATAGTATAGTTATCCTTTTCAGTAAAGTTCGCGTTCTTAACTCGAATACCCGGTAATTTTTTACCACCAGCAGCGATGATACCTTTGATTATGGCATCATAATCACTTGTTCGAACTTCGGGTTGAACAGCACCAGCTTGTTCTACACCCTGTACAATAGGTTGTTCCATAATATTTAAATAACGTTATTTATTTTAGTCCTGTTAAAGCCGGACTTATCGCTTATATTGTTTTTACTATTTCCAATATCTTTACTATTAGTTGAAACATTGTTACTATAACAACGATAAATAGTACTTTTGATACTGTTTGGAAAAAGAATAGTTTATTTTCTGTTTTTGTTTTGGTTATTTCAGAGTTTATTAAATATGATATTATTTCGACACTTACTATAACTACAAAACTTATTGCTAATATGAATGCACCAATGTCCATTTGTTAGGATTTTAAAGGTTGTTTAATGATGTTCCCCCGTAGAGGAATGAATCCAACTCGATTTGATACTATTGTTGATGTTAATAAGGCAAGTACAGATGTGTCTCGGTGTAGTTCCTCTACGGGGGTGCAAATAAGAGCAAATAATATCAAAAGTACAAGTACTAACAAATATGATATTATAACTTTTTCAGTTTCTTATATTTCTTGTATTGTTTATATTCTTTAATGGCTACATAAGATGCAAAAATAGTTGATCCTATCGTTATTATTAAAGATATACACATTACAATTATTTTTATTGATTCCATAAGCTATGATGTTAATATCATTAATAATAAAGGTAAACCCCATACAAACATAAATACTATAAATATATATAAACCATCTGATAAATCAGAGTTTTTATCTGAATCTGTATGTTTAAGTATAAATGCTGCTATTGCTATTAGTACAATGGCTAATATTATCCAAGGTAATGCGTCTGCTCCTCTTTCTGATAAAGATAAGCCTCGTGACTATTCTGTATAATCGGCTAATTTGCCTCCTGCATACAATATCATAGTTTATCGTCTTTTCTTTGATTTTCTTGAGGATAAATAGAATAATATTACAATGGCCAATACAAATCCTATGATTTTGAACATTGTATCGTCTGGAGAAGTGGATAAGAAATATGTCATAGTTTGTAGTTTATTTAGTGACGAAATTGAATAGCTTTTTGATAATAGCACGTAGTACCCATATTACTATTATAATTTCCAATATTATAAATGATACTACTATGATGTAGAGAGTAATCTCTAATATGAGTGCGATTAAGGTTGATATGGTTGACATAAGTTATTTTGTTTTAGGTGGAATGACTATTGATATAGTTATAGTTTCTTTTATTTTTGATTCTAATACTATTTTAGCTTTTGATAAAGCTAATTTTTCTATTAGAGTTGAGGATGGAATTATACATATAAATTCATCCATTTGAAAATGGAAATGAACCCATTTATCGAGTTCCGTTTTATATTTACGGAGGTAGTAGTGATTATAAGTATAACGCATAGGACAAAGTTATTAGAATTGATAAAAGTTAAATATTTGAACTTAAAGTTCAAGAATTTGACAGTAATGTGAGAGTTGAAAGAGGAGAATGAAAAGGAGAAAGAGGTGGAGGAAGGAATGGTCGGGGAACCAGACACCAATCCTCTCTTAATCGTTAAGGAATAGGAACTAATGATTTTGCCATAGTAAAACCCACTAAACTATATGCCAACCTCACTAAAATTCCTATTCCTATTTCAATTGGAAAACTTAATACTGAAATTTGTAAATGAAAATCCTAATATTACTACTGAAATTGTATATGATTTTCCTATTCCTATTTCAATTGATATTTCAAAAAGAGTAGATTACCAATAGTTTTGTTACTAAATGCAGTGCTAATAATTATCATTTAGCTATTGATAATGCTACTCCTATTTCAACAAGAGAATTTAATACTGGATTTCTGAACGAAAAAACTAATAATAAGTTTAATTTTGTATATGATTCTCCTGTTATAGTTCTTTATGATTTTACTACTATTGATTTTGCAAGAGCGTTTGTAGGTGGATGCATTCCTCTACGGGGGAGAAAATAAGATCAAATAATAACAAATCTTACTACTGATCTACTTACTCCTGTTATTTATGAATGATTTTGTGGATCATTTTCATGATTTTACTATTGAACTTACGAGTGATTTTGCTATTGATTTTCTTACTTCTGTTATTTGTGGATCTTTTTGTTAATGATTTTGTTGATTTTCTTATTGATCTTTTTATTAAAAAATCAATTAATATTTATGCTCCTATTGTTGGTTATCTTTTTGCTAATGATTTTGTTGCTAATTTTAATGATTTTGCTATTGATTTTCCTATTAATTTTACTATTGATTTTCTTATTTATATAAAATATATAACAGTAATATCTTAATTGATTATCTTACATACATCGTAGATACCTTGTGCGGATGTTGTAAAATCCTTCAATTAAGAAAATCAATAATAAAAACATATGAAATTTCGAGATAATCATTAGTAATTTTAACAATAACAATATTGCTTCAGAACTCTTAATATCATGTTCTATATCGCTCGAATTCTTTATTGTTATTATATGAGGGACAAAAACATAAAGAGGAGAAGCGGCTATTCACCGCCTCTCCCGTTGCATCACAACTGGTTCATCAACAGTTGCATCTGCATATTCTCCAGCAGTTTGACCTGCTTGTCCAGCAGTTTGACCTCTCGTATGCTGGTCGAGAAACCATCATGCTCGTGAATAGCATCTTCACCGTCGAACGTTTTGTACGGATCACCAGCAGCGAATTGAGTACGCTCAATAGTGAACTTAGCACCACGACAGAGAATTTGCAATTGAGCAGCAGATATACCACCACTCACGCCCTGACGAATAGCACGTTCACGAGCATCGACATGAAGGTCTGCAAGTTCAGGCAGACAGTTGATGAGCTGAGCTATTGCGACATTAGGCGCAAAGTCAATGTAATCAGCAGTGGTCAGAACATTCTGACCGTCCTCTCCACGACGATACGCAGGAAATGCAGTATCAAACGTGAAACGATAGCGAATAGCGTCAACGCCTTCGTAAACGCTAATACGCAGCAGTTTTGCTGTAACAACAGCATTGGTTTCAATAGGTTGAGTTGCCATAACAACATTACGTGCTCCTGTAGCACGAGCATTAGTATTAACGACAGTCGTATCGCTACTACGACAAGCCGGTGCATCACTACGATGCCAAATTCTTTATTGTTATTATATGAGGGAATAAAAACAGGAATAGCATTGTAAGGATGTATAGTCCCAACAATGCTACCTATTTGTACAGCACATCTGTCAGCTTTTTTGTGAACACCATGATGTTCCACAATAACAGAGGCATTGCAACTATGCTGGCACAAAAGTAGAATACGCTGTTGTTCTGAATAGCCAGCACGATAACGATCGCGCATAAGATCATGCACACGATGTGGTTGATGAAGTTCAAGATTCCAATGTACTTCATGATAGTGGATTTTAGTTGTAACAATGAAACGTTCATTGCCAAATTCTTTATTGTTATTATTTGGAGGGTTGGTAGTTGTTCTATCAACATATTTATTTATTTTTATAATAATATAATTACCTGCGAAAAAATCTTATTTTGTAGAAACAAGTACGGGGGAGTTCAAGTCGCAACTCAGACCCCGGGGTTCATATACAATAGGCCCCCTCTTAAAAACATATACACCATATTCTCCTTCATTCCTTCTTCCACCCACACTTAAATAAACAACTATACTATCTCATTCCTCATCATTAAAATACAATCCTTAACTATATGTTAGATCAATATTAACTTCTCTTCTTTTCTACCTTCTTTCACTCATGCCTAAATGAATAATCTTATCACATTATTCATCACTATTAAACCGCGTATCTCATTCCACTTTTAAATTAATAATAACTCCATTCGCCGTTCCACTCTCTTAAATATATACATTATATTATACACCACCCCCATCTTCTCTATCACTAAAATTATATTATTCATTCCTACTCACATCTCTATACTTATCACTAAAACTTTCCTCATTTAAAATATATCATATTCCTCATTTAAACCCATTCTCTCTCACTTTATTCTCCATATATTAAATAAATATGTTTTTCACATTCTAAAACCTTATATTTTCTCTTCCTAAAATTATATCATTTGTACTCATAAAAATCTCATACTCTATTATATTTAAAATCGGCATTTGTATTATAACCTTTTCCCTTTATCAATCCGATATTTAAATCAACAACTTTATCTTATTCTTTCTCATACCCACAAAAAGAAAGTCGAGCCTAAGCCCGACTTATCCAATTCCAATCATAGTACACCAAGTATGAATAACCACTCCAACTACAAGCATAATAATTAATAACAACAATATCATCATTATTAATCCTATATTCCAAATAACTTTATTTTTCATTTCTAATAGTTTCAAGAAAACTTGTCCAATTATAATATACTTCATTAAGAAATTCATATAGTCCATCTCTATCAAAAGGAAAAGAATGTATAAAAGCTATAATAGCAGTAGATGGATGACAATTTAAATCATTTTTATAATTAACAATAATACGATAATATTTATCAATCTGATAAATAGTGAATCCCCATTTATTATTAATAATTTCTTCTTTAGTCATAATTTAAATACATTTAATTATAAATCCAATAATTCCAAATACAATAGCAATCATAATAACAAGAACAGGAACTATAAGTATAGTTGTAGCAGCAAGCTCTTCATTCTTTCTGTATTCATCCATATTAATCAATATTACATGTTTCACAATAACAACCTCTTTCTAAAAGAATTTCTTTAATAAGTTCATCTACATCTTTAGATTTTTCATTAGGAATTGTATTAGTATCAATACCAATATCAATTCCAATAACTTCATACTTTTTTTTATCCATAACTACAACATTAAGGTATTATAATATTGCACAATATAACATTTTTATTTGGTAATAACAAAATTATTTGTATATTTGTTCATAAATAATTGTTAAACCTATATTGCTATGTATTTAATTGGTAATAATTTTGATGGTCAAGTTATTGACGAAGCTAACTATAAAGTTTTTGGAAAGAAACAAGTTGTTAGTTTTAATGTTCCTAAGAGTGTTATTTCTACTACAAAGAAATTTATTATTATTGCAAGTATGTTACACGAGTTGAATCATAATGAAACTGTTGTTTATGGTAATATTGTTTCTACTCTACGTAACTTTTTTACTAAAGGTATTAATACTCGTATTGTTAAATTCGATGATAAGTTTTTTCTAAAGTGTGAGGGAGAACATGGTATTAATAGACGTAATGCTCGTAACGCTATTAATGGACTTATTAAAAAAGGAGTACTTGGACAAGTGTTTACACCTAATAAAAAATTATATACTGACCGAGCTATGCTTAATCCTAATGATACTCCTGATAATGTTATCGAAGGCAATGTTGAATGTATTGTTATTAATCTTTGACATCTTTATAATATTATAAAATAAAAACATTTTTATTTGGTACTTATATAAATATTGGTTATATTTATTCCATTGTTTCATTTTAATACTTATATTTATATGGTATCAACTAATGCTAATCAAATTAAACTTAAAGAGGGTGATGCGGAAATTCCTCCTGTTAAACGTATAACTATTAAACAACAAAGAAATGATTAAGTTAGAAAGTAAGTTAAAAGACTATTCGCTTTTGATTCCTACAAGTGTTGCAGAAATTACTCCTGCTCATTATGAGGCGATGACAAATAGTCTTATTCTCCAAGACCATTATTGCGTTATTGCTCTTGTACATAAGATTAAACTGTTTAGTCTTGCAAGTGTAGTTAGTGCCAAGAATCCTCCCACGGTTGAAGTTGTTCCTATTATTGCTAAGGTTAGTACTCCTAACGTAGAGCTTGAAGAAAAACTGAAAGTTGGTTATCGTGCAGTTATTAATAGAAGTTCTCTTGAGATGGGTACTCATTATAATTCTGCTGCAAATAATATTACTCTTACCGCAGTTAATAGTTTCATTGATGATGATAAAGAGTTGCGAAACGATATTATCACTGGAAATTATTTTAAAGAAGAGGGTAAGGCAATCATTGATAGTAAAAATGCAAGTCCTAAATGTTGTTTCGTTGAGTTTAAGATTGTACCCATTAATGCTATCATTGGTGCTTATGAAATAGGAGGAAACAAACTGCATCCTTTTATTGAAAAAGATAACGAAGATATTAATTAACATTATATTGATAATGAAGCTGGTATGAATAGTCAGATGTGTGAATCCCTCTACGGGGAGGCGCACGAGCGAAGCGAGTGCTATTATTCATACCAGCTTTATTTCTTTTTAGTCGTATTACATGAGCGATATAGTTAATATTAAAAATCTTGATGAACTTGATGCTGAATATGTATTAATTTGCAAAGACGCAGATGATATATTTAATGACATTAAGTTCAATAATAAAAAGGAAGAAGACACTTGTAGAATGATTGTTGATTTTATTGAGAAAACTGTTTCTCAAGGAATTAGTAATTTTAAAGCAATGTCTTTACCTTTTATTGGAGTACTTCGTTATAATCCTGTTGATAAAGCTATGACTGCTCATTATAAAGAACTTAAACTTGCCCGTCAAGTTATGGATACAGGTGAGTATAAAGAATATGCTAAAGGTCTTTATTATTATGAGCAAGATAAGATTAAGGCTGAAACAATTCGTAAACGTGTTTTAGATAGAATCAAAAAACGTAATCGAAAACGTTATATTAAATACTGTACTTTAGGTAAAGCATATGCCGACGCATTTCTTTATTGTATGAGTATCTTTGAAGAAGTTCCTTTTAATTTTGAATTACAAGAACAATACGATGAGCTTACTAATAGAAAACATAATTAGTATTGATGATAGTGGAATGCCTAAACCTCCTACTATTAATCAATTATTAGATAAAGATATATGTTTACTTTACGCACGTGATAATACTAAAGATAAAATGAAGTATATGAAAGAGTGCGGAGTAATATATTATCTTGCTGATCCTCGTAGTCCTGCGAGACAACAAGGTCTTACTGATGCAGAATGTCTTAAAGAAGCTATTGAGAATTTTGATTTACCTAAAGATTATAGTCCTGATAGTCTTGTCCTTAAAATAGTTAACAGATATTATAAATTAGCAGTAGGGCCTGCTGGTGTAGCATTAGAGAACTTATATCGTTCTATTCATACTGCTGATATTATTATTAATAAGTGTCATGATTTACTTACTGAGAAATTAAATAATGGTGTTACTCAAGAAGACATTGGATCTATTATTGATAACCTCGATAAGATTACTTCTCGTGCCAAACAAATTCCTGAACTTATGAAAGCTGTATCTATTGCTAAAGAGAATCTTAAAGAAGAATCTGAACAAGTTATGGCACGTGGTGGTAAAGGTGTAACTTCAAGTATGGACGCTAATAATAGTTTATAATATATGCTTTCGCTTAGAGATAAACGTTATAATGACGTTCGTCTTATATTTAAAGAAGATGGACATAAATATACTGATACTTTAGGTAACGAGTATCTTTCTACTACTACCTTTCTTCACGAATATTCTCCCAAGTTTGATAAGACTTTTTGGCTTCGTAAGAAAGCTAAAGAACTTGGTATTAGTGAAAAGAAACTTGCAGCTCAATGGGACGCTATTAGAGATGAAGCCTGTGATAGAGGAAGTAAAACTCATAATGGTCTTGAAGATGGAGTAAAGCTTGTTTCTAAGTTTAATGATGCTATTCGTTATGCACAAACGTATGACGATAATTCTATGAGTACTATTGCAGATTTACCTCAAATAGATAAGCATGTCAGAGAACTCGATATTAAAGCTTTTATTGATTATACTGAAGGAAAGTATACTGATCTTTATAATGTCTTTGATTATTATACCAAGAACGGCTATAAAATCTATGCAGAAATTGGTGCCTTTCTTATTGATTATCTTTTGTCTGGCACTATTGATGTTCTGTGTATACGAGACGATCAATTTGTTATAGGAGATTATAAGACTAATCGTGGAGGTCTTAAATTTGAATCCGGTTACTTTAAAAAAGATAAAACTCAGAAACCTGCTCAAGATACTGATGTTTGGGTTTCTAAAGAAGAGTGGTTACTTCCTCCTCTTAATAATTTACCAAGTTGTAATGGTTCTATTTATAATATGCAGCTTTCTCTTTATGCTGCTTATGTTGAAATGATTCTTGGTATTCCTTGCGCTGGTTTATGGCTTTGTCATATAGATTCAGATTTTATTCTTAATAAATATGGCATGCCTAAACGTTTTCCTGATAATAGTTTTAAAGTTAAAGACAATCCTATTGAGAAAGTTACTATGCACAAGATGCCGTATCGTAAAGCTGAAGTTATGGCTATTCTTGAAGATAGACGAAAGACTCTTAGAGCGCAACAAATTAATACACAATTTTCATTAGAATTATGAGAAAGTTATTTATAGTTGTAATAGCAAGTATTGTTACTGGTTGTAAATGTAGTCCCCCCGTAAAGGAAGTGATCTACATACCTGTAAAAGATACTATCAACGAACAAACTAATATTGCTCGTATTATTCGTTTGGAACATGATATTACTCTTTATCAAGATAGTCTTAAATTAGTACGTGATAGTCTTGGTGAGAATTTATTTATTGCTAATTATAAACTTGCTAAGATTAAACGTTACAATGAACTTGCGGCCAAAGGTAATAATATTAAATATCTTCGTGGTTGGATTAATCGTGCGTTAGATGAATAATAATCTTAACAATCAAGTTCTTGAATACGGAGTTTGTGGTATTCGTGAAATTCAATTAGTGAAAAATGAACATCTTATAGAACATAGTCATGATGGTCATTATGTATCTGATTGTGATCTTGTTACTTCATATGAAGTTCAAATAAGAATTCCTTATTGTGTTTTTTTGCATAAGTGGATTACTCTTGCTAATTGGGGAGTTCTTGAAACATTAGATTCTGATAAGAGTGATGTTCAACGAAATCTTGTTTTAGCTAAAATGAGTGCTTATGCTTTATATAATAAAATGATTAAATATGGCGGATTTTAAAAAGGCTTTAAGTAAAGTTCTTAAATGGGAAGCAGGATATGTTAATGATCCTGATGATGCAGGTGGAGAAACATTTGCTGGAGTTTCAAGAAAGAACAATAAGAATTGGAAAGGTTGGCCTATTATTGATAAACATAAAGTAGGTATTATGTTACCTCAAGGTTTATCGAGGCTTAATGAAAAGTTATTTGCTGATGATAAACTTATGGCTCTTGTAGATGAACTTTATAAGAGTAATTATTGGGATCCTATTCAATTAGATATTATTACTTCGCAACGTATTGCTGAAGAAATATTTGATACTGCTGTTAATATGGGAGTCGGTACTGCCGTTAAGTTTGCTTATGAGGCATGCGGTTTAGAACCTTCTACTAAAGTTACTACTGAACTTATTAATACTCTTGTTAAAATTAAATCATAATGTAGTATGAAAGATTTTACAATTAGAGATTTAATATATCTTATTATTATATTTGTACTTATATTTATAGTATCGAGATTGTCTATTAAAAATGATGTATCAGTAGAACCTGTTAAACCTGTGGATACTACATATAATAGAGTAGTTATTGATTCTATTGAATATAATATAATTAAACGAGATTCTATTATTGTTCAAATTAAAGATTCTATAATTTATGAATTACACCTTAATCAAACTGCTGACGATAGTACTGTTATTGTTAACTTTCAAAAGCTATTGTCAGACTAAGGAAGAGATGCCTTCCTCTACGGGGGAGATACAATTAATTGGTGATAACAAATGTATCGTTCCTGTTGAACTTATTCGTAGAGCTAATGCTAAGCTAATAGAGCGTAAAGGTTTTGCTCAACTTATATATCAACAAGATACTATTATTAGATTGCAGAAATTGCAAATTAAAGAATATAATACTATTGTTACCGATATGCAAAGTAGAATAGTTGATGCAAATAAGTACAACGAAGAACTACATGCTGCTATTGAAAAACAAAAGAAAAAGAATAGAATACTAATAGGTACAACTTGTGGCGCTGTTGCTGTTACTGTACTTGTTTTATTGATTAAATAATATATTATGGCTGACGATAAATATCCTTTTCTTGAATTTATACAAGAAGATAAAAGTCATTATAGAAAAGCATCTGAGCTTGGATTTGTAGATCCCGATGATCTTTTTCTTGTAGGAGAAAGTGGAGGATTTCTTATGAATATTCAACCCGGAATGCGTTTTGTTAATACACATCTTTTTCAAGAAGTCGCTAATTATTTTCTTGCTAATGGTAATAAATATTGTCATTATAAAGAAGATAGTATTCCTCATAGACAGTTTCGTAAACGTGAGGAATACAGACGTAAAAAGGGTTATTCTGCTCCGTGTTTAATGATGCCTGACGGTTCTATTAAAGAAGTTCGTATTACAGGTGCTCATTATAACTTTCTTAATTATAGTCGAATGGAACAGCTCGATGAAACTACTATTAAGAGAGGTAATACTAATACTGCAAAGAAATATTATAGTTTTCCTAAATTTATTGATGCGCAGTTTTGGACATTTCACGTAATGGAGTTTGCAGAAAATAATGGTTTTCATCTTATTATTGATAAAACTCGTCGTGGTGGTTTCTCTTATATTATGGCTTCTGATAGCGCTAATAGAGTAAATCTTCAATCACGTAAGATGGTTATTCATGTTGCTGCTGATAAAAAGTTCCTTACTGCTGATAAAGGTTTATCTGATTTTGCTATTAGTGGAATTAAGTTTTATGAGGAGAAAACTCCTTTTGTTCGAGGTATATTTAGTACTAATAAAGAAGATTTCCGTTTAGGTTATAAACTACCTAATGGTATGGAAGCTGATAATTCTTGGAAGTCTTCTTTGTTTTCTGTTAGTGCAATGAATAATCCTGATTGCGCTATTGGTAAAGATGCTGTTTGTGTTAAAGTTGAGGAGTTATCTACTATGGATAACTTTGATGAATTTATGAATGTTACTGAACCTGCTATGCGTACTGGTGCCTATACTACTGGTATTCTTATGGCTTGGGGTACTGCTACTTCTGGTAACATGCAGATTTTTGAAACTAACTTTTATAATCCTAAAGCGTTTCATTTTATGCCTTTTGAAAACGTTTGGGATAAAGATAGTAGAAATGAGATTTGCG
>OJNH01002646.1_pt1 | contig 12352 bp, 9 predicted proteins | sample 1597361 | NCBI WGS metagenome assembly OJNH01 (sample SAMEA2452136, study PRJEB22498) | human gut metagenome | biome: human feces; feature: human gut; material: feces | place: Australia | collected 2012
ATGCAGGCGATCGAGGCAATCATTCAGAAGGTTTCTTCCGGAACAACAGTACTGAACAATTATTCTGCAATCCTAAACAGCATGGAAGGAATGTTTACAACAAATATGAGTTCTTCCGATATTTCGGCATTGGTAAGGATGCAGCTTTCGGATATGGCATCGTGGAATGTAAAGTCGTTCGCAGTATCGGGACAGGGAAGCTCCCAGAAGACCTATTCGATGCCGACGAAACGCAGCTATGTTATGTATCCGGATGAGACACAGATTAATTATGCAAGAATTCTTGTAGATAAAGTGATCGATGGCGTTATTCTTTCGGATGAAGATATGGTTATGCCAACGTTACAATAAGTTTATGCAGTAATAGGGCACGAATGTGTCCTATGCTGTTTTAAATATTAAGAAAGAAGATAAAAAATGAAAGAAAGAACAATAGAACATGGAAAGTTTCGAATGGAAGCTCTCAGTGAATACAGGAGTGAGATTTACGGAATCAGTATATTCTGGGTTATGCTATTTCACATGAAAGAAAGCCATTATTTTCCAACGATAAAGGGAAGCAGCCTATATCATGCATGGATGGGATTTGTTGGTATGGGAAATATGGGCGTGGACATCTTCCTGTTTTTATCTGGAATCTGTTTATATTTTTCTTTTACAAAAAATCCGGATTTCTATGCATTTATAAAAAAACGCATTGCAAGAATTGCATATCCTGTATGTTTTACCAGTATGCTGCTTTGGTTGCAATATCTTATTATGCATAGAATTTCAATATGGGGATTTGTGAATCGTGTGTTCCTATTACAATATTGGATTGATAGTGACAGGCAGGTTTGGTATGTATCACTATTGTTGATACTGTATTTTGTATATCCATATATCTATCGCTTCTTTTTTGAAAAAAACAATACGATATCTTCGGTTTGTCGAACTACGGGTCTGATTTTGATTATTGTAATAATTACAGTTGGAATTTATTTTGAATATCCTCGACTGTATCAGGCTTTGCCGAGAGTTCCCGCTTTTCTTACAGGCTGCATTTGCGGAAAATTTGTTTATGAAAAAAGGCATATTCCATTTATGATTCCGCTTGTGACAATCGTGTTATTTGTCGTATCCTATGTCGCTGCAAATAAGATGCATATGTATCATGGTCTGTTGCAGCGATACATATATTGGTGCGGAGGCGTAGCGGCAGCATTCTTTCTTGTTATTGTACTGTCTTACACACCGAAGTGCTTTCGTAGTATATGTTGCAAGTGGGGCGCGATTTCTTTGGAAATTTATCTGGCGCATATTGTTATTCGAAGAGAGCTGGGTACGCAATTTGCAAAAACGTATCTGGGATTGCCATGGTGGGGCAATGTCCTCATTATTTTTGTCGGTGCATATATATGGGCCAAGTTTGTGGCGTGGTGTGTCACAAAAGTGCAGGCTGTAAAATAGTTTTTTCCCTTTCAAAACTGTTGGGACTAAAGTCTTATTGAGTCTCCTGATTTTTTAGGTTATAATATATTCATAAGGGGGCGAGTGTATTATGAACGAAAGAAAAAAATCATCAGTATCTTTCTGGCATTCCATGAAGACAAGCTTTATGCTGGTTGTTGTTGCAGTTGCAGCAGCTGTCGTTGTAATGTACACACTCATGATTATGCCGGGAATCCGATCAAACATCAGACAGATTTATTCCAACTATCTGTTGGATCTGACATTATCATATGGCTCGGAATTGGATGAAACGTTAACAAGAGTTGACGACAAAATGCTGGATCACGTCGATACTATGCAGAAGATTGTGGAGCAAGCACAATTAGAAGGAATTGATTCTTCTTATGGATATATTGTATCCACAGATGGAACAATGCTTTATCATCCGACTGCTGAAAAAATCGGCCAGCCGGTAGAAAATGAAACTGTCAAAAAAATTGTAGCAGAGGTGAAGGCTGGAAAGACGCCGGAGCCGGAAGTGGTTTCATATATGTTTGACGGAACCCGGAAATACGCTGCATGTTATGTGAGTGAGAATGGTTTTATTTTTGTGATGACAGCGGATGATACCGATTTGCTGAAAGCTGCAAATAAACTGCAGGCAAGAGGTATTGGAACAGCGGTGGTTGTTCTGATTTTTGGCGTATTTGTCGCATGGATCTGTGCAAGACGTATGACGCGTCCGCTGATTCGTGTGACATCAGCCGTGGACCGTATTGCAGGATTTGACTTGACAGAAGACCCGGAACTGATCGCATTGGATAAGAACAAAGGCGAAACAGGGGCGATTGCACATGCTGTTTTGCATATGAAGCAGGCTTTGCGTTCTATGGTTCAGCAAATCCGTGAACAGAGTGTAAATATTCATCAGGCATCCGGTCAGCTGGAAGAGAATGCCACGGCGACATCCGGAAATGTAGACAGCGTAGAGACCGCGGTGAATGAGATTGCTACGGGTGCAACCAGTCAGGCAACCGAAACACAGCGAGCCACAGAGGATGTTGTGATGATGGGCACGATGATTGAAAATACGAGCACACAGGTGGAAAATCTGAACAGTGCAGCGGTGGAGATGAGCAATGCCAGTGCTTCTGCAAGAGATGCTCTTGAGGAACTCAACCATATCAATGAGAAAGCAATCGAATCCATTGAAGTGATTTATCAGCAGACGCATACAACCAACGAATCTGCATTAAAAATCAAGGATGTCACAGAATTAATTGCATCAATTGCGGAAGAGACAAACCTGCTATCCTTAAATGCTTCCATCGAAGCAGCCAGAGCAGGTGATGCGGGAAAAGGTTTTGCGGTTGTCGCATCCCAAATTCAGAAACTTGCGGAACAGTCGAATGCATCGACAAAGAAGATTGATGATATTATACATATGTTGCTGACGGACTCTGAGAATGCAGTGCATACGATGGAAGAAGTTCGCGAAGTTATGCATCAGCAGAGTGAAAAGGTCGAGCAGACCAAGCAGGTATTTGGCTCGGTAAATCAGGGGATTGACCAGTCTATTTCCGGTATGGAGACAATCAGTGAGCATACCAGACAGCTGGATCATGCAAGAGAAAATATTGTAGATACCGTACAGAATCTTTCTGCGATTGCACAGGAAAATGCTGCAAGCACTGAAGAAACCAATGCTGTCGTTATGGAAATTGGTGGAGTAATGCAGCAGATCAGCGGAAATGCGCAGGAACTTCGGCGTATCGCAGATATTTTGGAAAAGAATGTGGAGACATTTAAACTGGATTAGGAGACAATTTGTGAATACTAGAAAAAACAGTATCCGGAATTGGTTACGTAAATGTGGAATTCTGACACTGACTGCAGGAATGATTCTTACCGGTATGATAACAAAGCCTGTGGAGACATATGCAGTCACGTTTGTGCAGGATACCGATGGAACAAAATATGCGGTAGATAAAAAAAGTGGATTTTATTATGCGCTTTCCAAGAGTGCTACGAAAAAAAGCAGTTGCAGTATCTATATGTATGGAGGTCAGAAAACGGATGTCACTTTTCCGTCCAAATGCAACAACTATACTGTCACCGCTGTAAGCAGTAATTTCAGTCAGTTGATCATGACAAAACTGACAACTGTTAAGTTGCCATCCGGTTATACAACTATTGAAAAAGAAGCGTTTAAGGGACAGACACAGTTATATCGCATAGAGATTCCAGCAAGTGTGAAATCGATTGGAAAGAATGCTTTTCAGGGATGTGATATATCAAAACTTACAATCGTGGCACCGTATGGATCGGCTGCCGAAAAATATGCGATTGCGAACAATATCAATTATTCAAATTCTACTGCATTATCCATTCGCACCGGCGGAATGAATATGTTTGTGGGAGAAAAGAAACAAATTCGTGTATGCAACAATTCCAAAACAATTACCTGGGCAAGTTCGAACAAGAAAGTTGCCACCGTAAGCAAAAATGGAACAGTTACCGCCAAAAAAGCTGGTAATACAAAAATTACTGCAAAAATCAATGGAAAGACATATACCTATCCATTTAAGGTGGTGAGCCGGACTTCCGGAAATGTGCTACAGATTGTGTGGGATAATTACGTTACTACGGATCTCAGTGATTATGAGAAAGTAGTGGCCGCCAATAAATGGATCAAGGCGAATATAAAACCGACGGGTACTTCCGTATCGGCAAAGACGGCGTTGGAGACCGGCGTTTCCAACTATACCGGATATGCGAATGCATATAAAAATATTCTCGAGCATTACGGCCTGAAAGTCAAAGTGATAATGGGAAAGAAGCACATGGAAAATTCTGTGGTCATTGCAGGAAAGACATACACTGCATCAACCATCGAATCAGTTTCCGGTGTGCATAAGAATTACACGACGACTGGATTGGGCGTTGCTATAAACAAGAGCACTATGACGTTATCTGTGGGAGGAAAAGGAACGTTCAAAGCTCTTGGAAACACAAAGACCGTTACATGGAGCAGCACAAATAAGAAGGTTGCTACGGTAACAAAAAGTGGCAAGGTAACCGCAAAGGGAGCCGGTGTCACAACGATTATTATGAAGATCGGCACAAAGACTTACGATTGTAAAGTCCGTGTCAACAAGTGAAAGGAGAATTTATTTCAATGAACAAGGTTATGAAAAAGTTATTATGTGCATGTCTCGCACTCGCAATGCTGATTACCATCATTCCTCCAGTGACGGCAGAAGCAGCTACAAAGACAGAAAAAATGACACTGTACAAAGGAGAAACAGTCGAAATAACTGCTTTTTATGGGACAATTAAGTCAGTTTCTTCATCAAAGAAGTCAGTGGCATCTGTAAAAAAGAAGAGCGGCAAAGCCGTTATAACAGCAAAAAAATCAGGTAAGGCAACAGTTTCTGTTAAGACAAATCGTGGATCATTCAAGTATGTGATTACAGTAAAGAAACTGGATATTACAGTAAAACTTACAGATATGGGAAAGGGTTATATGCTGCTTACGGTAAAAAATAATACAAAGCAGACATTTACCCAAATTGCAGTAGACTATGTTCTTAAAAATGATCAGGGGGCAACATTTAAGACGGATACAACGACTGTTAGCGATGTTGTTGCTGGAAAAACTGTTTATGATAAGATTTATTATGATAATTATAACTATACTGTGGACGCTGCAAAATGTTCTGCAAAAGTAGTGGGTGACAGCAGAAGTCTGATGGCTAAATATAAAAATGTGACTTCAAAAATTAAAACTTCAAAGACTGAAAAAGATGGTGGAAATGGTATTTTAGAAATTGTATTCAAAACAAAAAATACACAGAAAAAAGATAGTGCATATGTAACACATTATGTTTTGATATATGATTCCAATAATCAGGTAATCGGTCTGACAAAAGATTATGAGTACTTAAAAGCTGGAAAAATGGATACAGGAAGTGTAAAAGCTGGTACATATTATTATGGAGATGCGTATGATCATTATAAAGTAGTAACAGTAGCATATAGTACAATTTATTAAAATTATAAATATGATAGATAGCGGAGTCGCGAGACTCCGCTGTTTTAGTTTTGGAACACATTTATATGATGAAAAATCTGAAAAAACTAAATAAATTTAATAATTGTCCGATAAATATAATAGAAGGAAACAAATCAAACAGAAAGAAGGTGCGTTACCGCAAGAATCGAACGTGTTTATCAGGTATTTCCAGTGACCTTATCCCAGGAGATTGCATATGATTCGCCGAATCATCAGCAGCCGCGTCAGAACAAGACAAAACGTTCTTCGTTTGAGCAGATTCTGCAGGAGCAATTAAAGGGACAGCAGCTGGAGGAGAATCAGACATTTCAGCTTTATTGTTAGGAGAAAAGATGTATACGAAAGACTGTTATAAGAAAAGGTGCTGTGTTGATACCGGGAAGGTACGATGCAGCACTTTTTTTGTGCTTTTTAAGCTGATGAATTTATACTGGCGCATCGCTTGACATTTCCTGTATAATAGAGCAAAGACAATTATGTCAACTTCAGGAGGACAGACAATGAGAATTGACATGCATATGCATTCGACCGCATCGGATGGACAGTACACGCCGACAGAACTGGTGCGAAAAGTGAAAGACGCAGGTATTGCGATTATGGCTTTGACGGATCACGACTCGATTGGTGGTGTGGAAGAAGCCGCGGGGACAGCAAAAGAATGTGGTATTATTTGTATTCCGGGGATTGAGCTGAGTATTGAGCATGAAAATGAACTGCACATGCTTGGCTATGGAATTGATATACATGACCGGGAACTAAAAGCTTTTTGTGAGGAAATGGTGCAGGAGCGCAGCACAAGAAATGAGAAGATTATTACATTTCTTGCGGATCAAGGTGTGGATGTTACGATGGAAGAAGTGGCAGAAAAAGCCGGATCAGATGTGATCGGAAGACCGCATTTTGCCCGTGTAATGGTTGAAAAGGGCTATGTTTCCAGTGTGAAAGAAGCATTTGACAAATATCTTGCAACAGAAGAATTCTCAAAGATTGAACGGAAAAAACCATCCGCCAGACAGGGAATATCAATGATTCGGGAGGTGTAGCGGTCCTTGCGCATCCGGTATCGTTAAAGAAGACCGGAGAGGCAATGGAAGAAGAAATTCGTAAGCTCACATCGCTTGGACTGTCCGGAATCGAGACTTATTACAGCACGCATACACCGGAGCAGATCCGCGAGTATCATGCGCTTGCGCAAAAGTATCATCTGGTGGAGACTGCCGGATCGGATTTTCATGGAGAGAAAGTAAAACCGACCATTTTCCTTGGCAAAAAAGAAGGTGGTAAGGAATGGCTGGTGGATAAGGAGTTGGAATAATGATTCGTAATATTATATTCGATATTGGAAAAGTACTGGTATCATACGAGCCGGATGCCTATATGGACAGACTGGGACTGGATGAAAAAGCGAAGTCGGCCATCAACCAGGCAATGTTTCAGAATAAACTGTGGGATGAGTCGGATCAGGGACTTGGCACTCCGGAGGAACTGTTACAGAAATTTATTGCAGGGGCACCGGAATATGCGGAGGAAATCACGAAAATTCATCAGACGGTCGGTGAGACGGTGGAACTTATGCCGTATGCCATGGAATGGATACTGGATCTGAAAGCCAGAGGGTATCATGTGTACATTATCTCGAATTATGCAGAGAATATGTACAATCAGACGAAGGATAAGCTCGCATTTCTGCCGTTGATGGATGATGTGGTCATGTCTTATACAATTAAGAAAATGAAACCGGATACTGCTATTTATAATTACCTTTGTGATGAGAACTGGCTGGAACCGGAAGAGAGCGTATTTATTGATGACCGGCAGGAAAATGTGAATGGAGCAGAGGCCGTTGGCATCCATGGAATTCTTTTTAAAGATTATGAAACAGCAAAACAGGAACTGAACAAATTCTTAAGAGATTCTAATATTTTGTGTAAAAACTTTCCAAACGAGGGATAGTGTGCTAGAATAATTAAGGTGTGACAATGAACAATTTAGGAGGAAAATTGGTCTATGGATTATAAGAAAGAGTATGAAAAGTGGTGCACAGATGCCTACTTTGATGACGCAACTAAGGCAGAGCTTAAGGCAATTGCCGGAGATGAAAAAGAAATTGAGGATCGTTTCTACCGCACATTAGAGTTTGGTACTGCCGGACTTCGTGGTGTGATCGGAGCAGGAACCAATCGTATGAATATATACACAGTACGCCAGGCAACACAGGGACTTGCAAATTATATTCTGTCACAGAACGGACAGAATAAGGGAGTTGCAATTGCCCATGATTCCCGTCTGATGGCAGATGAATTTACGGATGCAGCAGCATTGTGTCTTGCAGCAAATGGAATCAAGGCTTATGTTTTCAAAAGCCTTCGTCCGGTTCCGGAACTTTCTTTTGCAGTAAGAGAACTTGGCTGTATTGCAGGTATCGTAATTACAGCAAGCCACAATCCGAGAGAGTATAATGGATACAAGGTATACTGGGAGGACGGTGCGCAGGTAACACCACCACACGACACCAGTATTATGGATGAGGTTGGCAAGGTAACTTCTTTTGATATGGTAAAGACTATGGCGAAAGAAGAAGCAGTCAAGGCTGGTCTGTATGAAGTAATTTCAGATGATGTGGATGAGAAGTATTTTGCACAGCTTCGTAATCTGTCCATTCATCCGGAAATCATTAAGCAGATGGCAAAAGACATCAAGATCGTATACACACCACTTCATGGTACAGGAAACATCCCTGTTAGAAGAGTGTTAAAAGAATTAGGTTTTGAGAATGTTTATGTTGTAAAGGAACAGGAACTTCCTGATGGGGATTTCCCAACAGTAAGTTATCCTAACCCTGAATCGGAAGAAGCTTTTGAACTTGCTGTGAAATTAGGCAATGAAATCGGAGCTGATATTCTTCTTGCAACAGACCCTGACGCAGACCGTGTAGGTATTGCGGTTAAAGATTACGACGGCAGCTACCGCCTTATTTCAGGTAATGAAGACGGCATTATGCTTACAGACTATATCCTTTCTTCACGCAAGGCAAACGGCACACTTCCCGAAAAACCTGTTTTGGTTAAGACAATCGTTACAACAAAACTTATCAACAAGCTTTGTGAAAAGTACGGCTGTGAACTTAAAAATGTTCTTACAGGTTTTAAGTACATCGGTGAAGTTATCCTCAACCTTGAAAAGAAAGGCGAAGAGGATAGATATGTATTCGGCTTTGAAGAGAGCTACGGCTACCTTGCAGGTACTTATGTTCGTGATAAGGACGCAGTAGTTGCATCAATGCTTGTTTGTGAAATGGCTGCTTTCTATAAGAAACATGGCAAGTCACTTGCACAGGTTATTGACTCACTTTATGAGGAGTACGGCTATTACCTCAACCATACATCTGCATTTGAATTTGACGGTGCGGCAGGTATGGAGAAGATGAACAACATTATGGCTGAAATCAGAGAGAATATTCCTACTGAAATTGACGGCAAAAAGGTTGTTAAGGTTTCCGACTATCTCCTTAAGTATGAGCTTGACACAGTAACAGGTGAAAAGACTGCTATTGACCTCCCGACTTCAAATGTAATTTCATTTGGTCTTGAGGGTGACAACGGCGTAATTATTCGTCCGAGCGGTACAGAGCCAAAGATTAAGGCTTACATCACAGCAGTCGGCAAAGACTTCAACGATGCAGAAAGCATTAAAGACAGTCTTGTAGACGCATCTAAAAAACTCCTCGGTATTGAGTAATAATATAGCATAAAAATTCAGCGGTATCGTTTTTCGATACCGCTTTTGCTGTTCATTTTAAGATTTTAGGATTATTGGTGCGACAGGTAAGATAATCAAGACTTGTTTTATAGAAATCGGCAAGCACAATAAGCAGGGACAACGGAATTTCACGCTCTCCCCTTTCGTATTTTGAATATAACGATTGGTCGCACATAAGTACATTTGCAATCTGCTTTTGCGTTAGGTCATGATCTTCACGCAAGTCCTTAATTCTTAGTTTCACTTTTATCACCGATTCAATTATAAAATAGGACATTATAACCTATTGACATTTAGGACAAATAGTCTTAAAATATAAATAAACAATTGACAGTTGTTACAATTATTTTTTCCATAAGGAGTGGTATAATTAATGAGAAAAACAAAGAAATTTGCAGCAATTCTGCTGTCGGCACTTATATTGTCAAGTTCACTTTCCGTTTTGCCTGTAAGTGCGGCTACAGTCGGAAATGATACGGCTGTTGTGTCGGTAAATTCAACTTTAACAAGTGGCAATTATCAATATAAGGTGCTTGATGATAATACAATCTGCATTTCAAGATATATTGGTGATGAAACAAATGCAACAATTCCGGCAAAAATTAACGGTCTGACTGTTACAACTATTGGTAAAGGTGCGTTTGTTCAAACAGGTATGGGAAGTTTAAATATTCCTGCAAGCATAACAGATATAAAACCCAACGCATTTAAACTTAGTGGCTTTAATAAAATAGAGGTTGACAAAAACAATTCAAATTATACCTCTATAAACGGAGTTTTATTCAGTAAAGATAAAACTGTACTTTTTGCTTATCCAAAAGAAAACTCCGCTACATCTTATATAATACCTGACGGTGTTAAAATTATTGAATCTACTGCTTTTATGGGAGCAAGTAATTTAAATAACATTGTTATACCTGACGGTGTAACGACCATAAAAGAAAATGCTTTCTATTTATGGAGTAACTTAAAAAGTGTTTCAATACCAACAAGTGTAAAAAGTATTGGTAGAGATGCTTTTGATTTCTCTGTTTGTTCAAAAGTAAATAACGGATACTATATCAGTAATTGCTTAATTGGCGCCGATAATGAAATAAATGGTAATTTTACTATAAAAGATGGTACAAGACTTGTAGCTGACAGTGCTCTTCGTGAAAGTGAAAATTTAGAAAGTATAACAATTCCTGCAAGTGTCGAGATAATAGGTGATTGTGCCTTTTTAAACTTTAACTTTACTTCAGAAAACTTTAACAAAATAACTGTCGCTAATGAAAATAAATATTTTAGTTCAGAGAACGGCGTATTATTTAATAAAAACAAAACAGAGTTACTGTGCTACCCTTGTGGCAAAAATGAAACTACATATACTGTTCCAAGCACAGTAACAAAATTAGCTAAAGTTTCATTTAACGATTGCAAATTAAGTAAACTAAATTTACCTGACAATTTAAAATATATAGACGAAAGTGCATTTCAAGGAATTTCATTAAAAAGTTTATCTATTCCGGAAAGTGTAGAATATATTGGTAGATATGCATTTGATTTATCCGGTATCGAAACAATACATATTCCAAAAGGAATAACAACTATTGAAGAAGGTACTTTTTACCGTTGTATGCAACTAAAAAGTGTATCCATAGACAATCATATAAAACATATCGGAGATTACGCTTTTTCTGCGTGTTATAATCTTTCAGACATTAATATTTCAAATAATGTAACATCAATAGGTAAAGGTGCTTTTCAATCAACAATTATTCAGAAAATCGAATTGCCTGCAAGTCTTGAAAGTATAGGAGAATACGCTTTCAACAACTGTCAAAATTTGCAGGAAGTAACTATCCCTAACACAGAAATTAAAATTGACAACAGAGCCTTTTATAATTGCCCCGAATTAAATACTGTGACTATACCTGCAAAAGTTAAAGAAATTTGTAAAAATGCATTCGGCTACCAAGGAAACATTTTTGATGAAGAAGATTATGAATACGGCGAAGAGAATTCAATACGAGATTTTAAAATAACAGGATATTCAAACACTGCCGCCGAAACATATGCAAAAGAAAACGGTTTTGAATTTATTTCGTTGGGCGAGCAAATCCTCACAGGTGACGCTAACCAAGACGGTACCGTAAATATTAAAGATGTTACATATCTGCAAATGCATATTGCCGGCAACAAGAATACTGACGGTTCACCGCTTATTGACGAAACAAACAAGCAATTGTTTGACAGTATTGATATGAACAATGACAGTAAGCTGACTGTTAATGATGTTACAGCGCTACAAACCTACCTTGCACAAAACAACTAAATAACCAAACTTTAACGGCTGTCACTTATTTTGACAGCCGTTTGCAAATTATTAAAGCCACCTTATCATACGATAAAGTGGCTTATTTGTTATGCTTAGAAGCGCATTGTAAGGCTGATTCTGTTCTTTTCGGGGTCAACGCTTATGATTTTTACATCTACCACATCGCCAACCTTGAGAACCTCCGACGGGTGCTTAATGTACTTATCGCAAATCTGCGAGATATGAACAAGTCCGTCCTGATGAACACCGATGTCGATAAATGCACCGAAGTCAATTACATTTCTGACAGTTCCTTTGAGCACCATATCAGGCTTTAAGTCTTTGATGTCGAGAATGTCAGAACGGAGCATTGGTGCAGGCAGTTCGTCACGGGGATCTCTGCCTGGCTTTGAAAGTTCCTTTACAATATCGTCAAGAGTAGGCAAACCGATTTTAAGTGTATCGGCAAGGCTTTTAGTTCCCTTTGCCGCAACTCTGTTTGCCAAATCGGTAAATTTACCGCCTTTAATTTCTTTATCCGAATAATCAAGAAGTGCAAGCAACTCTTTCGCACTCTTATAACTTTCAGGGTGAACACCTGTGTTGTCGAGTGGATTTTTGCTTTCAGGCACTCTTAAAAAGCCTGCGCACTGCTCAAAAGCCTTTGGTCCGAGCTTTGGAACTTTCTTTAATTCGGCACGAGAAGTAAACGCACCGTTTTCCTCACGATAAGCAACAATATTATTGCAAACCGTACTGTTAAGACCTGAAATTCTTGAAAGCAATGCAGG
>OJNH01002652.1_pt1 | contig 12342 bp, 7 predicted proteins | sample 1597361 | NCBI WGS metagenome assembly OJNH01 (sample SAMEA2452136, study PRJEB22498) | human gut metagenome | biome: human feces; feature: human gut; material: feces | place: Australia | collected 2012
ATCTGGGCGAGGGCGTGTATGCATACAATTTACCGGATGATTTCAAGACCGCAAGAGTTATTTTCAATGATGGTGCTTCACAGTATCCGGCAGCACAGCAGGCGGGACTCGAGTTTACAAAGAGTCAGTCAATGGCATATATCAATGGCAGCTGGACAAAGGTAGAGAAGCAGACATATGATATCAAGATTACTTTTTCAGCCGATACAGTTTCGGCAAAAGTTGGAAGTGAAGTTAAGCTAACAGCGCAGGCAAGTGGAGGAAGTGGTAATTATACTTATAAGTTCATTGTAAGTGACAATAATGGAAATTGGTATAAAATAAGAGATTATGAAAAAGGCAATACAAGTACATGGATACCGGGAGTGGCAGGTAGTAAGACGTTATATGTTGATGTAAAAGATAGTGCAGGTGCATATCAACGAGCTGCATTACCAATAGAAGTAAAAAAAGTCAATGAAAAATTAAGTGTAAAGCTTGCTGCATCACCATCGGGAACAGCAAAAGTTGGAAGTGAAGTTAAGCTAACAGCGCAGACAAGTGGAGGAAGCGGTAATTATACTTATAAGTTTATTGTAAGTGACAATAATGGAAATTGGTATAAAATAAGAGATTATGCAAAAAGTAATACGTGTACATGGAGACCGGGAGTAGTTGGAAGTAAGACTTTATATGTTGATGTAAAAGATAGTGCAGGAGCATATCAGAGAGTAGAACTTCCGATACAGGTTACAAAACAGGCTGAAAAATTAAGTGTTAAGTTGACTGCATCGCCTTTTGGAACAGCAAAAGTTGGAAGTGGAGTTAAGTTAACAGCGCAGGCAACTGGAGGAAGTGGAAGCTATTTATATGATTTTCTTGTTTGCAGTCCGGATAATAATTGGTATAGGCTCCGTGATTATGAGAAAACTGGTACTTATCTATGGGTGCCAAAGACAGTGGGTAATACAATGTTATATGTAGATGCTGTAGATAGCGAGGGAAATTATAGGCGTGAATCATTGTCTATATTGGTAACAAAATAGGTGAAATAAATATATTAATATACAAAGTGAGGATGTTCATAGTATGAAGAAAAGAATATTTGCTTTGATATTGTGTGCTTCGCTTATGACAGGAGAAATGACATTTTGGCAAGATCCTGTTGTTAAAGCAGAGACAGTATCAGGCAGTGAAAGTAAAGATGGCAAAGTAGCTGTTAAAAAGGTTGCAACTCAGAATCCGACAAGTCCGGCAGGCGTTATTTATGCAAATAGCCGTGATGATTTTAGAGATGAATCAATTTATTTCGTGATGACAACACGTTTTTATGATGGAGATTCAGAGAATAATGTTCAATGTTGGGATGGTATACAGTATGATGATCCTGACGATCCGGAATGGAGAGGTGATTTCAAGGGCCTTGCAGAGAAACTGGATTATATTAAAGCACTTGGATTTACAGCAATATGGATTACACCTGTTGTAGAAAATTGTAGTGGATATGATTATCATGGATACCATGCTCTGAATTTCTCTAAAGTGGATCCAAGATATGAATCAAGCGACTTTACATATCAGGATTTTATTAATGCAGCACATGCAAAAGGATTAAAGGTAATTCAGGATGTAGTATTTAACCATACCGGAAATTTTGGAGAAACAAATCTTTTTCCTATGATTGAGAAACAGGGAGATTTAAGCAGTTCAGATTGTATGAAGACGCTTCCTAATAGTGGGCTTCCAACAGATTATAATCAATTGCTTCCGGCAAGGCAGTATGATGCGCGTATAGAGAAGATGAAAAGTGAGACAGGTGATCCTGAACATATTTATCATCATGAGAAAAGTCTCGGCTGGGAGGAATATAGCTGCCAGACAGCTCAGATTGCCGGAGATTGCGTGGATTTAAATACGGAGAACCCAAAGGTTTATAAGTACTTACAGGATGCATATAACAGTTATATTGATATGGGAGTAGATGCATTCCGTGTTGATACAGCAAAGCATATTTCAAGATTAACATTTAATAATGCACTTATACAGCCATTTTATGATGAGGCAGAGAAAAATGGAAATGATAGTTTCTATATGTTTGGAGAAGTGTGCACTCGCGATCGTGATGTGTGGAACAAAGGTGTGCCTCCTCTTTCGGCTCCATTCTATACATGGAAAGAAGCTAAGGATTACGCATGGAGTGATACAGATAGAACTGTAAATGAACAGTCAACTTTAGACAACTTTAATGATAATAAAGATATAGAAGCCCAGCCTACAAGTGATAATGCATTCTTGAACGGTAATGATTATCATACACCGGATTATAGTAAAAATTCTAAATTTGGCGTTATTGATTTTCCAATGCATTGGAATTTTGAAAATGCAGGAAGTGCGTACGGCATTGCGTTAAGTGGAGACAAGTGGTATAACGATGCAACATGGAACGTGACATATGTTGATTCGCATGATTATGCACCTGACCAGGCTCCATCAAATCAACGTTTTGCCGGCTCACAGGATACGTGGGCAGAGAATTTGAGCCTTATGTTTACATTCCGTGGTATTCCTTGTATTTATTACGGATCAGAGGTGGAATTCCAAAAAGGAAAGATGATAGATGTAGGTCCTAACGATGCATTAAGTAATACAGGCCGTGCGTATTTTGGAGATAATATTGAAGGTGAAGTAACAACAACTGACTTTGGTGAGTATTTTGGCGCAACAGGAACAATGAAAAAATCTTTGAATTATCCGCTATCAAAGCATATTCAGAGATTAAACCGTATACGTCAGGCTGTACCGGCTCTTAGAAAGGGTCAGTATTCAACATCAAATATTGATGGAAATATGGCATTTAAGAGAAGATACACAGATGATAAAACGGACAGCTTTGCACTTGTCACAATAAGCAATTCTGCAACTTTTAATAATATTCCGAATGGTACATATGTGGATTGCATTACTGGAGATACAAAAAATGTTACTAATGGAAGCCTTACAGCTGAGTGTTCGGGAAAGGGCAATTTAAGAGTATATGTATTGAATACTGCTAAGACACAGGCACCGGGTAAGGTTGGTACAGATGGTAAATATCTTTATAATGCAACATCTGTTGAAGATGCACAGGAGCAGAGCGTTTATTTTAATAATACACAAAACTGGAATAATGTAACAGCTAATCTATATGATGATAATGGTGCTTTGGTGCAGAGTATTCCAATGTCAAAAGTAAAGGATGGAGTATATGCATGTACATACACAGGAAATAAAACAGGACTTAAGGTTGTATTTACAAATGGCTCAGGCTCAAGTGTAAAGACTGAATTCAAAGATGGTGGATATTATGATACATCTGGTTATAAAGGACAGTATGAAGGAGACATAATTCAGGTACAGTCCGTAACTTTAGACCAGAAAGAAATTAATATGAACACTGGAGAAAAGAAGACGGTTAAAGCAACTGTTGCTCCGGAAAATGCAAAGTATAAAGGCTTGTCATGGAGTTCTTCAAATAAGGATGTTGCAACGGTTGAAAAAGGAATTATCACAGCTGAAGGAGCGGGAACAGCTGTGATTAAAGCGCAAGCGAGAAATGGAGTAGAAGCGTCAGTTAAAGTAACTGTAAAAGAAGTGCCATATGATTATGAGAAAGTTGCAGATGGAAAATTAGCTATTTATTTTAAGAAACCATCTGGATGGGGAAGTTCTGTTAACTGTTATGCATATAATACTACAAATGGAACTAATAATAAGCTTACAGGGGAATGGCCTGGTACAGCTATGGAAAAGCTTCCAAACGGAGTATATAGATGTGTGCTGGATGAAGCAACTGCTAAAAGTGGCAAGGTTCTTTTCAATTCAAATGGAGCTCAGGTACCGGCAAGTGGAGGCTTTGATATTAAATCATATGCTTTATATGATCAGAATGGATATTGTGAAACAATAGTTCCATCAGACAAAATAGTAACCAAATTAGATGTTAAATTTAATACAGATGTGATAGAAACAGCGAAAGTTGGAAAGAAAGTAAAATTAACAGCACAGGCAAGCGGAGGAAGTGGGGATTATACGTATAAATTCATTCTCACTGATAATAAAGGTAATTGGTACAAGATTAAGGATTATTCAAAAGATAATACAAGTACATGGACTCCGGGAGTTGTGGGCGACAAAACATTATATGTGGATGTAAAAGATAGTAAAGACGCGTATGTGAGAGTTGGACTTGCGATGAAGGTTACAACACTCAATGTCAATTTTACTGTATCACCTGAGAAGACAGCCAAAGTTGGCAGTAATGTTAAATTAACAGCACAGGCAAGCGGAGGAAGCGGAGACTATACATATAAATTTATTGTCACCGATAATAAAGGTAATTGGTATAAGATAAAAGACTATTCAAAGGATAATACAACTACATGGGTTCCGGGAGTTGTGGGTAACAAAACATTGTATGTAGATGTAAAGGATAGCGAAGGGTTTTATAAAAGAGTGGAATTTCCAATTGAGGTTATAAAACAGACCGAAAAATTGAGGGTTAAATTTACATCTAAGTCCGATGATACTGTGAAATTGGGAGATAAAGTGAAACTAACAGCACAGGCGACAGGCGGAACTGGAAATTATTTTTATCAGTTTGTAGTATGTAATCCGGATAATAATTGGTATAGAATTCGAGGATATGAGAAAGATAACTCATGTTTCTGGACTCCCAAAATGGTAGGAAAGACAATGCTGTATGTGGATACAGTAGATGGTAATGGAAATTATTGGAGAGATCTTTTGTCTATTAATGTTCAATAAAATGTAATATTCTTATATTTGTAATATGTAAGGAATAGCGTTATAAATATAAAAAGATGATAATTTACATCATGAATGTAAAAACAATTATGCAATAGCAAGAGGTAGTGCTAATGAAAGCACTACCTTTTACTTTGTATAGCATTAACTATGAAAGAGCATTGATAAATATACTATCAATCACATGGTTTGATTTTTATCACGAAAAAAGAAAATAATGTATAATTAAGTCAGACCATTAAATAGTGTGTTTATAAAATCTGTCTAAAATCGTGAAAACAACATCATAAATATTGACAAATAATAAATTATAGGTGAAAATATTTAGTCAGAGAAGACTGCTCATGCTATCGATATATATAAACAAGAAACAATAGTATTAGAATATAAAGCGGTGAGTATAAAAGATTTTAGTGATATATATCTGATATTGGAGATTATAGAATGAAGATAGAAAGAACGAAAAATGCTACAAGGAATATAATATTCGGTGTGATTTTAAAGGCATACCAGATTATAATTCCTTTTTTAATGCGTACAGCTATGATTTATTTTATGGGGGTTCAGTATCTTGGATTGAATTCTCTTTTTACATCAATTCTTCAGGTGCTGAATTTAGCAGAACTTGGTGTTGGCTCTGCTATGATCTATAGTATGTATAAGCCTATTGCGGAGGATGATAACATAGCTATTTGTGCATTGATGAATTTGTATAAAAACTATTATAGGGTAATAGGGTTAGTTATTGCAGTTGTGGGCTGTGTATTAACACCGTTTATTCCCAAATTGATTTCAGGTGATATTCCGAACGGGATTAATATTTATATTCTTTATCTTTTAAATCTCGTAGGAACAGTATTGTCGTATTGGTTGTATGCGTATAAAAATAGTATTTTACAGGCACATCAGAGGACAGATGTTGTTAACAAGGTTATTTTTGTGACAAGCACCATTCAGTATGCGTTGCAATTATTGGTCTTGTGGATTTCACAAAATTATTATTATTATGTTCTTGTAATGCTGGCAACACAGGCTATTACAAATATTGCTACTGCAGTAGCTGCAGATAAGCTGTATCCTGAGTTTAAACCGAAGGGGCAGGTATCAGTTAAAGATAAGAGGGTAATTAATGGACGAATTAGAGATTTGTTTACGTCAAAAATTGGTAGTATTATATACGATTCTGCAGATACATTAGTAGTATCTGCATTTTTGGGATTATCTATATTAGCCGTATACCAGAATTATTTCTATATTTTGAATGCAATTACAGGGATAATAACAGTTGTTTTTTTGTCATGTACGGCTGGAATCGGCAATAGCATTGTTGTAGAAACAAAAGAGAAAAATTATAAAGACTTAAATGAATTCACCTTTATTATTTGTTGGATTGCTGGAGTTTGTTCAGCTTGTTTATTATGTCTCTATCAGCCATTTATGGAATTATGGGTTGGTAAAGACTTAATGTTATCATTTTCCGCGGTTATCTGTTTTTCTATTTATTTTTTTATTAGACAGTTAAATTCTTTATTCAGTACGTATAAAGATGCATCAGGAATGTGGCATGAAGATAGATTTAGACCATTAGTTGCAGCGTTGACAAATTTGGCGTTAAATTTGGTTTTAGTGCAGTTTATAGGTATTTATGGAATTTTAATTTCTACAGTTTTGGCGATTCTTTGTGTTGGTATGCCATGGCTTATCCATAATTTATTTACGGTGATATTTGAAAAAACGTATTTGTTTGGTTTTTTAAAAAATCTTTTATACTATTGCATTATTGTTATTTTAAGCTGTGTTGTTACATATTTTATTTGTTCGAAAATAAATTATGGATTAATTATAACGCTTATTATCAGATGTATGATTTGTGTGTCATTGCCTAATCTGATATATTTCCTGGCTTTTTATAGAAGGGTGGAATTTACGAGTTCACTTTTATTAGTGAATAAAATGACAAAGGGGAAAATTAAAGGATTTCTAATACGATTAGGAATGAGTGAGTGAGAAGTTTGGAAGGAGATTACGAGGTGAATCCAATAAAAATATATGCGGGATATAGTTTGAATCAGAATGTACGTCTCAGTAGTTCTTCAGGTGCAATTTTTTCTGTAATTGCAGAAAATATAATTTCTTGTGGTGGTGCTGTATATGGAGTAAGAATGTCTGAGGATTGCTATTCAGCAGAATTTATGCGAGTTACGGACAAAGATGGTCTTGTACAGCTTCGCGGTTCAAAATATTTACAGGCTAAGGTTGGAAATACATATAAACAGGTTAGAGATGATTTGCTGATGGGAAATGTTGTACTGTTTAGTGGAACAGGCTGTCAGATATATGGTCTAAAGAATTTTCTGGGAAAAGAATATGATGGTCTTTTTTGTATAGATGTCATTTGTCATGGAACACCGTCACCGGCTCTATGGAAAAAATATGTAGAATATCAAGAAATGAAAAATGGTGGCAAGCTAAAGAATATTAATTTCCGCTGTAAAGATGATAGTTGGATGGATTTTGGTATGAAAGAAGTTTTTGATGATACTTCACAGGGAAAAACAAAACAACTGTATATTTCAAAGGATAAAGATTCTTATATGCAGATGTTTCTTAGAGATTATTGTCTTCGTCCTTCGTGCTATGACTGCGTTGCTAAGAAAATAAAAATGGCAGATTTGACAATTGCAGATTTTTGGGGAATTGATGATGTTGCTCCTGAAATGAATGATGGTAATGGTACATCCCTTATTCTGATTCGTACGGTTAATGGAATGATGGTATTTGAATCTATCAGAAGTAAACTGAAACTGAAAGAAGTAGCATATGAAAATGGTGTGAGGAGCAATCCCGCAGAATATAGATCTTGCCCTAGACCGCCTCAAAGAGATACTTTCTTTGGGGATATGGAAACTATGGCATTTGAAGAACTTGAAAAAAAGTATGCTTCTCCAATAAGGGAAACATTTAAACAGTTAATTAAAAGAAAAATCAAGAATACGATTAAATTGGTCATTAGAATAATCAGTAGAGGCAGAGAGTAAACGTATTGATAAATATGGATTAAGTTTTATGTTTTGCGTTTGATTGTCAGGAGAAGAATTTTATGAATAAACTTCCAATATTATATAGAAGAAAAGAAGAATGTTGCGGTTGTACAGCCTGCTGCGCTATATGTCCGAAAGAAGCTATTTTGATGGTTGCGGACGAGGAAGGATTTGAGTATCCTCAAATAGACGAAAATAAATGTGTTCGTTGTTACCAGTGTATTAAAGTATGTCCAATAAAAAGTAATTTATAGGATTAAAGGCAATATACATAGGAAAGATGAGTAGAGCCTGAAATAACGAAAGCAGTCAGTTTATCAATTTTGGATTCAGAAAAATTAGATTTGAATATTTTCTTTAATTTTAAAAATGTCAATTGTGATTATATACGATGCACTTTGAATACTTACAAGTAATAATGCAGAGTACAATAAATATAAGCCTATGTTAAAAGATTTACTGAATTATGGTGCAGCTTCGCAGTTATATTTTGGTTATTGTACAGATGAGCTGGCCAATAGGAGTCTTTCAGAAAGTGATAAAAAAGTCGATAATGTGCCGAGTTCTGTTATTTATCGATATAATTTGATAAAGAAAATGAATATACCGGGATTGACTTATTGTGGTGCAAGTTTGGTTGTTGGAGATAATATTACGGTGAGACAATATTTCAAATTGGATCAGGATAGAGATATATCAAATTATGAGTTTTTGATTTGCATTGAAAGTAAAAAAGATGAAGACAGTGAAACAAAGGAATATTATACAGTGAACCCTGTACCTAAAGATGGAATGTACTATGTAGAAATGACAGGCCCATTAAAATCGTTTTTTGGAAATATGGAGCTCATGATTAGTTCTGGATATGCATATAAACACTTGTATTATAGTTCGTTAAATTATATTTCCAAAGTTTACAATACAGATTCAGTTGATCCAAAATTAAAGAGCTTTGTTGATGCTATGTATTGGTTTCAATATCAAAAACAGCAAACGATATGCTTGAAGATAAGGAGAAAACTCTTACAAAGCAGAATGAGCTCATATCAAAAAACTCAACCTTCAGTGTGAATAACGTAAATGGTATCAAATATTTCGGAAAATCTCTGATACTTAAATCGAAAACAGACATGAGAATCTATTTTGAGCTTACAGATAGCACTAAGAAAATTACTGATTACGCATTCAAATGTGATTGAAAGATATTGAAGCCAGTTCAGAACGGTAGCATATATTACGTGGATATCACAGATATAACACCGGCAGAGTACGGCAAAGTATTTACAGTTACAGTATCAGGCAAGAACTTCGTTTCATCCAGTGTGTATGATTATTGCAGAAGTGCAGTAAGCTCAAGCACTACGGATGGTAAATTAAAGAATTTGAGTGTTTCTATGTATGAGCTTGGAACGACGATTCAATAATATGGTTAATTGATTGTTCGGATGCTTTATATTGGTTTTATATCAGAAACAGCAGCTGTAATAAGTGCAAGTTACTATTGGATGAGAAAATCCGCTATACCGGGTACGGCAATGGTTGGCGGATTCTTTTTGTAAGAAATAACTAATAAAATGTTGAACTTTTTATATATAATTTTCAGAAAAATAATGATAAAATAATATAGTACTAAAGGGCATAATGATTATAGAGTGATTTGGAGGAATTGCTTATGAAGAGAGTAGTTAGTGTACTAATGTCAATAGTGGTTGTTTTGAGTTGCGTTGTATTTATTATGCCGCCAAATATAGTGTTAGCTGCAAATTATACGTGGCCATTGAAGACTTCCATTAATATTAGTAGAGAATTTACTGGAAGTAATTGTAAGACACAACATACTGGATGCGATTTTTCGTGTTCATTAGGAAATGATGTTTATGCAATTGCGGATGGTACTGTAGTTACAGCAACGGACTATGGGTGCACAGGATCTCATTATGGAGGAACACCAGCGTGTTCAAAAGGAAGTAGTTGTCCGGCAGCAAAAGCGAGCAGTGATGGGAAAGGTTCTTATGCAAATAGAATATGTATAGATCATGGTAATGGAGTGTATTCATTTTATGCACATCTGTCAACCGGAACTTTTAAGGTTAAATCTGGTGATAGAGCACGGCAAGGTCAATTAATTGCTAAAACAGGAACGTCAGGAAAATCTACGGGTCCTCATTTACATTTTGAAATAAGAGTAGGTGGAAATTCCACTAATTATGCAAAGAATCCAAGAAATTATTTAACTAAAGTAAATCCGGTTCCAAATACTGTCACAACTACACCATCCATCTGGAAAAACAGTGACAGCTATACGGTAGGAAATTCGGCAACACTAACCTGGAACAGTGTAGATAATGCAACAGGATATTGGTTTTCAGTCTGGTATAAGGGGAAACAAATTGTTACAACTCAGGTTTCAGGAAGCTCGGAGTATACATTAAATAATCTGGGAGAGGGAGAGTATACTGCCTATATAACAGCTTATAATGATAGCAGCAGTAAGCAGGGCTCTGTGACCTTTAGGGTAAATTATGTTTCTGGCGAGCAGACGATTCCAAACGGTAGATATCAGATATGCTCTGCTTTGGACAATTCATCTGTTATATCTATTTCAGGCGCATCAACGGATGATGAGGCAAATGTATTGTTATATGCAAACGAGAGACACGATAATCAGTATTTTGATTTTGAATATTTGGGAAATGGATATTATAAAATAACTGCAAAACATAGCGGAAAGGTGCTGGATGTTTATTGGGAAAAGATGGAAGTAGGAGCAAACGTTCAGCAGTACTATTGGAATAATGGTGATAATCAGCAGTGGGTAGTAAAAGATGCAGGTGATGGATATTTTTACATTATATCAAAATCAAATAGTTTGTATATGGATGTGTATGGAGGTGTAGCGTCGAATGATGTCAATATTGATACATATACGGGACATGGAGGAATCAGTGAAAAATGGAAACTGATTCCAGCAGGTGAGCAGTCTGTTGCTGATGGAAAATACCAGATATGTACTGTTTTGGACGATTCAAGTGTTATTTCAATTTCTGAAGCATCAAAAGATGCATGTGCTAATGCATTGCTTTATGCAAATGAAAATCATAAGAACCAGGTGTTTAATTTTGAATATCAAGGGGATGGATATTATAAAATCATCGCAAGACACAGTGGAATGGCGCTTGATGTTTATAATTCAGAACAGTCAAGTGGTGCAAATGTAGAACAGTATCCTTGGAAAAACAGTGATAATCAGAAATGGGTTGTTAAGCCTGCTGGAGATGGATATTACTATATCGTTTCAAAATGCAATGGATTATATCTGGATGTATACGGCGGAGTGGCTGTGAATGATGCCAATATAGATACATATTTTGGACATGGAGGAGCCAGTGAAAAATGGCGTTTAATACCTGTAAATGAACCAGAGAATCTGCTTACAGTAAAAGGATGTTCGGTATCATTGAAGGAAAACATAGGAGTTAACATGTATGCTTCCTTTTCAGATGATATATTAGAAGATGATGGGGCAAAAGTCAGATTTACATATGCCGATAATTCTTATATAGAAGTGCCTCTTTCAAATTATATGTCAACAACCTATAATAATGAGAATGTAAAGAAAATTACATTTGATACAGTACCTGCAAAACTGACTGAGAAAATCAAGGTAAGTGTAATAAAGAGTGACGATACTCAGACTAATATGTTTTCATTTTCAACAAGTGATTATTTGTATGCGCTTATAAATAGTACTGATAAATCAATTGATGCAAACCAGAAGAATATTGCCAAGGCTCTATTAAATTATGGGGCATATTCACAGATTTACTTCGGGGTAGACACAGCAGACCTGGCGAATAAAAAACTAACTGATAATACCGTAGAAAAGACAGATAGCGATACAGTGATTAAGTCCATTCAAGGTCAAGAAAATGGGCTGTTCAGTAACAAAGATTTTGAATATATAGGTTCATCACTGGTGTGTGATTCTAGTACTGATTTAAAACTGTATTTTGTCAATAAGAGCCGACTTACGATGAAGCAGATAGAAAATCAATATGATATATCTGTGGCAAACAAGAATACGCATGGATTTGATGTAGGAACGGATGGCAATATTTTATGGATTAAGGTAAAAGATTTAAGACCAAATGAACTGGAGGAGATGTATTCGGTAAGAATATTATCGGATGATGGTTCAGTTATCGTTGAAATAAGTCCGAGTGTATATATAAAAAAGGCATTGTTATCGGAAGATGTAAAGTTGGAAAATTTGAGCAAGGCCATGTGGATGTATGGACAGGCAGTGAAGGATTATGGAAAGTGATGATGAAAGAATTGTTTATGAAGAGAATAATTTTTGTATTAATGTTAACTGTATTTTGATGATTACTAGTGTGGTAAAATTATTGCAGATACAGATGAAAATTATTACTATAGAATTATAAACAATAATTAAAGTACAGGAAGGAGAATTTTATTTATGAAAGAAAAGCAAAGAAAGATAATGGGATTGATTATA
>OJNH01002653.1_pt1 | contig 12340 bp, 16 predicted proteins | sample 1597361 | NCBI WGS metagenome assembly OJNH01 (sample SAMEA2452136, study PRJEB22498) | human gut metagenome | biome: human feces; feature: human gut; material: feces | place: Australia | collected 2012
CCGTGTATGCCGCCCCGGTGCCAGCAGTGGTGACGATAGGAACACCACCAGCCCCCGCTGCACTCGCTTTCGAGAGGAAGACACTATTGTCCACGTTGGACAGGTCGGTCTTTGCTCTCGCTGCAATGTCGGCTTCGTCAGCAGTGATTACAGTCTGTAACTCTGCCAAGCACTGACTTACAGAGTACCAGAACCAGTTGAAGTACGGAGCGGGCGGTTTATAACCCGCAGTGAAGCCAGAGGTCTTGAGCGAAGAGGGCGGCTCAGTGCCAGCCGCTTTCCACTCAGGAACAGTCTTTGTGAAGCTCATACGCTTTCCTCCTTACAATGGGATGTCGCTGTCTTCTCCAGATACCAGGATACCCAGGTACCCGCCTACAGTCTGTTCTACGTTGCCGAAGCCTGCGGCTTCGTCCTGAGTCGTTGCGTTGTCTGAGAACTCGAAGGTACCGGTCAACTCAACCGTCTTGAGCGTTACACAGACTGGCAGCATAAGATTGATGATGGAGAGCATCTGTCCTGCCGTCAAACCATTCTCAAGGATGATGGTATAGGGCAGGCTCTTGACTTCAACCTCCAAAGGATTCTCAGTCTCAACCAGCTTGAACTCAGACGGTTCAACACCAAAGGCCACCGCAAGGGCTTCTACGATGCTGTTACAACTGCCAGTGACCATGTTGCGCCCTACCATCTGCAAGATGATGTAGCGCATCTGTTCGTCTGTCAGGCGACCTCTTGCTTGGTCGTACATCTCACCGTACAGATCGAGCGTCTTGCCCGTGGCTTTGTGGATGTCTGCGGTCTCATCAACTTGGTCGATGTCGTCCCGCAATTCGTCTGCATAGCTCTGAACAAGTTGTAACAGCTTGTAGTTGTTGCTTGTGGTGGTCTTATCGAACGAATCAGGCAGTGCTGCGATGTAGTCAAGTATCAACATAGTCTTTCACCTCGACCGTGATATTTGCAGCATCCAGAATAGCGGCTTCGTCCTGGTCAATAGTGACGTTCTCTGACTTGTAGGTTGTTCCATCCGTGGAGATAGACAGCGAAGAAACATCTACAACGCCAGTCACGCCGAAGATGCTCTTGTACATTCTGGTGAAGATAACGTCGTCTCCACCGCCCAGGCTTTCCACATACTCCAGAAGAGCCGTCTTGATTTGGCTCACACCGTCCAGCTCGAAGTGGCTGTTCTTATCCACAGTGACCTTGATATGAAGTGCCACTTCATTGACATGGCTGAACTTGACAGTCTTGTTCTGGCCCGAAGAGTCAACCACCGTGACCGTAGTGCTGCCGACACAGGGGATGCCGATGGGCTTCTTGTCGAAGATGGCTTCCCCGATGCCCTGGTCTGCACTGGCTGGAGCGTGGACGTAGACCTCGAACGAATGGGCAGGTCTTCCGCCAGAGTCCGTTGAGTTGGTCGTGTTTTCGACGATGACACAGGACTTGACGTTGTTCACTCGCATTACAGCCCCGATGATAGCGGAAGCCGTAGAGGAACCAGAACCCTTGACTGCGACAGCAAACCGCTTACGCAGCTCTTCGTCTGTCTCTTCGTCCTCAGCTATCGTTACAATGCTGGTGTGTTGGATAGCGGAGACGTTGGCATCCGGGTTGACTATCTCAGTAATCTTCCCCAGTGCGACGTTTCCGCTTACTCCCAGCTCGGTACACTGCACTATACCCTCCCCTGTGCCGTCTGAGCCGATGGTCACGGGGTTGGCAAGGTAGAACTCTTCCTCTGTGGTCGTGCCTACCAAGAAGCCCACAGGCACCTCATAGGCCACTGTACCGGTGAATTTGATTTTATGTTCTGCTCTCGTTGCCGGGTTCCTGGAGATGCCAGCAAAGGGCATGAGCCGGTCTAGGCTTTGCCCTGTTGCCGTGTTGGGGAACCGGCTGTAGTAGATGATTTCCTGTGCTTCATAAGCGTCTGCAAGGTCTGTAGCGTAGAGTCTGATAAACTTTCCCATAGCCGAAGCGTCAGAGGTGTCAATGTCGTCCCCAAACAGTTCCTTTGCAAGCTCAATCTTGGCTGCAAGAATCTCATCGTATGTGGGGCGCTGATAGCCCTGGTTGCTAACTGGCATCGTAACTCCCCCCTACTTCTATGCCGTCTTTGTTGACAGCTCTGAATGTAATGACGGCATGTCTGCCGCCCTTCTGCTCTAAGCCAAACTCGGTGATAGCAAACGTATCATCCAGTCTCCAAAGAGCCTGTTCAATCTCGCTGCGAATCTCATCTGCATCTGGACTCTTACGGAGTATAACGCTGAAATCTATGCCCTCTTCCGGGTCGTAACGCCACTCACCCTGATTCGTCCCGATCACTCGCTGCACTTTCTGTCTCAGCAGCTCTGCATCACTGACTAACTCGATGTCTTTTCCTACCACAACGTCGCCGTTGTGGGTGCTGAATCCTGTCATAGCTCAACCTCCCAGCAGTCCGACGACAACTGCGTTGCTTATCTGGTGGTGTCCTACAGGTGGAACGCTAGAGGTTCCCTTGACGGAAGACGTGATGTCCCTCTCAGCACAGACACAGAACACAAGGTCTCCTGCCCTGGGTAAAGACACTTGAAGGTGCCCTTCGTGGGGGTTGGGCGAGATAGAGCCGCCGCCTGAGTATGTGTCTGTCACTGTCAAGCTCTGGCTTACCAGCTTGTAGTGTCTTACATGGCTGAGGATAGGAACACTTGTGACCGGAGCTTGCTGCTTGGCAGTCTTGCCATACGCCTTGATTTTGTCCAACGGCTGAATGTCACAAGTCCCATCGCCGTTCATGCGGATAATCTTGGCGAAGAACGCCGTGTGCATCCTGAGCAGCTTTTCTTCCACAAGGTCTTCCAAAGTGCTTCCAAAGCCCACGTTATCACCTCCTACTGAATTGCTGTGACCTCCGTGTAGAAGTCCGACTCGGTACAGACATGCTTTCCTTCCCTTACACGGTATTTGCCGCTGTACTCCCGACTTTTAAGCTCGATGATGCCAGCCGTAGTGACTCGATGCTCCAGCAGCATCTTGAACTTCACGCCCTTGGTAATCTTCGTCACTTTGTTCTTGTCGGTGGAAGCCGTCTTGTCCTCGGTCTCTTCTGTGAACTCTTCCGGGCTGTCCAGCAAACCTGTGTTTACGTTCACTGAGAAACCCAGGTTGTCACCCTCGGACAGGTGCCGAACGTAGACCTTCCGCTTGTTGATGTAGGCCGATACGCCGCACACTTCTGCATAGTCCCTGATAGCGCTCATAAGCCCTCCAGAGACCGTTTGTGCTTCCGTGTATGTGTAGTCCTTTTTGACGCTAAAGACCGCCAGGGGCAATCCTAGCTTGCTCACAAGCGTTTTCAGGATGTAGCTTGCTTTGGTGCCCTTTGCAAAGGCGATACTCTCCACATCCCGCTCTTTCAAGTCTGGGGAGTCTATCGCCGTTATCGTGGTCACTTTGTCTCTGCCGCTCCACTTGGTAGAGACAGAAGAGATGACCCCACTGAATACTAATCCAGTATCCGCTGCATATCCAGCAGTGATGGTGATTTCTTTGTTGACAGCGAATAGACCGATTGTCTGCTTGGTCAGGTTGTAAATCTTGATGGTCGCTTCGTTGGCTTCCGTATCGTCGTCAAACGGTACCTCGAACTCAAGGTCTAGGTTGTTGTCAACGGTCAGCGTCCCGGTTTGAATCTTGACCACTCTCCCGAACTGTCCGCTCGGTGTGGCCATGCTCTCAGCCATTGCAGTCTCCCAGCCCTGCATGGCCTGAACCATGTGAGAAATCTGCTCATGTTTGTTGGGCTGGACAACAACGTCAGAGACTCTATCCATCTGTGCCGCCCCCTTCATCGTCGATGCTGAGGAAGACTCGCTTACCCATCTCATCGAAGGTAGCTGCCTTTGCGTCCCCACTCGAATCATAGGGCACAATGGAGATAGCCGGGAACCCTGGCTGGTAGATGTCTTGGAAGAGCGGGACTCCCAGGATGACCGGCTCAGTGCAGATTAGCTCATCGTTCTTGTAGAGCGTCACGGTGAATAGGTCAGCCGTCTTGTTGTAGTTGATGTACAGCTCGAACCACTCATCAGCAAGCAGGATATTGAACTGATATGGGACTAATTCTTTATTGATCTCGATGAAATCTCGCATCCGGCCTACACCTCTTTATTAGGAATTAGCAACCCTATACAATTTTGCTTTGTGCATAGTCGATTTGTTTGTGCTGTTTGAATAGAAAAACCGCCTTGGATACACGATGTATACATGATGGATACAACTTGGATACCCAGGTAAGGTTAGGTTAGGTTAGGTTAGGTTAGTCTAGGTTAGGTTAGAAGAACACTCTGCGAGTGTTCTGTAGCGCCCTACGAGCGCTTCCCCACGATGATTTTCTTACCGATCTGGAGCGTTCGATAGTCACCCTTCCTGCTGAACGCACTCTCGTTGAGATGCAGCACTTCCTCAACGGACATGCCGTACTTCTTGTAGGGAGCGTTCTTAGCAGCTACCAAGCCCCAGATGGTATCGCCTTTCTTGACGATGTGGTAGACGTAGGGGTCTTCGCTCTTCTTCGTTACCTGCTGAGTGCCTGACTTGTTCGTGTCCTGCTTCGTCTTCTTGTAGGACGTAGAAGCAGTCCGAACTTCTTTCAGGGTCATGGAGAACGTGGCTCCGCCCCATACGGTGTTGGGATGCCCTGTACTGAAATCCGTGATGATGCAGTTGGGGAATGAGTTTCTGCCGTTGTACTTGCAAAGCACACCCGTTCTTTGCATCTGCTTGAGCTTGGCAAGAGTGCTTGGTGCGTTCTTGCCTACAACCTCTCCTGAGAGGGCCATAGTAATAGCTTTCCGCTTCACATGGTCAGCTATGTCAATGCCGGTCTCGACGGTGTGTTCTGCAACGTCAACCCCGAAGGTCAGGTCTTCGGACTCCACGAAAAAGTATAGTCCGTTCAGTGTAGCCATGTGGTTCACCTCCTGCATAGCCCTGAGAGCCGCTAGAATCGTTTCTAAGGGCCGTTTGGGGTCTTACTGGTGTAAGTTAATGGGTAAGACCCAAAAACGCTTAGAGAGCCTGTAAATAGCCTTTAAGCGTATGGGCCTTACACCTCAGTCAAACGTGGGCTTGTTCTACTCATGCTGTCGAAGGTCTCTTCCAGGGCTTCCTGTACCCACCGCTTAATCGTTCTCTCGGTGGTTCTGTCAACAGTTCCACTGAGGGTCAGGTTGAATTGCGGTGAATAATTATTCGTGTTGCTGGTAGAAGCGTTGTTGGTCGTGACAGAGCTGCCTGGTGTATAACTAGGCAAAGAAACCTGTGGAGTGACCGTAGGAGCGCCCAAGATGCGACCTGCTTGCTGCCAGAGGGACATACCCCTTCTTCTGCGCTGTGCAGACAGAGGGATAATCATCTCTGGGCCAGCTTCGCCAACAAGACCCATGATGGGGGAATCGACATAACCACCAGAAGCAAAGGCTCTTCCACCTCTGCCGCCGTGGGCGCTTGCTGCGTTCTTGACGGTAGCGGCACCGGAAGTGGCACTTCCTGCTGCGCCAGTTATCTTGCCAACAAAACCACTGATGCTGTTCCAGATGCCAGAGAAGAAGTCCACAACGCCCTGCCAAACTCTAACAACTGCGTTCTTAGCTGCTGTAAAGGCGCTAACAATGGCGTTCTTAACGGCTGCTGGCCCCTGCTTAATAGCGTTCCATAGATTCTGGAAGAAGCTCTTCACAGCACTGCAAAAGCTCTGGAACCAGCTCTTTACAGCGTTCCAAATGCTCTTGACCAAGTTTGCTGATTCCGATGCAAGCTGTTTTACAGCGGCCCAAAGGGTCATAAAGAAATTCTTAACGCCGTTGCAGAACGCAAGGAAGAAGCTCTTGACTGCGTTCCAGACTGCCTTGACTGCGTTAGCAACTGTAGAAGCAACGGTCTTGATGCCGTTCCACGCTTCGGTAGCAAGCATCTTAATAGCTTCCCAGAGGGTCATAAAGAAGTTCTTAAGTGGCTCAATGACGTTTGCCAGGAACCACTGAGAAACGATGCCCCACACTGTCTTGATAGCTTCCCAGACCTGGAGAGCTTTCTCTTTGACCTTATCCCAGTTGAGCGCCAGAATGACGATGATAGCGATAAGGGCCACGATAGCCAAGATAATCCAGGTGATAGGACAGGCCAGCATAGCGGCGTTCATGCCCCACTGGGCGGCTGTCGCTGCCAGGGTTGCACCAGATGCTAACATCTGGTAAGCCTTGAAGATCGCTAGGACAGTGTTGTAGATGGTCGTTGCAATCGTGATAAGTTTGATGATGCCCCAGTATGCAAAGAACACAGTCAGGACAACACCAACCACGGCGGCTACTTCTCTGATATGGGCTGCTAGGAACCCGAACACAGCGGAGATGCCGTTTACAATGCCGCTTACAACGGTTAAGACTCCGGCAGAGGTAACGAAGCTAACAACAGCCCCGATGACCCAGCCGATGGCAGAAACGATAGAACCAAAGGCAGAAGCAACGCCACTGACGATGCCCCTGATTCTGTCCATCTTCTCAGCGTCCCCAGTGACCTCAGCGAACTTGTCTCTCACGCTCTGGATAAGCCTAACGATTTGTTCCACAAGCGGAGCAAGAGGGCCGAACATATCCAGGTTGTTCATAATGCCTGTGAGCATTTCTGAGAAGACTTTCCCAAGGCCAGCGGCTAGTCGTGGAAGCATCATCTGGATTCTGGGGATAACGTTCTTGCCCACAGTAATAATGCTGTTGACAAGATTGTCTACCAGGGCATCGAAGTTCTGGTCTGGGTCTGCCATGCCTGTTAAGAAGTTCGTCCACGCCGCTTTCATGCTGTTAATAGACCCTTCAATGGTCGTAGCAGCTTCTTTGGCTGTGGTGCCGGTAATATCCATGTTCGTCTGGACAGCATGGATAGCATCAACGATGTCAGCGAAGCTGCTGATGTCGTACTTCTGCCCGGTGAGTTTCTGGGCATCCTTCAATAGGCGCTTCATCTCTTCCTGGGTGCCGCCGTAGCCTAGCTTTAGGTTATCTAACATCGTGTAGTTCTGTTTGGAGAACCCTTGGTAAGCGTACTTGATAGACTCTATGTCGGTACCCATCTTGTTTGCGTTGTCTGACATGTCGATTAAGGCCATGTTAGACTTTTCAGCAGCTTTCTTGGTGTCCCATCCTAAGCTCTGGAGCAAACTGGCGGAGAAGCCCGTTACGGTGTCCATGTAGTCATTTGCTGACATGCCAGCGGTTTGATACGCTTGGTCTGCGTACTTAATGACCGTCCCGGCGTCTTTCTTGAACAGGGTCTCAACACCACCGGTCAACTGTTCGTAGTTGGCATAGGCTTTGATGGACGCTACACCGGCTCCTAGAAGGGCTGCACTAGCAGCGGCACCAAAGGCCGTCATAGCCTTTGTAGCAGCTCCAGCAGCCTTTACGATGCCGCCACCCAGCTTCTTACCGAACTCATCAACCTGCTTGTTGAGCTGCGTAAAATACTCTTTACGGACTGTAGCTCGTAAGGCGTTGGAGAAATGCCGTCCTTCTCTTACGTTGTCTCGTAAGGCATCTCTAGTGCGGCGGGTCTGGTCTGTGACCCGTCTCATATCCCGCTCACCACGTCTGGTAACACGATCAAAGTCGTTACCGAACCGTTGCGTCTGGCGGGTCAATCTGTCGAGGGGAGAACTGTCTACGTCCCAAGTGACTTCGATAACGTCACGTCTGATTACGTTGTTGCCAGCCATATTCCCACCTCCTAGTGCTTCTTCTTGGCGGCTTTCTGGAGTTCAGCATTGTATCTGTCAAGGGCTACGTTGGCTTCGTATATCTCTGCCGGTGTCATCTGGTGAAATACCGTGTTGTAGTCGAAGCCCCCTCCATCGGAGAAGATAAGCCGCCAGCAAGCCCAGTTTTCCTGGACTTTCTTCTGATAGGCAGCTTTACTCTTTGTCTGGACGAAAAGAGCCGTCCATCACTTCACGGCCCCAAGCAAGAACATCCTGCAAGTCTGCCACGGTGTCGAAGTCGTCAGGGGTCAGGCCCTTGGGTTCAACGATGACGTTCTTGAGGATGTAGTCAGCCATCTTGATGACGCTGGTGTTGTTGGTGCCGTCGATGTAACAGTTGTCAACAGCCGCCATAGCAGCAGCAACGCCGTTGAACTGAGCGGTGTACATAACGCCATTGATTTCTTTTTGCACGGTATAGAATTTCTTGTTAGCCATAGTAACCTCCTAGATATGGGTATAAAGGGGAACCCCGAAGGATTCCCCTTTATGAAGTCTTAGCAGGGTTCAGCAACCCCGTTGAACACCTGAATCTCGAACTCTCTGTCCTCCAGCTCCGTACCGTAGGAGATAGAGGGAGTGTTCTTGAATCGTGCCTGAGTGCCGCCACAGCGCTCACCAATGGACTTGTTGACGACCCAGATGGGGAAGACAGTGCCCTTCTTGGCGTACTCCAGCATCATAGGATACTGGGGAGAAGATGCCTGGACGGTCAGGGTCAGGGAAGCAAGCTGGTTGTTGCTCTCATTGACCACAACGTCGCCCTGAGCGCCAACAGCAGTGCTGAAACGCTCTTCGTCGAACTCGAAAGAAATCATGTCTTCACCAAGGCCGGTGACAAAAACACCGTCAATCGTGACGGTTACGTCTTTCGGATTGTAGTTATACATGCCTTAACCTCCCTTATGCGATAATCTCGCCCTCAATCTTGGCGGTGTGGATAGCACCAGCAAGAGCGAAGGTAAAGGTTCCCTTGGCATAGTGCCGGGAAGAGATGTCAGAAGCAGGGCACTCGGAGCGGGGGCCAAAGTCCACGCTGTAGTCATAGCTGCCGTCATCGGCAACAGCGATCATGCCGTTGTCTGCTGCATCCATCAACACAGACAGAACAACGCCCTCCAGGGAAGCAATGCCCCGGTTGTCGTAAGGCAGCTTGGGTACGCGGTTCAGCAAATACTGGCACTGGTACTCAATCTGGCTGATAATGTAGTCCTTGCAGTCCACAATGTCAGCGTACTCACCGGATGCGACCTTGCCCTCAGAAGTGACCACGGAGCCAGCTTTCTGCAAGTAGGTCATAACACCCTTGCCGTGCATCGTATCAACATCGGAGTCGATGTAATCCTGCCCCTGGACACCCTTCAAGATGATGTTCTTGTAGGTGAAGGAACCGGGGGCAAGCCCAGCCGTAGCGCCCACGATAGCGGCTTCCGGGAAGGGAACGTCGGTGCCGGTATAGGCAACCATGAAGGTTCTGTCCAGGGAAGCCATAGCAGTGATGGCAGCAGCGTCATTGGTCAGGTCAACATGAGCGAAGTACATAGCGAACTTCTTAGAAGCTTCGATGTACTCAGCAATCTCCTTGACCGTGCTTTCGCCCTCATCGCCAACAGTGACCACGATGAGCTGTCTCCAGTCCTTGTCCAGGATGTCAGGGAGAGCAGTCACAGCGTCGTCAGTGCTGCCGCAAACAGCAATCTTAGCCGGTGCGTCGTTCTGCATGAACAGCAGTTGAGCGGCCTTATATACGTCCGTGGTGGCAGCAAAGCCAGCGGTGACGATTTCTTCCAGAGTGCCACACTCTTTATAGGCCACTGCTGCGGACTGCTTACCCGCAAAGATGAGCGGGTAGCCAAAGCCCAGCTTAGGTGCAGCCTTGGTCAGAGTGATAACAACTTTCACGTCATTAGCCACGTCTTATACCTCCTTAGATGGTGATAGTCTCGATTACTTGCGGGTCAGCAGCAATCGTTGTCTGAACACCGAAAGTGACATCTAAGCCGTTCCGGTATTCGTACTGAATGGTAATCATGTTGTCTCTTGTGCTTACATCTCGTACTCTTCGGACTGTGATGCCATTATCAGCAAGCGTAGTGACTCCTACGATGCTGAAATAGTCATAGGCTTTCAAGGCCAGAGTAAGAGCTTCCTCTTGGTCGTCTGACTGGACGGTGAAGCTCCAGGTCTGGAGTACAGCCTTGTAGAGTGTACCGTCTTCTGCCTTTGAGTAGGTGCCCTTGTCTCCAGACGCCGGAGTGGTCAGAGTGTAGGACACATAGGGATAAGGCGGAATCTCAGCTACCTGGTTCTGTCTAACGACTTCACAGGGTCTTACCTCTGTGGAAAGATAAGCCTTGAGATTATCAACAATCACGATCTCATTCTTCCGATGGTCAATCATGGTTGTTCACCTCCATGCTGCTTACCCACTTCAACGTATATACCGCTACGTCTGCGTAGTCTTCGTATATACGCCCTTCTTCCACGTTGTAGGTATTTCCCTTATAGACCACCCTAAGAGCGCTCAGAGGGGCTTCTAGGGGGCTGAGAAGGTACAATTCTCTGTCCTTGGTAGTGTAGGTACCTCCAGAGCTGTATGCTTTCCTGTCGCTCATAGGAACGATGGCTCCACGCATCTCTCTGACGGTCTCGCCACCCTGTTCCCATTTGCCACCTACAAAAGCGCCCTGGATACGGTGCAAGCAGAAGGTCACGCTGTACTTGTTGATGAGTCTTGCAAAGTTGTACAGTTTCATAAGCTCACTCCGTTTCGTACTCGATGCCGTTTATCATGGCACCTGTTTCAACCAGAGGATTCCCAAGACCACCGGGTCTAGTAGGCCAGGGCTTCTTAGCGGGAGAACTCAGGTCTACAGCGTACTCTTTGATCGCATCCCGTAGAGTGGTTCCTACAAGCTCCAGGTAAGTCCCTTCACTCATAGAGCCTACAAGCACGTCTCCTATGACGGATTCGGCTGTGTTGATAACCTCTTCTGCCTTTGCATCATGGCCCGCTCGAAGAAATGAGCGTTCAGGGATAACAATCTGAGTCGTACTCGGTCTCAGATGTACGCCGATATGATGCAGATAGGCCCTCATACGGTCTGTAACGGGGATTGTACACCCGTATTCATGGATAGCTGCAAGCCAAGCGTGTTCTCCGTTGAAGCATCCAACCCTGACCTTGTGACCGTTCATAACTTCTGCCGTTCTGACGATGGTAGGAATCTTGGTGTCAACAGTTCTGATTTGGACTCCCATAGCATCACTTCCAGCGGTTGACAGCCGTTACAAAACGGTTGCGTCCCTTGTAGTCTTTCCCGAAGAGTTGAGATGCAAGGTCAGACAGCAGCAGCCCAGTCCCATTCGAGAACGAAAAGGACTGAGACATGCCACCTAGACTCTCACTAGCAACGCCATAGCTCGGAGCCATAAGCTCACAAAACTTGACGATGAATAGCTTGACATTAGAGGGGAGTTCCGCTTCCGGGTCGATTTCAACCGTGGTGTTGGTCTTAATCCACTCGATAGCAGCATCAACCATGATTGCCATTTCAGGATTGGAAGTATCAATCGGCAGGTTTGTCAGATTCATTCTTCTTCACCCTTTTCTTAGACTTCTCAGCCTGTTTCTCCACATTTTCCACATGGTTCTCCACAGCCTGCGCCCTCTTAGCGGCAGCTCTGCGTCGTCTCATGTTCCAAAACGTAGCGGACATGGTACCCCTCCTTTCGTACCATCTTCGTGGGGTCACGAAAATGGTCAGATAAGATGCACCAGAGATGCCAGAGGAATCTTCTTAGCGTCGGTTGCCAGCGTCCAGTTTGCGGGGTTGGCAAGCATGGCGTTGGTCGGGTAGTACAGGCCAGAGGGGTAGGTGGCCTGAGTGTTCCAGGAACAACCACGGGGATGAATGACCATGCACCGACGGTTGATGAGGTAGTCCTTTGCACCCAGCTTGTCACGGTCGGTCTCAGTGCCCACGAAACCAGCAGGGGTACCGTCCTGACGAATCAGAGCGCCGGTGCCCATGAAGTAGGTGACGTACTTGGGAGAGGACAGCTTATCCACCTTGTCACCGACAGCAAGCACGTCGCTGGTCAAAGCCTGGTACTGGGCCAGGTTGTCAGCGTCGATAGTCACCACGGTAGCACCAGTGGCACTGGAAGCGGCCTTTGCGTAGGTGTAGATAGGCATACCATCGTCAACGATGATACGATAGCCCAGGTAATACTGAATCTCGACCTTGAGGTCAGAGTCGTACTCCGTGGTAATCTGCTGCTTCTTCTGGAGGTAGGTATACACAGCAGAGTGCATGATGACCATACCCAGGGAAGCGTAGTGATCGCCGAGCTTCTGCTTGGTGTCCAGAGTGGCATCAACAGAAATCTTGGCAGCATCGCCAGAGCCAGCAGAGATGTCGTTCACATGGGCTTTCAGACAGCCAGAGGTGGGGTTCAGCAGACCCTTGAGGATAGCCAGGTAGATTGCCTGCTCCTTCTCAAGCCACCAGTCGGAAACCAGGTTGCCGA
>OJNH01002658.1_pt1 | contig 12298 bp, 14 predicted proteins | sample 1597361 | NCBI WGS metagenome assembly OJNH01 (sample SAMEA2452136, study PRJEB22498) | human gut metagenome | biome: human feces; feature: human gut; material: feces | place: Australia | collected 2012
CTGTCAAGATACACGCATCTGTCACCATTCCAAGGCTTCCTGAAAGCTAATACCTCTTGGGGACCGAATACTACTCCATAATCGTTTGTAAATGCTACCATGTCGCCTACGGCCAAATCGTCCTCCGTTTCCATGACTTCGGAAAGGCGATTGTAAAACTCCATGCCTTCGGCTTCACGTTCCGCTTTCCAGCGCAAAAAATCCTCTTTGTGACTTCTGCCCGTGCTTATCGGCGATAATTCCGAAGGCAAAACCTCCGCTTCCGAAGTTCCGGACGAAATCAGAATAATGCTGTCGTCTTCCATGTTTTCCGGTGCAGAAATCACTCGGTAAGCCCCATCGGACAAACCGTTGTCCGGGTCATGCCAATAAAGCAGATTCCCAGTCTTGATAAAATCGTATTTTCCCATTGTCTTGTGAGTTATTGATTATTTATTTCCCTTTTTTTCGATCCCTTTCCTTCGGAACCGCTTCGGGGTTTTACTGATGCAGTGCACGGTCATCGGTACAGCTTCATACGACGGCTCTTCTTGCCAATTACGCTTCGCTTGGGAAGGAAGAATTTGCAAGAAGTGCACTTCAAGCCGGCGAATCAAGCGCGACGACCGACTTTCGCATCGGATAAAACCCGTGCGGTGAGGGACGGGAAAGCCGGACGGGAGAAACAGGCGGCTCGTGCCGCTATAAAAGGGAAAGAATGCAATTATAAGAGGAAACGGGCGGTGGCGGGGTATCGGGGTTGGTTATAAAAGGACAAAGGCGGGCTATAAAGACAAAGGAGATAGCACACCGATACCATAGTCGGTGCGCTTATCTTGTACATTCAATCTTCGGAACCCGACGCTTTTCATTTTGAGGAACAATCCTTTTTAAAAAACTTCCTCTCCGAATAGCTCGATGTTCGCTTTTTGGAAAATTTGCGGGTTATGCTGATAAAGAAGCGGCAGGTTCAACATAGCCATCGGATATTCCACGAAGCCGCTCCTGCGTTTGTAGCTGGAATCGGTCGCCAATCCGTTTTCTACCAAAAAGTCCAACGCATCCGGATAATTGTTCACGTCGATAAAGGTACGGTCCGGCAAACCGAGCGCATCCATTTCCTCCAAATTGACGGAAAGTACGATATATTCGTCTTCATCTTCCACCATTACCAAGATAAGAGCCAACCAGCCATTGCGATAAAACCGTGGTACGAGGTAATACCGTTCGCCTCTGAACTCGTATTCTTTCTGTCTGAAAGAGCTGTCCGGCTCTACGATTTCAAATTCATCTTCACCTGCAGTAAAGGCAATCATAGGGTTACTGGCATCTACATACGCTTCACCTGTTTTGTAGCACAAATAGTCCCTGTTTTCGGAACGCACGATAGCAAATTGAATTTCCATAAAATCTTAACATTAATCAGTTGAACAATCTGTTTATTTTTTCCCTCCTTTCGGAAGCCTTCAGGCTTCTCCTGTCGGAATTTGATTTTTACGTGCATCAAAGATTGCCTTTCATGGAGAAGCAGGCAAGGAATTTGGGCAGAATTTTATAGTTGCGGTATTGAGCGTCCGCGAAATATGGACGATTGAAAATCGGGAAAGCTGCTGAAAAATTGTGTTCAAATAGCGTAGCGGTACTTGAATGTTCCTCCAAGGCAATACCTTTGCACCGGAAAAAGCATGTCCCGACGGGCAGAGCCATCGGCGAAGGGATTTCCATACAAAAGGAAAACGAAGGGATAAAAAGGGAGATCTGCCAACGGCAGTGCTAAAAAAGACAGCCGCACCTGCGGCTATCTCTCTGTACCGTTGCGCTATTTCTTCCCGGTCTTGTTATTCGGCTCGTCTTTCCGTTTTTTCGGGGTGAATAGTCCGTTGAAACAAAACGTCGTGGCAAAAGTACGTGCCTGTGTCGCATTGCACAATCCCGCTCCGGGCATTGTCGCACCGTTGTAATGTTTGCAGTCCTTACATTTCATCATTACTTCTTTTGATTGGTTAGACAGTAGGACGGATTTCTCCGTCCTACTATTGAATTATGGTCAAGCTGCGACCTCTTCGGGCTGCGCATGTTCTTCGGGTTGTACCTCTGCCGTGGGTTGTGTATTTTCTGCCTCGGCGGCTTCTTCGGGCTTTGTCTGCCGTTCCTTTGCCAACAAGGCGGCTTTGCGTTCCTCAATACGTTTATGGCGTTTCTCATACACCTCATTATATCCATTTTCAATTTCGGCGAGCGTGTCGGGCATGTGCTTACGGGCAAAATCAAGCAAGAGGGTGGCAGCAGCGTTATTGCCGTATGCGCCTTTGAAGTTGTCTATCAGGAAATCCCTGCGGATAACGGCTTTCTGCTTGGCCGTGAGGTTGGCGATGATGTTCATTTTTTCTTCGTCCTCAAGGTGTTGGTAGGCTTTTTTCTCCCCGATACCGAATACCCCGAAGTGTTCCCTGCGGAGAGACGACAGCAGGAAGAAATATATCATCTTTTCCTCGTCCTGCGTAAATTTGCTTTCAGACGTATCAACGTCCAAAATCTGTTTCTTAGCGTCTGCAACGGTTTTCTCGACGGCTATTTCCTTGTTACGTTTGTCCTGCTGTTCCAATTTTTCCACCGGGGAGAGTTGTTTCTCAGTAGCCATGTCCGCATTGGCGGCGGCACTTGCCATGTAACACAGCGTAATTTCTTTCTGCCCGATGCAGATATAAAACGTGAGTTCGCCCGTGTCGATTCGTTCATGAATTGACCTGCATTTTTCCATATAGTTGCTGAAATCCTGCTCGTACTCCTTGTATGCCGTCTCGTATTCCTCGGTAGTGTCGTATTTTTCCTTTTCGGGTGCTACCGGCGTTTCGGGGTATGCCGTGGCATAGGTATTGAGGTGCTCGACCTCGTACCCCATAGCGGTAAGGCGTTCCACCGCAAGCATGTTATTGTTGAAATCTTGGTAGCCCAACGATACGGAGGGGTATTGTTCCACAAACTGCAAGGCTTTCTCCACAAGATAGGAAGCGTTCATTTCGGCCAGACAACTCCGATTGGCGCAATTTCCGCAACCACCCTCGCAGAACAACATCATGTTGTTGGTATTGTGGGGGCATGAGGCGCATAGGGTCTTGTCGAATGCGTAACGGCTAAGGTCTGTCGTGAAATCCCGTTCGATAAACTTTGCCACCTCGGCGGCTTTCAGTCCTCGCCAACAGTCGTACAACATGCTGTCGCTGTCTTTCAAGTGTTTATAGTACACCTCTTTCTGAATGTCCGTACCGTATCGGCAAATTTCGCTCGCTACACTGATTGTGATTTCGTCCTTTTCCAGAAGTTCGGCGATTTCGGGTATCAATGATACGAATTTCAGACGGGTACGGATATAGTTCTCGTTCTTGCCGAACTGCACGGCCAACGACTGCACATCGTAGCGACCGCTTTCCATGAGCTTTTGGTAGGCGTTGGCTTCCTCTATGGGGGTAACGTCCTTGCGCTGCAGGTTCTCCGTCACGGCCATTTCGGCGGCGGTCTCGTCCGAAACATGCAAGATGACAGCCGGAATTTCGGTCAGTTCTGCCATAAGGGCGGCACGATACCTGCGCTCTCCGAAAATAATCTCGAAGCGGTCGGTGTCCACAATGGGGCGCACGCCGATAGGTTGCAATACTCCCTGCTGACGAATACTCTCGGCCAGTTCGGCAAGGCTCGCCTCGTCAAAGTGCTTGCGTGGGTTATAGTTGCTTGGTTGAATATTCATCAATGCAACTGATACGATGTTGTTCTCTACTACTGATTGAATGTTCGCTGTTTCCATAATTCATAAATTTTAATTTGTTATTACATTAGATTGTTTGATTACTATTGTCTTTATTGTGCGGTGTCATACTCGTATATTTCCGGATTGTCGTACCCGTCGAACACTACCCGAAACGTGTCAAAGTCCTTTCTGCCCGCCAGTCTGACGGTATCTCTTTTCCCGATGAAATAGGGTTCATTCATTGTCCGAAACGGTGCGCCGAGCGTTATCCTATCCACCAATGTACAAACTTTGTCGGGTTGTTCGGGCATGATATAACCCAGTGCGTACTCGTTGTAAACTACCAATTTGATTTTATCCATATCGCTGTCAATTTTACGTTGTTTTTTTCTTTCCCTCCTTTCGGTTCCTTTCTCTGCCTGAACCGCTTTGAGGTTTTACGGATGCGGTACACGGCTGTCGGTACAGCTTCATACGACGGCTTTTCCTGCCAATTACTCTTTCGTAGAAAGGAAGAATTTGCAGGAAATGCACTTCAAGCCGCCGTATCAAGCGCGACAGCGGACCTTTGCATCTGATAAAACACAACGGTGACGGCAGAGAATGAAGCCGGGAAAGCGGTAAAGGAATCGGTAGAAAAGGGATATGCCCGTCAGGGTTAGAATAGGGGTAAAACGGGCTATGTGCCTGTACTTGCGGGCAGGTAAAAAAGAGAAAGATGGTAAAACCATAAGAAAAAACACCGTTTTTAACCATATCTTCCAGTAGCAAAAGTATTTTATCAACAGGATTCCATAAATACATGAAATTATTTTGCCACATAAAATATTATTTGTAGTTTTGCGAACAACAAACAATGGTGAGAATGGAAAACAAAGAGTATACAACGAAACAGGAACAGCTTGCCCGCTTTGCCAAAGCCTTGGGACATCCGGCAAGGGTAGCGATTATTGAATTTCTGATAAAGCAGAATTGTTGCTTTTTCGGAGACATTCACGAAGTGTTGCCTATCTCGAAAGCAACGGTATCGCAACATCTGAAAGAATTGAAAGATGCCGGACTGATACAAGGGGAGATAGAAACCCCAAAAGTGAAATACTGCATCAATCGCGAGAACTGGCAGGTTGCGTCCGCGCTGTTTGCCGGATTCTTCGGTCAATGTGTGTGTAAAAAGGAAAATTGTTGCGAATAGCAACATTTTTTTGGATTGTATGTTCGTTATTTTGCGAAGAACAAACATAAGTTTAACCAAATAAAGATAGAAGTATGAACAAATTGTTTTTGGCTTTGGCCATTTGCTTAGGATTGAGTGCCTGCGGCAGCAACGGCGCAAAAAAGGACAGCGCTACCAACGTGGAACAAACACAACTGCAAGAGACAAAAGACCGTGTAGAAATCCTGTATTTCCACGGTAAGCAGCGTTGTGCCACTTGCATGGCAATAGAAAAAAATGCAAAGGAAGCTATTGAGGCACAATTTGCAGATGAACTGAAAAAAGGGACGGTCGTATTCAAGACAATCGACATCTCCGAGCCGGAGAACGAGGCTGTTGCCGACAAGTACGAGGTTACATGGTCGTCTCTTTTCGTCTGCAAATGGAAAGACGGAAAGGAAACGTATGAAAATCTGACCGAATACGCTTTTGCCAATGCCCGGACTGCCCCCGATACGTTCAAGGGCGGAGTGATTGAAAAAGTCAGGACTTTATTAAAATAGAAACTATGGAATGGTTACAGACATTGCTTGACAGCAGCACCGCCCCAGCCTTGACAGCATTCCTTTTGGGGCTGCTCACGGCAGTTTCCCCATGCCCTTTGGCTACAAACATAGCCGCTGTCGGCTTCATCGGCAAGGACATTGAAAACCGCCGCAGGATTTTCCGGAACGGACTTTTATACACACTCGGACGTGTTGTCGCCTACACCGTATTGGGAACCGTGCTGATACTGATATTGAAAGAGGGGGCAAGCCTGTTCGGCATCCAGAAGTTCATCGGCAAATACGGGGAGCTTATCCTTGGCCCTGCACTGCTGCTGATAGGAGTGTTTATGCTGTCCGGCAACAAATTCAAACTGCCCTCGTTCGGTTTCAACGGCAATGGTGAAGGCTTGGCACGCAGGGGTGGCTTTGGTGCGCTTCTGCTCGGGATGCTGTTCGCAATGGCATTCTGTCCGACAAGCGGTGTATTCTATTTCGGAATGCTGATACCGATGTCCGCCACCTCCACCGCAGGGTATCTGTTACCTGTCCTGTTTGCCATAGCCACTGCTCTGCCTGTCTTGATAGTCGCTTGGATCTTGGCATTCAGCGTACAGCACATCGGCAGTTTCTACGGCAAGGTGCAGGCGGTGCAAAAATGGCTGAACCGGATTGTCGGGGGAGTATTCGTCCTTATCGGCATATATTACTGCATAATAATGTATTAGGATAAATATAGTAATGAATACATTAGTTGAGACACTGGAATATTTCGTGTTTATCACGTTTGAATTAATTGCCTTGTTCCTGCTTATCAGTGCGGCTGTAGAAATCATCTTGATGTATATACCGCAAGATAAAATAAGGCAATGGCTTTCCGGGCGTGGTATTCTCGGCAATGTGATGGCGGCAGGCTTCGGCGCACTCACACCGTTTTGTGCCTGTTCCACTATTCCGATGACAGTTGGTTTCCTCAATGCCGGAGTTCCTTTCGGAAGTACCATGTCATTCCTGATAGCCTCCCCGCTACTCAATCCGATTATTATAGGGATGTTGGGTGCAATGGTAGGCATAAAGGCCATGATAGCCTATTTTATCATTGCTTTTACTGCTTCGGTACTGTTCGGTTTCGTGTTGGAAAAAACTGGGATGCAAATGTATGTAAAGAATGTACGTCTTCGGAACGAACATAACGAAACTGGCAAAAATAAAAAGGCATGGCCGATAAAGCGTAAGCTGTGGGAAGCATCCGTCTCGGCATGGGGCAGTTTGCGTCCGGTTTTAGGCTATCTGCTTGTCGGTGTCGCTCTTGGAGCCGGTATCTATGGCTATATGCCTCAAGATTTCGTGTTGAAAATAGCCGGTCCGGATAACCTGTTTGCAATTCCTGCCGCTGCGGTTTTAGGCATTCCGCTATATATCCGTGCGGAAACAGCTATACCCATCGGTGTGGCACTGATGGCTAAGGGTATGAGCATCGGTACTGTCATAGCTTTAGTGATTGGCGGTGCGGGTATGGCGATACCGGAAATGACCATGCTTGCCAGTATTTTCCGTAAAAAATTAGTAGCCATGATTGTTGCTGTAATATTTCTTACAGCGGTGATTGCAGGGTATTTATTCAATGTATTATTATAAAACATTCAAAGAAAATGGGAAACAAGAAAGAAAACAAAAAAGGATTTTGGGCATCGTTATTCTCTCCGAAGCCCTGCTCATGCTCGTGTGGCGACAACCTGATTATAGAGGAAATGGAAAAGCCAGCGGCCTCATGTTGTTGCGAAGACAAGCCTGCTACAACAAAAGCGGACATGAAAGAGATCAAAATACTGGGTCCGGGGTGTGCCAAATGCAAGGCGACCTATCAGGCTATCGAGAAAGTAATCAAGGAGAACAATCTTGATGTGAAGCTCACGAAAATTGAGGATATTACAGAAATCATGAGCTATAACGTCATGGGAACACCCGCAGTCGTAGTGGACGATACAGTGAAAATAAAAGGTCATGTTCCCTCCGAGAGTGAGATAAAACAGATACTTGGTATTTAAGGCACGCCTATGGACACGAAAAAGGAATTGAAAATCCTCTTTTGGATTATCGCAGTATTCGCGGCGGTCTTCTTCCTGCCGCTCGGAAGCGAACGGTTTATGACAGCCGTAGATGCTACTCTTGACCTTGCGAAATGGTATGCCCAAGAACACGTCGTGCTGTGCCTGCTTCCTGCGTTCTTCATAGCAGGTGTCATCGCCGTATTCGTCAGTCAGGGATCGGTGCTGAAATACTTCGGTGCGAACGCCAAGAAATGGCTCTCCTATACGGTTGCTGCTGTTTCGGGCGGTATTCTTGCCGTCTGCTCCTGCACCATCCTGCCGTTGTTCACGAGTATTTACAAACGGGGTGCGGGGTTAGGCCCTGCCATCGCCTTTCTCTATTCCGGCCCAGCCATCAGTATCCTGTCGATCATTCTGACCGCCCGTATCTTGGGCATCGAGATGGGGATTGCACGAATGGTCGGTGCTGTGCTTTTCTCCGTTGTAATCGGATTGGCAATGTCGTTCATTTTCCGTAAGGAGGAAAAAGCCAAGCAAGAGGAACAGATGAATATCGTCCCGCCGCCCGAAAAACGCCCGATGTGGCAGACCTCGTTCCATTTCTTCACGCTGGTTCTTATCCTTGTGTTTGCTAATTGGGGCGCACCTGCTGCTTCCGATACGGGGTTGTGGTACAATATATTTACTTATAAGTGGTATATAACCGGAGCTTTATCGCTTCTGTTGTGCTGGTCGCTTGTCAGGATACTGAGATTGCGTGTCCTTTGGGTTGCACTCGGTGCTGTGGCAACTGTTGCTTCAGTTATCCTTGCCAACCTGCTTATCAGTAATGCCAAATTGGTTCCGCTTGTGCCGATGATTGTAGCGATTACCGCTCTTTCCATCATTCTCTTGTTTGACAAGCGAGATGAAGAAAATCGGGAATGGGCATTTGCCTCATGGGGATTTGCCAAACAGATTCTGCCCTTGTTGGCTATCGGTGTGGTAACGGCAGGCTTCCTGCTCGGTTCGACGCATGACAACACCTCTATCGCAGGTATCATTCCGAACAGTTGGATTGAGTGGGCAGTCGGAGGCAATTCGTTGTTGTCCAACTTCTTCGCCAGCTTTACGGGAGCGTTCATGTATTTCGCCACCCTGACCGAAGTTCCGATCATACAAGGTTTGTTGGCTTCGGGTATGGGCAAAGGACCGGCTTTGGCCTTATTGCTGGCAGGCCCGTCGCTGTCGTTGCCGAATATGCTGGTCATCCGTGGCGTATTGGGAACAAAGAAAACGGTTGTCTATGTGGCTCTCGTTATCGTTATGGCGACAGTTTCAGGATTTGTATTTGGCAATTTCTTTTGATTTGCAATGAGAAAGATAGTTATATTCATCATAAGTCTATTTATTGGATTCGAGGTTTGTTCCGCTCAAAAGGCGGAACAAACCTTTCCGATTACAGGAAAGCCTATCTTGACAGTATTTGCCAATTATAAAGCCGGACTGGGAAATGTCAATAATATATCCGGATTTAACCTTGATCGTGCTTTTGTCGGGTATGAAGGACATTTTGCCAAAGGCTTTTCCGCTAAAGTTGTAATGAATGTAGAAACACAGAGCGATGATAACGGGAATACCAAGTTCAACGGTTATCTGAAAAATGCGCAGGTAGATTGGAGAGGATATGGTTTTTCCGTGTCAGCCGGTTTGGTAAACTTGAAACAATTTTCCGAACAGGAAAACTTCTGGGAACACCGATATGTTTTCAAGTCTTTTCAGGAAGAATATGGAATTGCATTTTGTGAGGATATCGGTATCGTAGCCGGATATGAATTTTCTCCGGTTCTATCTGCTGATGTTGCATTGACGAATGGTGAGGGCCGTAAGTTTAAGAATATGGACAATCGTTACAAATATGGCGCAGGTGTAACTGTAAAGCCGACAGATGGTCTCATATTCAGATTGTACGGAGATATATACAATATGCCTAAGTATTTAACTGACGGGAATGTTATTCAGAAAGACCAATATTCTCTCGCTACTTTCGCAGGTTACCAGAATCAATATTTTTCCATTGGGGCGGAGTATAACCGGGTCTCTAATTATAAATTTGATTCTAAGCTTGACGCAAATGGATACTCTGTTTATACCACAATCAATATAACGCCGAAGATGCACATTTATGGCCGCTTTGACTATTTTGATACCATCGGGGATATGGAAGGTGATAACGAGGGACACACCATTATTTGTGGATTTGAATATTCACCCATCAAGCAGGTAAGAATATCGCCGAACTATCAAAGCTGGAAATCCTCAAATGGCAAACGAGAGAATTTTCTGCTTCTAAGCGTAGAGTGTAAAATTTGAAAAATATACTACTTGAACGTCATGAAAGTATTGATTCTTTGTACAGGAAATAGTTGCCGCAGCCAAATGGCACATGGCTTTCTGCAATCATTTGACAATAAACTGGATGTCTTTTCAGCAGGAACAAAACCTGCTGGAAAGCTCAATCCGATGGCAGTAAAGGTTATGGATGAAATGGGTATAGACTTAACCAACCATTCCCCTAAAAGCGTAAACCTATATATAGGGCAGGAATGGGACTATGTTATTACGGTCTGCGGTGGGGCAAACGAAAGCTGCCCGATGTTTACGGGTGAAGTAAGAAACAGGCTGCATATAGGATTTGACGACCCTTCGGAAGCAACCGGAACACCGGAATTTATAAACAGTGAATTTCATCGGGTACGGGATGAAATAAAAGCCAGTTTCTATGACTTCTACCTGAACGAATTAAAACCACAATTAAGCTAAATAGTTATTGTTATGGAAAAGAAACAAGGAATTGGATCTTTTGAAAAATACCTGACTGTCTGGGTTGCCTTGTGCATTATTATTGGAATTGCTGTGGGACAATGGCTTCCGGCAATTCCGCAAACATTAAGCAAATTTGAATATGCCAATGTGTCCATACCCGTGGCAATCCTGATTTGGTTAATGATTTATCCAATGATGCTAAAAGTAGATTTTCAAAGTGTCAAGAATGTCGGTAAGCGTCCGAAAGGAATAATCATCACTTGCGTTACAAATTGGCTGATAAAGCCGTTTGCTATGTTCGGGATAGCTTATTTATTCTTCTGTGTGGCCTTCAAAGCCTTTATACCTGCCGGGTTAGCCGAAGAATATTTAGCCGGGGCGGTATTATTGGGGGCTGCACCCTGCACGGCGATGGTATTTGTGTGGAGTCACTTGACAAAAGGTGATGCCGCTTACACGCTGGTGCAAGTGGCAGTGAACGATTTAATCATATTGGCAGCGTTTGTTCCTATTGTAGCATTCCTCTTAGGGGTGAGCGGCGTATCTATCCCGTGGGACACCCTGCTGCTGTCAGTCGTGCTGTTTGTCGTGATACCACTTGCTGCCGGGATCATCACCCGCATAATGGTTATCCGCCGCAAAGGAGTGGAATATTTCAATCACGTATTTATTAAGAAATTTGATAATTATACGGTAGGTGGTTTGTTATTAACGCTTATCATACTGTTTTCATTTCAGGGAGAAACGATATTGGGCAATCCTCTGCATATTTTATTGATTGCAGTCCCGCTTGTGTTGCAAACGGTTCTGATATTCTTTGTCGCTTACGGGTGGGCAAAATGGTGGAAACTCCCCCATAATATTGCCGCACCTGCCGGAATGATTGGAGCGAGCAACTTCTTTGAATTATCAGTTGCCGTAGCCATTTCTCTTTTCGGTTTACAATCAGGTGCAGCATTGGCAACGGTTGTAGGCGTTTTAGTTGAAGTTCCCGTTATGCTAATGCTGGTAAAGATAGCAAATAATACAAAAGATTTTTTCCTAAATGACATATCGGATAGATTAATCGAAAAGTAGTTCCAATGAGAGCCAAGATGAAGCCGGACTTCATCCTACATCAAGTCCGACTTCATCCCACATCAAGTCCGGGTTGATGTAGGATGCTGTCCGAGGCCGACATGAAGCCTGTTGGACATGGATGAAAGTCAAGCATACTTTCAGACAACGGCCAAGAGAATGACGAAATAAAATCGCCTGCCGGAAGATTAACGTGTTTACTGTCCGTTCTTCTCCAGATACTCTTTCATTGCCTCGTTCACGATGTCTTTCAGCGACATGTTCTTCTTGATGGCGAGGAATTTCATACGGGTATGAATGCTTTTGTTGATGACGAAGTTGCAATGAACCGCCGTTTCTTTTTCCGTGGGGGCTGCTACCGGCTGTTTTCCGCCGGTAGTCTTTTTCGTGGGTGACAGCAACCCGTCCAGTCCGCCTTTCATGCTGTCTTTCAGTAAATCGCTCTTGCTCATATCGGAATTATTTTAATTTTAGTACCTCTTGCGCCAGAGCCATGTAGTCCTTGGCTCCGTTGCTATTCCTGCTATACTCGAAGATATTCTTGCCCTTTATGGGAGCTTCGGCCAAAGATACGTTGTCCCGTATAACGGTCTTGAACACCTTTTCGCAGAATGAATCCTTGACGAGTTCGGCCACACTTTTGTTCAGCGTCTTGCGTTTGTCGAACTGGGTAATTACAATGCCACCAATAGCGAGTTTCGGATTCAGGCGTTCCTGGACGGTGGCAATCACATTCATGATCTTGGCCATGCCGCGCATGGCGAGGAATTGTGCCTGTACCGGGATAATCAGGTAGTCTGCGGCGGTAAGGGCGTTCAGCGTCAGCAACCCCAACGAGGGCGGACAGTCGATAAGGATATAATCGAATTTCCGGTTTTCGAGCAACTTGCCAATCAGGCCGTTCAATATCAGTTCCCGTCCCGGCTCGTTGATGAGTTCTGCC
>OJNH01002677.1_pt1 | contig 12225 bp, 23 predicted proteins | sample 1597361 | NCBI WGS metagenome assembly OJNH01 (sample SAMEA2452136, study PRJEB22498) | human gut metagenome | biome: human feces; feature: human gut; material: feces | place: Australia | collected 2012
TCCGTTAGGATTTAGCTTCTTATAATTTATAACCATATTGTTCTAAAAGTAAGGTCTCTCCGTAGGATGAATACCGAATTTTGCAGTTCAAACTGTTCTATTCTTCCGAATCTCCATTTTCATCAAAGCCAATGCGAAGTTCACCGATTTTATTTCCATCTCCACCTTTGATATTGACGTTCTTGTCTGCTTCCCAGCCGTTCCATGCACCGAGCAAACGGGCAGCTTCTGTCTTACCGTTGAACTCATAAGTTACTTTTCCCCTATCATTCTGTATTTTCTTCAAAGCATTGCGCGTACGTTTTGGGAGTTGTGAAGGACTTTTCATCTTTACCTTGCCTGTTTGTTCGTCAACAATATACAAGTCATTAGGATCAGCAGTGATAATATCCATAAGTACACGCTCCACTGTCTCACGCTTTACTTCAGATTCCTTTGCCCTCTTTTCTCTTATCTCTTTTATCCTTGATGTAACCTTGATGTTCTGCATAAGCTCATGTGCGTTGCGCCAAACACTTTCCGGCTTCATTTTAGAACAATCATAAGACATCCTGTATGCTTCACTTGCATTACCATCTACATCAACGTAATATTGGCAAAACTTCTCTTGTTTTAAAGTCAATGGTTTCTCTTTACTCATAGCTTCAAATTATTAAATTCCTGCATGCAGAAACAATGATAGCCGTTCGACATGCAGGAATAAATTAGAATTGTTGTACACTCATAGGATTTCTATTTCTCCGCCCCAGCATTTTTTGAGAATTACTACCTCTCCGCATGGTGAATATTTTTCTTACTCCGTCCTCAACTGACGTATAGGACAAAGGTACTAAATAGATATCCCCATCCACCGATTGCTCCAAATTGTCGAATTTGCGTTTTTCGTTAACCAGCTCAATTTCAAGCGGTTTATAATACTTTACCAAATTCGCAAAATACATGGTAGTCACGGGCTGGACGTTACAAATGTTGATAAGCCGGCGGTTACACCCCATTGCATAGATAAGTCCTTCAATGACGTCATCTATGTAAGTAAAGCACCGGATATTCTGACCGCAATTACACAACGACACCTTTTCCTCATTAAGCAGGAACCAGAGAAGAGTTCTTTCGCGCGGGGTTGGTGAATATACATTGTGCAGCCGGCATCCGGTAGCAGTCTTACAATAGATAGCCGCATATTGCTCATTGAAGTGTTTGCTTATTCCATACATGGAAGTGGTGTTCACCGGATTCGCTGTTGATGAACTGGCATAGACTAACTTCACACGATACAGGTTACATGCATCAGCAACGCTCATAAAGGTATCGATGTTATCTTTCCGGATCTGCTCTAAATTTTCATTGAAGACACTTGTTTGCGCTGCCAAATGGAACACACAATCAATATCCCCATTCTTTAGATACTCGCATACTTTCGTGGCTTCAGTACCACATTTACGATCAAGTCCAACGACTTCAACACCTCTTTTCGATAATTCCCGGCAAAGGGTTTTACCTATAAATCCCTCACTGCCGGTTACAATTATTTTTTTCATCATCACAAAAAATAAAGGTGTATCAAATAAACAATACACCAAAGGTTCAACAATTATATAAATTTCAGTTCTTGGTATTACAATCTTTCCTTACCTTTGCAATATGAATAAAGACAGAAAAAGAGTTCTGATAATAGGTAACGGATTTGACCTTTGTTTAGGCAGAAAGACTTCATACAAGGATTTTTGCCAATCTGAGTTTTGTCCCAAAGACTACCCATCTCCTTTAATCAAACATCTAAATGACAAATGGAACGATAATTTAGATGCTGTAAAATGGTATGATTTAGAGAATGAGTTATACAATTATTATATAAAAATCAAAAACAATAACGGGCAAATAATAGACCTATACAACGATGAGGAGAAAGAGATCCTAAACCGGATTCAAACTTATGGACCAATCTCTAAGTGCAATTCATTTATACAGGCCAATGCCGAAATAGTCAACAAACTATTAAATAAAAATATATTATGGATGGCACAATTTGATTATTACATCCGTTTGTCTCATGAAGATATATTAAATTCTCCTATTGAACGAGACAAAAAAGCCTTACAGCTCATAAAAGATGGATTAATACAATACCTCATAAAAGTACAGCAAGAAGCTATTAACGAAAATTCTATAGCTGCAATTGTCGCAAGAGCCTTTATGCAGAATAAATCAAATGATCAAATTGTCATATATTCTTTTAACTACACGAGTTTTAGTGAAGCATCTCCTAAACCCAGTTTTACAATGAAACTTGATGATACAATAAACTATATACATGGGTGTATCTTAGATGGAAATATTATATTAGGAACAAAAGATGAGAAAATTGCTCATAACTACGACTTTATACAGAAGTCGTTTGATTCCCAATATAATCCTCCTTCCATGGTATATGATTTAATGGACGCCGATGATATTACAATATTCGGACATTCGTTAGGAATGAATGACAGCCAATATTTCAAAGCCTTTTTTGAAAGACAATCTTCATCTATCAACCCGCAAAAGAAAAATATCACTGTCTTCACTAAGGATGCAAAGTCAGAAATTGAAATAAAACGCTCACTGCAAGAAATGACAAACTGGAATTTGACATCATTATATGGGCTGAATAATCTCCAAATAATTAAAACAGATGAATGTGCCAATGACGCAACCCTGTTAAGAAAATACATTAGAATGTTCGTAGAAAACAAAGAAGATGTTGAAAATATAATTCATATCTGATGTGAATTTACTTGTACCAACGCCCACCGCAATATTTACATACGAAATAGTTCCCCATACTCATCACCTGAGTTTTTTCATCAACACATATACGACACATGCAAACATTGTGTTCACCATCTGACATAGGTTCCTGAATCTTATCATATTCCCAAAAAGATAGTTTTCCTTTAGCCGGTATTGATTCAGGGAATAATACAGGATTAGCCAATACCCAATTATATACACCTTTTTCCGCCCATATAGACGGATGATTAACGACACAATTAATTATCTCCACACTGCCGATAATAGCAGAATTGACAATACCATCGCCACATATGAGCTCACGTTGAAACCCTAAAGAAAACCGGTCCCATTGAGCTTTTGTAAATACACTATTAGGATTTACCATTTCTATCGGTACCGCGCTTGCATGGATTAACACACGCTTTCCTATGTACTTCTTAGAGCATGGCCATGTACGATTCTCAATATCTTTCACTCCGGTGCATATCAAGTAAGCCCACGGTTGTTTTATTGTTATTGCTTTCATAATTTTATTCGTTATAATTTCGGGATAGGCGTCCATAGGTCATTGTCAGATACATCACAAAAATAATCATCCCCATCTGCTGTATCCCATACGTGATAATGTTTATTATATACCAATATTTCGGGATCATTGCGTCCGTAAACGATGACTAATACCTGTTCGCTTTGTTCTGATGTATCGTCCTCATCCACAAATGGTAGCCGGTCTTTAGCTTTTATCCACGGTGATTGCTCTGATTGCCATTTTACACCACTCTGAAAATCTTCCATACAATCAGAATGGCGAGAAACGTAATTATCTGCATCTACTTCTTTCAGAACTTCTTTTCTGAATTTCGTTTTTTGAGTAGCATAGTCGTATGTTGCTTCTTCTACTGTCTGTTTCATATTTACTTTGTCTATATAAGTTTTAACGCTTCCTGAATCCCGGCTTCCAGTGCTTCCTCGTAGGTACTGTAACGAACAGGAGCTCTGTCCTCCAATCCTATCAGGTCATGGGTAGGTATTGTCAGAATATCGTAAAGCCAATAGTCTCCATACATATAGCCTATTTCAATATGGAGGAACTTAGTGTTCCTCAACCACTTTTGGGTGAGAGATTGGGTAGGTGCAGAAAAACAATCATCCTTTTCATTGAAATTCTCGGATTCGTCGTAAGTTTCAGACAGTTTCATGTCACCTTCTATGGAATCTGCTTCATAAAAAGTAAATACATCTTCACTAAACCCTTTTTCTTTCAGCAGCTTTGCTGTTTCTAATTTTACAAATTCTTCGATCATAATTATTCTCCTTTCTTGTTAGTTATTAGCCATATACTTCCCTAACTTTCTCAATCCAATCCAAATAAGCCTGTCGTGCCTTTTGTTTAGCACACTGCTCCATAGAATCGGTTATGACATCGCCATTTTCTTCCATCTCCTCACAAAAATGATCTACCCAACTAAACGGGTCATACTCAATAAATTCTTCTGTTCTACAAAACGGACAAGGAACATCCTCTCCCTTATCGTAAAGATTACCATTCTCATCGCAGTAGTCTAAATCTTGTAATTCGCCATCGACACATCGCGCGTCTGGGTAGCTTGCACCCCAATATGGGAATTCGGGGCATGGTTTCTTATTTTCGCTCATATTTGATTAAAATTGATTATTTTCCAAATAAGTCTGGTTGTGTATGTTTCTGTACCTTACCTATAATAAAGTCACATATAAAATTCCTTGCGTAGTCGGGTGATATTAGCGAGCGTTCTTCGGAACAGATGCCAGCTTCTTTCCCGGTTTTGCACTTCATTATTGTTTTAACTTGTTTCGGTTTCTGAAAACTTTGCCCGCTTGTCGGCTCACAATTAAAAAACCAGTAAGCAGTAGGTTTTTTGAAATAGTCGCCACGAAGCTGCCGATTGTTATCAACAAGGGTTGGAGCTTGAACAAAGTTTGCTTTAAGGAAGGTCTGTTCTGCCCATGGGTTTTCCATAATCATAGGAATTCCCTTCATTATTGAAATGGAAATCATTTTAACAGCAAGAGAAAAGAACTTTTCCCTGTTAGAACTTCTTTTTAATATTTCATCCGTTTTCTGTTTTAGGGATAGCTTACGGTAATTTCTGTGACTTAAGCTAAATGCCATTTGGCTTAATGCAGAAAAGTAGATACACGGAAAGAAAGCAATAATTAAATCATTTTTCGTGATATTATCAAACACGCTTTCCTTTCCGTCATACGCTTTTTCAATCTCAGCAAACAAATCTACTTGAAAGTCGGTTTGTCCGAAATTGTTTTGTATATCGTAGCAGTATGCTTCATATCCCAGCTTTCTAAACTCATCACGAAATGTCGCTGATTGTTCAAAGAACAGGTGTACTTTTCCTTTTATTTCCATTCTATTCTTATTAGAGGTATTTTTTCAGTTCTTCTCGATCTATAAAAAAAGCACATGCCATATATTATTTACCGGGTAATCCCATTGTCTGTGCTTTTGCATCATCCCCGCAAACTTTTTCAGTCCCAAAACCAACGATTGAGCCGCGTGGATCATCTTTAACATCGACTATGGTAGTAGTCATTCTCAAACCTTTATTGTCATCTGCCGCCATTCTCTTAATAGCATCCAGAATTTTATTACCATCATTATTCATTTATTTATATTATTGAATTAAAATTGTTCTATCAAATCTCTGTTCGTCTATCAATTGAGGAACGCCGGAAGTTAAATCCCAAAGCCGGTATTCCTCAAACATTTGAGTTTCTGGATTCATCTTTAGCGTCAATCTACCAATATTTATAGCTGTTTCTTTTTTAGGGAAATACACATCAGCGCCTCGGATAGTAAGTCCCCAACGGGTAACGGTCTTAGTTTTTGGTTCAAACATTTTAGTTCCTTTCCAAATATACATTAAACTCTATTTTTTGTTGCAACACTTCATCCGCGTAATATTTGTCAAAGCTTTTATCGCTTATCCACCAATTAAAACCAAATTCGGCATCTGTAAAATTGTGATTAATATATCCGGCATCAATGAGTTTTTGTATGGTCTGAATCCATTTACGTTTTGCATGAGGAAAACGTTGGCAATCTTTTCGTTTATCCTTGTAGTTTGACATCGGGCAAAGGATACAACCAATTCTTTTATACCCTTCATCATACAGCGAGCAATGTTCTATCTTATTCCCGTTCAGAAACTCCCACACATCTCTGTCGGTCCAATGGATAATTGGAGAAACAAGTATCTTGTCTTTACCTCCCACGCAAGTAACCATCTTTTCTTTGTGTTCAGAGAATTGGTCGAAGTTGCCACTAAATTTGTGACCGCTTATTTCAATCTCTTCACGTTTAGATCGCCGGGCGCTTTCTGCTTTTCTAACGCCAATCAATGTAACCTTACCAGCACCGGACATCTCTTTAAATTCAGCACAACACCAACGTATTGTTCTCGTAGGAAGAAGGTGTTTCTTTAAAGCCATGTCGTAAATTGAAATCTTTGGTTTAATCAATTCCACATCCGGGTAGTTCCGTTTCACGAAACGAATCACATCCGGTGGGTCAACACTTGTAAGGTTCATGTGAGCCTTAAATCTTACTCCTGCTCTCTTCGCAATGTGATAGAGAACTTGGCTATCCTTTCCACCGGAGAATGCAAGATAAAACCCATTCTCAGGGTCATAATCAAGTGCCATCTGTTCACATTTACGAAGTAAGGCAATGGAGTAATCTATTTTAGATTGTATATTCATTTAGCTCCTTTCTATTCTGTTTTGAGGGTCATTCTTCTTTCAGTATGCTATCAATCAAGCCGTCTATTTCTTGATCGGATAGAAATTGCTTACCTGCATCCTTTTGCTTCTGAAGTTCAACTTTAAGCCTATTATCTATTCTTTTCAACGCTGTACAAGTGTTCTTATCAGGATAATACCAATCAATAGAACTACAAACAATTAACTTAATATGGTCTAATTCTAAGCTATCCGGACAATGTTTATTGAGAAAATCTAAATCTTCTTTGATTAGCTTCTCGTATGTGTTTTTATCAATCTTTATGCTCATATCTATCTTTGTTTTACGTTAAAATTTCGGCTGCTTTCTTCAAAATAGGTAGTGCTGCCTCTTCATCTTCAACTCCGTTTTTACAGACTAACTGTAATTGAAGAGCTAAATATCTTGTAGCTTGCGCTAATTGTCTAACATCATAGGGAACTTGCATATCATTGTCAAATGCGGAGCGTCCCAATATATCTATTATTTTAAGTTCTATTTCACTCATTTTTATTCTGTTATACGCCAAATAGGCTTGTTTGTATTAAAGTTCCTTTCTCTGTTTTTATTTCGCCAAAGCATTGGCGGCGGAAGTATTCTTCTTGGTCATTATAAATATCTACATCTTTCTCGGTAGCAAAAAAATCAAAACCAAGTTTATACGCTGCAATTCTATTTGTACCACTTCCAAGATGTGAATCGTATATCTTCCAACCCGCCTTAGCATAAGTCTTATATATCCACGCATATAACTGAACTGGTTTCTGTGCCACATGTCTCTTTGCGTAATTAATAGCTATTTTTGCATTGTTTGAAACGCAATTTTGCATATTCGCCCTACTGGTTCTGAACATCTTTGTGCTTATATTAAAGGAGGTGTATGCAAGTTCAGCCATGGCAAACGTAACGCCATCCGGCTGCAGCTTATCATAAACAATCCATCCCATTGACGGGGGTATCCATCGGCTAAAATAGTTAGCACCAAATATTATTTGATTCTTACTCACCCGAAACAGCTCATCGAAATACTCTTTATCAGGCGGCTTTGAATCCCAATCTTTACTTTTATACCGGGTTATTTTACCTTGACCTTTCTTCTGTCCAATGCTTCCGTTTCGCTTAGCTATCCCGATTCCATATTCAGGGTCTACGACAGCCAAATCGAAAAACTTATTTGGAATGCCTTTCATATATTCCATGCAATCCATATTATAGACTTCACTTATCGGCATTATTTAGCTCCTTTCTGATTTGATTTGAGGGTTATTGTTTTTCTTCATCCTTCAAAAAGCCACTCCGGTCAGGATATACCTTTTGTTCCAGTTTCTCCATTTCCTCAATAGCTTTATAGGCATTATTTATATCATCTTCACGATAGGGATTATTAGGATTATCGCCAAATAAACCATATATGACCTTGTATGAGAGCATGTGAGCACGTTGTCTATCAATATACTTTTGCTCACAAGTTGCAGTTCCGTCAAGCGTTCCTCCAAGACTATTTGTAACAGTCATAAGCCTTGCTAACAATTCCTTTTGAGTTTTATTCATTACTGATTGGTTATTCGTTAAATGTAAACTGCTTAACAATTTCTTCATCCACATCAGGAAGTGCTCTGTATTGGCATTCAGTTGCAAGTATTATTCTTCCGTCGCAAAGACGAATTATGGTTCGGAATGGCAATTCTTTATCATCCCGAATTATTACACCATGAATAGTGTTGGCGGAGTTGTAATAAAAACAAACTTCTACTTTCCGACCGATACCACCCATCAAACTTTCTTTTACCGAATGCTGTTTAGGAAAGTTTTTTATATCTATTCTTTTTTCAATACCCATAATATGTCCCTTTCCGATTTATTTTTATTATTACTCTATAAAAAATCCTTGTAAGTGGCCGCACTTATCACACTTATGAGCACTTATTTGGATTTCGCCCTCGGTAGCGATAGATTTTTCAATCACACCTGACTCGTAAGGTTCATCGTCAGGTCTGTAGATGAAAGTGCCAACAACAAGCGCAAGCCTTCCACCGCACTTGTCACATACATTTACGTTATCTTCGTTCATGACTTCTTTGATTTTATTTGGATCGTTCTATTAATTAACTGCACAAGGCTACAGCCAGTAATCCCAATGCCATAAACAAGATGGAGACAATGGCGTATAGAAATGCATATTGATATCTATTCATGTCCTACGAATTAAAAATGTGTGCAAAAACGCTCTTCTCATCAGAAAGTTCAGGACTGATTTGTTATTCGTTAATTAATTCTGGGTTGTCATAGATATTACCTTTAACTACAAACATTTTACATGTCTGTTGAATAGTATTTTCTACAAAGCCATCCCATCCAACCCAACATCCTTCTTTGGCGCACCATTTAACCTCAAATGAAAGTCCTATGCGATGTTTTCCAGTCGTTGTAATATAGTCAAGTTGTATAATATCTCCCTCATAAATCTCTTTGCCGTTCCTATCGAGAAGCCCCGTGAACTGTCCGACTGTGTCGTTGGTAACTTCACAATCATCCACAACAAATCCGAAATTATCTGTTTCGAAACTTGCTATATTCTTAAAGATTACAGTTTTGTTAATGTTTAGCGAGTGGAAGTTAAAAGAATAATTGGCAAGATTTCCATATATCCATTTTTCGTCCTTGATACGCTTACCTCTGAATTTGATTGTTCTCATAATGTTACTTTCTAATCTATTTAGAATTTCTTTTATTATTTACTTTTGATATACACATGCGGCACCAAGATGATAATCTTCGGTATTTCTTTCCATGCGATATGATCGAACTCGTATAAAATCGATTAAGGTAGAAATAGCGGCCACAATGCGTACATTTTTTCATTTCTCTGCCATCCGCATCAAACATCCTGTTTCGAGGTTTACGGCGAATAAGAGTGCATCCCTTGCAATAAGTATCTTCACCTCGGTATCTTCGGCAATGAGAGAGGGATTTCACACCACATTTCGCAAAGGCCACGCAGTCAACACGTACAGATGAATGTGCACTCATAACTTTCTCTCCTTAACAAACTTAGTTAGTACACGGGAAATAACTTCTGCATTTTCAAACATAAGCCATTCCTTTGCCACATTCCAAGCAATGCCCATAAATGGATTGAAGTTATCTTTTTTAACCGTATGATGAGATAAACGCCCCTCTGTGGGTTTCAAACCCTTATCATGCAGAATACAAAGACCATTCTCGAAGAAAGCACAATACCTTTTGCCTACAACGGGCTGAATCATAGGTACAATCGAAGTGGTAACACCTAATAACATTCCGACAGCCCATTGAGTTAAAGCTAATCTATCAGAATATCCGGCATCAATAATCTTCTCAATATCATCCGGGGTTCCTAAACATGGTGTATTACATTGCTGTTTACAAATACTACATGAACATTGTACAGGCACACGACCTGAAGCCCTCATTACCCTTTGTAATGAGGTTTCTCTTGTTAATTCTCCCATAACTGTATTGTTTGAGGTAGTTCAAAGACTATTAAATATCTCCCCACAGCTTTACTGCAAGGTCATAATTCTTTTGAGCTTCGTTTACATCTTTCTTTGCATAAGCTAAAGTGTAAGAGTGCATACGTGGATACTTCCCAGATTTGACACCTTCATGATACTCCTTTGCGACCTCTAATTTATGCTCATAGAAATCTATGCTTTCAGGCATTGACAAATTTATGGCATTAGCTCTCTTATCCCAATATTCTGCCTTACTTTCGTGTTCTGCTGCCTTCTCGTCAAACTGAACACTTTTGCCCATATTGTTCCAAGCATCGTCTATCGCTTTTCTATGTCGTTTTTCGCTATGATGTCCTACTTTTATAGGTTCACCAAGGGAAAGAAAATCTTTATCTTTGTTGGACTTGTTATAGTATTCATTACTTCTCCGTACAGCAGATGCAGCCCATTCCCTGCGACGTTCTGCTCGTCGCTTCGCCCATTCTTGAGTATTAAAACCGTCAGCTCTTACAATGGAGTAATAGTAAAATCCTTCTTTTTCGAAGATTAGATTAAATACTATACTTTCGTTCTCTTTACCGTACTTAGTAGTGACTTCGATAGTTTCACCTTTTTCGTGTTTCTCATCACACTTTGCCAAAAATACATTTGGCGCAAATTTGTAATACGTATTCATTTTCTCTTGAATTAAATTGGTTTGACTTATATAAATGATGAAACCACGGCCAAGTAGTTGTGGTTTCATCATTAAATTACTTCGGTAGATTGGTAGATATCAAATCATCGAACAAGCCAGGAACACGAGGCTGTAACGCTTCATATTCTTCCCTGAAAAACTCTTCTTTGGTCCTACCTTGCTTTTTCCCTTTCCTTGTATGTACATCAAAAGTATATATAGGAATGGCAATGGGATAACGTCTAACATCATCTATCCATTTTTCTATGTCGATATCCCTTCTGTCATAGATAAAGTTCTGCAAATGATCTGCATCCCGGTTCTTCCTACATTCACAAAGAAGAATAACCGCCTTGCTGACAAATATTCTCCCTTTTGGTCCGGTAGCATTCTTATTTACAAGCTCATGACCTTGCCACAATGCTTCTATCTCTTTTGTTATGATACCGAAGCAATCTTCTGCACTAATGGTGTATAGACGCTTCCACACATAGTCGCGGTATCCACTCGCCCATAATTCCAATGCAAAAAAGCCGGCTACCCCGGTATCAGCTCTCCGGATCGCTTTTTGCATTGCAGAACTCACCTCAAAGAAATCATATCCGCAAACAGTTCTAATAATCATAATTCTAATTTAATGGTTTGACTCTTAATTGATTACATCAGTAAATTTAGCTAAAAAAGACGGATATAGCAAACAGAATGAACGCCATTTAAACGCCTTTTTTACAGACTATTAGAACTTGAATTTGCAGGATATGTTATACTGTACAAGCTGCTTCGTCTTATCCTTGCCGTTATTTGTCGCACTCTTTAACAGGATACTATCACCGAAGTTCTTTTTGATGAAAAGAATAGATTTGCGCTCTTCTTCCTGATTCCTGATCGAAGCAAGCCCACCGGCATTCACAAATGTGCTTTTCTGCTCGAAATTATAGCGCAGATCGGTTAAAATCTTACGCTCTTTGTACTTCATATAGCAGGAAATCCAAAAATCTTCTTTCAAACGTATCTCTTCATTCCACCAGGTATTTTTGTTATAGATTACTCCATAGCTGCAACCGGTTATCATTTTAGAGAGGGAAAGAAAGCCGGTTTCATCGTACATCACAGGTGATATTCGGGAAGTGAAACCGAAAAGATGAACACCCATCATACCGGCCATCTCAAATAATGACTGAATGATGTTAGTAATTCTATCCTTGTCTTTCACCCGACAGGGTTCTCCTTTATCCGCATAGATCGCCTTGCAGGCATGAACATCATCGTCAAGCATGAAGAGCTCACCAAAATGTTTCGCCATCCAGTTACGTTTAGGAATAAGGCCGATTACATCGTCCGGATGAGTAACGATTTCACATTCAGGGTTAAACTGCTGGTACAAGTCAGCTTGACTTTCAGCAACGCAAATTATGGGATCGTTCACCAACTTTTTAGCGAATACCCGGTCATGTCGCTTATGGCTTGGTATTACTATTTTGCAGGGCATGGCGAACGTCTTTTATGTC
>OJNH01002681.1_pt1 | contig 12208 bp, 10 predicted proteins | sample 1597361 | NCBI WGS metagenome assembly OJNH01 (sample SAMEA2452136, study PRJEB22498) | human gut metagenome | biome: human feces; feature: human gut; material: feces | place: Australia | collected 2012
TGCCAAAGGAATTCGGATGTACGAAGGAATGGACGCGTTCTCATTTCCCAACGCATGACATTGCACCATTGATTGCACATCAATGGAAGGTCACGCCATGAGTTAATCCAATTTTTATATGTGTTCCAGATAATTGTTTCTGAAGTAGGGCGTATGATGAGTTCCTCTTCCAATTTTGCGGCAGGATCCACTTCTATTGCTGTCTTTTCTTCATTTGTGCGCAGACGATAATGTGTTACAACTGCACATTCTTTTGCAAATCCCTCAACGTGTTCTGCTTCACGGCTGAAGAATGATTTTGGAATAAGCAGAGGGAAATAAGCATTTTGTACGCCTGTTTCTTTGAACATACGGTCTAATTGCTGCTGCATCTTTTCCCAGATTGCATATCCGTATGGCTTGATGACCATGCATCCACGCACTGCAGACTGCTCTGCCAAGTCGGCTTTTACGACAAGGTCGTTGTACCATTGGCTGTAATTCTCTGCACGTTTCGTCAGTTGTTTTAATTCTTTTGCCATTTTATATTGTCCTTATTGTCTTTTATGAATTTGAATGCAAAAATACAAAAAAATGTTGTAATAATCACATCCTATTAAAAAAACCGTTACCTTTGCAGCACTATTAAACGCTTAGGGGCGTAATATTCAATAATTTCGACTAATACATTTATATTTAAGAATGAATACAGCTAAAGGGATGACACTGGCAATGTGTATGCTTGCAATGGTAAGTTGCCAGACAAAACAGGGTACGGGTACTATAATTGGTTCTATTAGTGGAACAGCTCTTGGTGGCATAGTTGGCAAAATAGCAGGAAATACAGCCGTAGGCGCAGCCATTGGAGGCGTTGTCGGTGCAGGTGCAGGCGCACTTATTGGTCGCCACATGGACAAGGTGGCAGAACAGGCTCGCCAGGTGGAAAATGCCAAAGTTGAAGAAGTTACGGATAAGAACGGTTTCAAGGCCGTAAAAGTGACATTCGATTCTGGAATTCTTTTCGCCACGAACAAAGCGGATTTGAATGCAGCATCCATGAACGACCTGTCTAAATTCTCTTCTGTTTTGAAGAATAATGCGGATTGTCATGTTGATGTCTATGGTCATACTGACTCTACGGGAAATGATGGAATAAACATACCTTTGAGTTATAAGCGTGCTCAAAGTGTTCAGACATATCTGTTGAGTTGTGGCGTTCCCGCTTCGCAATTCCAAAAGGTTGAAGGTAAGGGAAGTTCTGCCCCAGTCGCTGACAACACTACGGCATACGGTCGCAAACTCAATCGCCGTGTTGAAGTCTATCTTTACGCAAGTCAAACAATGCTTGATGCAGCCAACAACGGTTCGTTGAAGTAATCTTGGACAATTAAAGACAAGGGCTGTTGGCGATATTTTTATGTCTTGTGAATAGCTTTGTCTTGTCGATAATGAACAAAAGGTCATTGCCGGTAGATAGCTATGCGGCGATGACCTTTATCTGATAATAATAAAAATGAAATTCAATTCGATATTTAGAATAGTGCGATGGCTTGTTGCCTTGTTTTTCAGCAGTACTATTTTGGTCGTTGTCGCTTATCGTTTCATCCCGGTATATGTGACACCGTTGATGGTTATACGTTGCTTTCAGCAAGTTGCTGAAGGACGTGAAATTGTGATGCATCATCATTGGATTTCTCTTGATCGGATTTCTCCACATTTGCCAGTGGCGGTGATGGCGAGTGAAGACCAGCGCTTCCTTCTTCATCACGGCTTTGACTTTGATGCTATCGAGAAGGCTGTCAAGCACAATAAACAAGGCAGGAAAAACAGACATGGAGCAAGTACGATATCACAGCAAACGGCTAAGAATGTGTTTCTTTGGCCTGGGCGAAGCTGGACGCGAAAAGGATTTGAGGCGTATTTCACTGCAATGATAGAATTGTTGTGGAGCAAGCAGCGTATAATGGAAGTATATCTGAATTCCATAGAAATGGGAGAAGGCATATATGGTGCTGATGCTGTCGCTAAATATCATTTTGGTAAGAAAGCAATGGAGCTCTCTCGCTCAGAATGTGCTCTTGTTGCAGCAACATTGCCGAACCCACGAAAGTTTGACAGCGGAAATCCAAATGCTTATATGCGTGCTCGTAGGGGTAAGATAGAGCATGAGATGCAGTTTATTCCTACATTTCCGAAAGAAGGTGAAGATATAAATCCGGAGACAACGAAAGGTGGTATTTATCATCGTCGTAAGTGATGGTTTTGATGCAGTCTTTGTCTTGAAAAAATGTTTATGACAACTCGTATGAAAGTTGAAGAACTATTGGCAAATCTTAATCCGCAGCAGAAAGAGATTGTGCAATATAATGATGGACCGCAGCTTGTGATAGCAGGAGCAGGTTCAGGGAAGACCCGTGTGCTTACTTATAAACTCGCATATCTTATACAGCAGGGACTTGCCCCTTGGAGTGTATTGGCCTTGACATTTACCAATAAGGCAGCTAATGAGATGAAGGAGCGTGTAGGTTTGTTGATGGGTATTGACAATGCTCGGATGATACAGATGGGAACATTCCATTCCATATTCCTACGAATCTTGCGTGTGGAGGCGACATCCATAGGTTTCAAATCGAATTTCACGATATATGATGATTCTGATTCCCGCTCTCTTGTAACAGCGATAGTGAAAGAAATGGGGCTTAACGACAAGACATACAAAGCATCGACGGTTTTGTCAAGAATAGGAATGGCAAAAAACTCCCTGATTACTCCGGAAAAGTATATTGCAGATATCCGTCTTGCAGAGCGTGACCGCCAAGCCAAGATGCCTGCCATAGGGGAGATATATAAAATGTATGCCAACCGCTGTCGTACGGCGAATGCGTTGGATTTTGACGATATGTTGCTGTTTACTCATCAACTGTTTTCTCAGAATACAGAAATCTGTGAAAAGTATTCTGCGCGCTTTGCTTACATACTTGTTGATGAGTATCAGGACACGAATTTTGCCCAACAGAGTATTGTTTCGCTTCTTACACGACATAACCGTCATGTGTGTGTGGTTGGCGATGATGCGCAAAGCATTTACGCATTTCGAGGAGCCAATATCGATAACATGTTGGATTTCCAGCGAATTTATCCGGATGCGAAAATCTTCAAGCTTGAGCGCAACTATCGTAGTACGAAAAACATTGTCAATGCGGCGAATTGCTTGATAAGTCATAATCAGCGGCAAATCCATAAGGACAGTTTTAGCGAGAATGAAGAAGGTGAAAAAGTACGGATTCATCAAGTGTATTCGGATAAAGAAGAATCAGCTTTTGTTGGTAAGGAATTGAAGCGTATTCGCCGTAGTGAGGGATTGGCTTATTCGGATATAAGCATTCTTTACCGTACCAATGCTCAAAGTAGAGTGCTGGAAGAAGAACTTCGTCGTATCGGTGTCCCTTATCATATATATGGGGGCTTGAGCTTTTATCAGCGCAAGGAGATAAAAGATATATTGGCATATTTCCGCCTTGTTGCAAATTCTGATGATGATGAAGCTTTGAAGCGGATTATAAACTATCCTACACGAGGAATTGGAGCTACAACAATGTCCAAACTTGTAGATGCAGCCCATGCGCATAACGTAAGTGTATGGACCGTTTTGGAAAATCCGAATTTATATGGAGTCGAGTTTAATCGTGGCACACAGTCCAAGCTTTCGTCTTTTTGTGAAATGATGAAAAACTTCATTTCGCTTAGGGAAGAGATGGATGCGTACGAGTTGGGTGACATGATTATCAAGGAAAGCGGAATTTCTGCTGTTCTTTCGGCGGACAAGACTCCGGAAGGACTTGTTCGTTATGAAAATGTCGGCGAATTTGTCTCTGGCTTAAAAGAGTTTGTGGATTCTAAGCGAGAGGAGGGCAAAGAGGATGAAACAGCCATTACATACTTCATGCAAGAAATTGTGCTCGTTACTGACAGTGAAGATGTGGAAGATACCATGTCGGAGAAAGATGGTGGCATGGTGTCGCTTATGACAATACATGCGTCCAAAGGCTTGGAATTTCCAGTGGTTTTTATTGTCGGAGTGGAAGAAAACATTTTTCCCTCGTTGCGGTCATGCAATAGTCTGCGCGAACTCGAAGAGGAACGTCGATTGTTGTATGTTGCAATTACTCGTGCACAAACACATTGTATTATAACATTTGCGCGCAGTCGTTATCAGTATGGCAACATGTCGTTCAATCCGCCGAGCCGATTCTTAAAGGAATTTGCAAATTCTTACGTTTCTTATGAGGGTCTTGCCCCATTGTCGGCAAAAAGAGCGGAAACCGTGTCGCAATCCCGTCCTATAAACAAATTGTCTGAAATAAGAACAATGTTCCCACGCCGCGATTCTTCTATAAGCACAAGCATATCGCAGATTTCGCAACGGGTTTTGCCAAAGACTGCTTCTGTATTGAAGTCAGAACCTTCCAGTTCATTGCGTGAGGGTGCGGTCATAGAACATCAGCGTTTTGGCGTAGGGCGCATTCTAAAAATAGAGGGTTTGGGTGAAAACGCTAAGGCTACTGTCGATTTTCAAAATGTGGGATTGAAACAATTGCTTTTGAAATTCTCAAAAATTACTGTAATTGGATAATATGATAAGAAAAGTGAAATTGTCTGATGCTGAGGATATTGTTGCAATATACAATGATTACATCACGACTACAACGATTTCTTTTGAGGTTACGACTTTGTCGGTTGGTGAAATGCGGCAACGCATATCTGCATTGATGGCGGAATATCCTTATTATGTATATGAGGAAAAGGGGCATGTCGTAGGTTTTTGTTACGCTCATAAATGGAAAGATAGGGCAGCGTATGACAGAACTCTTGAAACGACAATTTATCTTTCTCCTAACAGCTTTCATCGTGGAATAGGAATGGAACTTATGAAAACGTTGATTTCGGATTGCCGAAAGATGAATGTCAAAGTACTTGTTGCATGCATAACTTATGGCAACGAGTCCAGCATAAAGTTTCATGAACGGTTGGGATTCGAGCAGGTGTCACATTTTAAACAAGTTGGCATAAAATTCGGGCGTACTCTTGATGTAGTTGATTATCAACTAATTCTGTGAGCAGATACGGGCTTTGTATTGCTAAAATTTATTAACGCTTTATGCTGTTTGTACACCTGTCAGTATTATTTGTTATCTTTGCAGCTAAAATCATTTAAAGGAGTTCTTGATTTGTATGGAATTTATCAGTACTAAAGATGGAATTTCTTAAAATAAAGAAATGTAATAAATTAGTTTAATTATATTAATGAAACAGTACAGATTAGTGAACAATGTGCTTGGTTGGGTGACATTCTTGGTCGCTGCTTTTGTATATTGTTCAACAATTGAACCGACAGCCAGTTTTTGGGATTGTCCTGAATTTATCACAACAGGTTTTAAATTGGAAGTAGGGCATCCGCCTGGTGCGCCATTCTTCATGCTTACAGCCAATCTGTTCTCGCAGCTGACAAGCGATCCCTCTCAGGTTGCCCGCATGGTGAATACTATGAGTGCGTTGCTTAGTGCAACGACTATTTTATTCCTTTTCTGGAGTATTACCCATCTTGCGCGTAAATTGATACTGAAGGATTGGTCTGAACTTACAACTGGAAAACTCATTGCTATTGAGGCTTCGGGATTGGTCGGTGCTCTTATTTATACTTTTAGCGATACATTCTGGTTCTCAGCTGTCGAAGGAGAAGTTTATGCTTATTCTTCGGCATTTACTGCCATTGTGTTTTGGCTGATATTGAAATGGGAAGACCATGCTGATGAACCTCATAGCGACCGTTGGCTTGTACTTATCGCTTATATGACTGGACTGTCTGTTGGTGTGCATTTGCTCAATTTGCTTTGCATACCAGCAATAGTATTGGTCTATTGCTATCGTCGTTATCCGTCAATCGAACTCAAAGGTTCACTCCTCGCTTTGGCTGGTTCCTTTGTTATCGTTGCCGGTGTGTTGTATGGTGTTGTTCCTGGCATCATTACTATAGGCGGATGGTTTGAACTTTTCTTTGTCAATGTTTTGGGATGCCCATTCAATACGGGTGAGATAGTATATATCCTGCTTCTCGTAGCTATCGTGATTTGGGCGATTTATGAGAGCTATGTTGATAGAAGCTTCAAACGTCAGAACTTGGCTTTTGTCTTGTCTGTAGGCATGTTGGGTATTCCGTTCTATGGATTTGGATGGTCTGCGGCAATTACGGGAATTATTGTATTGATTGCTCTGTGGTTCATACTTAATTATCGTAAAACCGTAGATAAGAAGCTTGTGCCAATTATTACGGCAAGATTTAAGAACACAACACTTTTGTGCCTTCTTATGCTTATGATTGGTTATTCAACTTATGCGCTTATAGTAATCCGCTCATCGGCCAATCCACCGATGGACCAGAACTCGCCAGAGGACATTTTTACTTTGGGAAGCTATCTTAGCCGTGACCAGTATGGCGACCGGCCTCTTATGTATGGTCAGGCATACACTTCGCAGGTTGCATTTGATGTTGATGGAAACATGTGTGTGGCTCGTCATAAAAGTGGTGCTCCTATATGGCAAAGAAAAGAAAAGGCAAGTGAGAATGAAAAGGATTCCTACTTTGTTGTAAGCCATAAGGACAAGCTCGTATATGCACAGAATATGTTGTTCCCGCGAATGTACAGTTCAGCTCATGCACAGGCTTATGAAAGTTGGCTTGGCGGTGTTGATGGTACAGAAGTTCCATACGACCGTTGTGGAGAGGCTGTTACTGTAAAAATGCCTTCGCAATGGGATAATATCAAGTTCTTCTTGTCATATCAGTGCAACTTCATGTACTGGCGATATTTCATGTGGAATTTTGCAGGTCGCCAAAACGACATACAGGGAAATGGTGAACCGGAACACGGTAATTGGATTACTGGTATTTCATTCATTGACAACATGATGCTTGGTGACCAAAGCAAACTGCCTGATGATCTTAAATTCAATAAGGGTCATAATGCTTTCTACTGTCTGCCTTTGCTTCTTGGTCTTATAGGACTTTTCTGGCAGGCTTGGCGTGGAAGAAGAGGAATCCGTCAGTTCTGGGTGGTTTTCTTCTTGTTCTTTATGACAGGTTTGGCTATCGTAATATATTTGAACCAGACTCCTCAGCAGGTGCGTGAGCGTGATTATGCCTATGCAGGTTCTTTCTATGCTTATGCTATTTGGTGTGGTTTGGGTGTTCTTGCCATTTACGATATGCTCAAGAAGAAGTTGCGTAAGAATGAAGTCGTATTGGCGTCAGCTGTAGGAATTCTTTGCTTGTTTGTTCCAATACAGATGGCATCGCAGACATGGGACGACCATGATAGAAGTGGCAGATATACATGCCGCGACTATGGACAGAATTATCTCATGACATTGCAGGACGAAGGCAATCCGATTATCTTCACCAATGGCGACAACGACACATTCCCATTATGGTACAATCAGGAAGTGGAAGGCGTGCGTACTGACGCCCGTGTATGTAATCTCAGTTATTTGCAGACAGATTGGTATATAGACCAGATGAAGCGCCCTGCTTATGGTTCTCCTTCTGTGCCTATAACTTGGCCTCGACTTGATTTCTGCTCGGGTACTAATGAATATGTGGAAGTGCAACCTTCACTTAAAGAGCAGATTCTCGAATTCTACAAGAAATCTCCCGAGGAGGCGAAGGCTCAGTTCGGTGAGAATCCGTTTGAAGTGAAGAACATCATGAAGTATTGGGTTAGAGCGAAAAACTCTGATATGCATGTAATTCCTACGGATACTCTTTATTTGACGATAGATAAGGATGCTGTACGCAAAAGTGGTATGCTTATTCAAGATTCTATTCCTGACAGAATGGTTATTTCGCTTGCAGGCAAGCGTGCTTTGTACAAAAACGACCTTATGATGCTTGAAATTGTGGCTCAGTGCAATTGGACACGCCCGGTTTATGTAGCAACAACTGTCGGTTCAGACAACTACATGAATCTTGGTGACAATTTCATTCAGGAAGGACTGGCCTATCGTATCACTCCGTTTACGACGAGTAAGGAGGGAATGACGAATTTTGATACAGAGAAGACATATACGAATATGATGGAGCGTTTCAAATGGGGTGGACTTGAAAAGCCCGGTCTCTATTTGGACGAAACAGTATTGCGAATGTGTACTACCCATCGCCATATCTTTGCCCAATTGGCTTTGCAGCTGATTGTTGAGAAAAAGAATGACAAGGCGTTGAAGGTGTTGCGTAAGTGCGAGCAGGTATTGCCCGATTATAATGTTCCTATGACCTTCCTCTCCGGAGGAGCTGACATTGCCCGAGCTTATGCTTTGCTTGGAAAGAAGGCTGATGCCAAGCGTGTCATGGATAAGGTGTGGAATCGTACAAGGCAATATGCGGAGTATTACATATCACTTTCGGGTGCGCGATTCACGATGGCACAGAATGACATTATGCGTCAATTGTATATGTTGCAAAACGAAGCAGATGTCACATCCATATTTGATGAAAAAGAAGCTACTGCCCGTTCGAAGTTTGTAAATACTTTGTATTCTGTTTATCAGTCAAAGGGTGGCACACCATACGAAGGCCGATGATAATAGAGCAACCTACAAATTTCTTGCGCTGGTTTTATCCACGCGCAAAATGGAGAATGGACCCAAGGGAACGCGCCGTCTATCTGACATTTGATGACGGTCCCATCCCTGAGTCCACTCCATTTATACTTGACACTCTTGCCAAGTATGGAATTCGTGCGACATTCTTTATGGTGGGTGATAATGTGAGGAAATATCCTCATCTGCATGAAGCCATAGTCGCTGCGGGACATCAAGTCGGAAATCACACGTTCCACCATTTGGGTGGATTCAAACATTTTGCACCTACCTATATTAAAGATGTGGATAAGGCAAACGAATTGATAAAAGCCCATCTGTTCCGTCCTCCGCATGGGTGCATGAGTTTTAGCGAGTATTTTTGGCTTAAGCGGAAGTATCGCATAATTATGTGGGATCTTGTGACACGCGATTATTCCAAATGGATGACGGCCGAAGATATTTTTAACAATGTGAAAAAGTATGCGCGCAATGGTTCGATAATAACATTTCACGACTCGTTGAAAAGTATTGACAAACTCCATTATGCGTTACCTGCTTCACTGGAATGGTTGAAAGAACAAGGTTATGAATTCAGAACTTTCGAATGAAATAAAGGCCGAGGCAAAACGTCTCGGCTTTTTTGCTTGTGGAATAGCGAAGGCTGATGCCGTAGATGCCAATGTCGTTTCTCTTTACAGGAAATGGTTGTCAGAGGGTAAAAACTCCGGAATGTCATGGCTCGACAATTATTCTGATATGCGTTTCGATCCCCGCCTGTTGATGCCTGGTCTCAAGAGTATTGTGTGTGTTGCGATGAATTATTGTCCGGCAAAGTCCATGTCTGACGAGCAATATCAGCTGGCGGCTTATGCTTATGGGCAGGACTACCATGAGGTTGTCAAAAACCGACTGCACAGTCTCGCAAAATCCTTTTCGTTTGAGCATTATCGGGCATTCTGTGATAGTGCACCGGTACTTGAGCGTTATTGGGCGGTAAAGGCTGGAATAGGGTGGACGGGACGGAATCATCAGCTTATAATACCACAAGGCGGAAGTATGTTTTTTCTTGGTGAATTGTTCCTTGACATTGAGTTGGAATATGATGAGCCAATGAAATCACGGTGTGGAAACTGTACTAGATGTGTTGATGCCTGTCCCACTGGCGCTATTTCTTTTGCAAAAGAATACGGCACTGCAGCTGATTTGCGAACTACGGACTTTGACTCAAACAAATGTCTGAGTTATCAGACTATTGAAAACCGTGGGGAGATACCGTCTGATATTGCTGATAAAATGGGGCATACCATTTATGGTTGTGATTGTTGTCAGAAATGTTGCCCTTGGAACAGGCTTGCTGTTCCCAATACGATAGAAGAATTTCAACCGAGTGACCAACTCCTTTCCATGACGCGGCAAGACTGGAAGCAACTCAGTGAAGAACAATACCGCTCATTGTTCAAGAAGAGTGCCGTCAAGCGTGCAAAATATGAGGGATTGATGAGGAATATCCGTGCTGTAGAAAGCAACGACCCTCAACATTGCGAGTGACTTTGGATGAAGTTATAAAACTAAAGCCCTTTTGCACATTGCAGAAGGGCTTTAATTGTTTGTGGAAACCAGTTGTTATTGGTTTCTCAGCTGTTTCATTACTTTCTCATAATAGCGTTGTGTCTTACTCTTGCTGTATTTCGGACCGCCATTCCATGAGCGTATTGCTTTTTCAACATCGTTTGTCGGATTAAAAAACGATTGTATTATGACGAACATCTCCTTGGATTTTGTGAGATTGTATCTGTCCTTCAATGTGAACCGTTTTTTTATGTTGCGGTTGTTCAGAATGTTGTTGCATTCTTTTACCAAGATTGGGGTGATTTGCATCGCGCCGCAGGAATTTCCTTTTACTGCTTTGCAGTTTCCTTCACTTTCCACTTGGATTATAGCCTTTATCACAGGCTCCCAATCAAAATTCTTTGCTTGTGCCTTTGTCGTGTCTTGACCGACAGAACTCTTGGCTGTTGAAGGCATATAAATGCCAGTTAGACATAAAAATATTAATACTACCTTAATTGATTTTATCATTATTGATGTTTTTATGGGACTTGAATTTTGTCAATAAAAACAGAAAAATTCGCAAGCTTATGCCTATTAATAGTTGCATAAAGGCTTAGCCCCGTTATCCACTTAAATAATGCCACTAAAACAAAAAGAAGTCATTATCCTTAAATACGGGTGCAAAGTTACACAAAAAATGCGAAATGAGCAAATATATAGTACAAAAGTTGTGGTTCTTTAAGTTTTAGTAATATTTGCTAATTTGTGTGTCTATTGGTTTTTCATGAGAAAAATACTGTTTGGGGGCAAGTTTTTTTCTTTCGGATGTGTCTCTTTTGATTGCATCGGCATGAATCGTATTTATTGGGTTTCTTGTTTGTCTTCGTCTGTATGTTAGTATGCTTTCATTGTTCCGAATTGATGATTTTTTGAATAAAATCATTACTTTTGCAGTGCAAAACTTTTATAATTATGTTTGATACATATATTTTTGATTTGGATGGAACATTGCTCGACACGCTGAATGATTTGGCTTCGAGCTGCAATTATGCTTTGCGTGAAAACAGTATGCCGGAGCGCAGCATAGATGAGGTGAGGCGGTTTGTTGGCAATGGAGTAAAGAAACTGATGGAACGGGCTATACCCGGTGGACTTGAAAATCCAAAGTTTGACGCAACTTACACCTTGTTCCGACAACATTATTTGAAACATAATCTTGATAAGACAAGGCCTTATCCTGGTGTTATGGACTTGCTTTCAGAACTGCGGCGTAAAGGAAAGAATGTTGCGGTTGTTAGTAATAAGTTTTATGCTGCAACTCAGGAACTGTGCCAGCATTTCTTCGGACACGAACTTGTACCTGTTGCGATAGGGGAGCGTGAGAATATCCGCAAGAAACCGGCACCAGACACTGTTATGGAAGCCCTGCGACAGCTTGGCGTAAGTAAGGACAATGCAGTCTATATTGGGGACAGCGATGTGGATGTCATGACTGCGCAGAATTCCGGTATGCCATGTATAAGTGTGCTTTGGGGCTTCCGCGACAGGGATTTCCTTGTAGCTCATGGAGCGAATACTTTTGTTGAAACGCCGGAAGAAATATTGTCTTTGTAAGTTCTTGGGTGTATATATAAAAATGAAGCATGCCCATCGTTTTGGATGAGCATGCTTTATTTTTTTTGTGCCTGTTCAGTTTATTTCTTTATACTGAACTTGTAAGCGACGTGGCTGTAATATTTTTCGCCGGGCTTCAAGTAAGGAGAGGGGAAGTTCTTCTTGTTAGGTGAATCCGGATACTTCTGTGTTTCGAGACATACTGATGCCTGACGTGGATAGACAATGCCTTTCTTGCCCTTTACATCCTTGCCGAGGAAGTTGCCGGTGTAAACCTGTATTCCCGGCTCATTGGTATATACTTCCATCAGAATGCCGCTGACTGGCGAATAAAGCGATGCGGCAACAGTTGTGTCGTCGCCCTTGCCGTCTTTGTCCTGACTTCGTCACTCAAAAAACATGCATTTTATAACTTGTTGATAAACAATAT
>OJNH01002682.1_pt1 | contig 12204 bp, 6 predicted proteins | sample 1597361 | NCBI WGS metagenome assembly OJNH01 (sample SAMEA2452136, study PRJEB22498) | human gut metagenome | biome: human feces; feature: human gut; material: feces | place: Australia | collected 2012
ACAAGCGGTATCATTTGAGTGATACAGGTGGTATCATTTGAGTGATATTATCATCATGCGATTCTTGTAACGGATGGTTATATGAGGAAAACGTATTTTTAGGTGCGAGTCACGATTATTGTGAATAAAAAAGGATTGCACACTGTTTTCGACCTAAAATATGCTAGAATATCGATAAAGTCCTATAGTTTGTCTAGAAAGTCCTATAAAAGACTCCTGTGTATCATTTATCTTTGCACCATCAAACTATCCTAATTATTATATCATGAAGAAGAATGTTAATTTTAAATTTTTGCTTTGTGCTGTAGCTTTGTGTTATGGGAATGCTTATGCGCAAACATCCTCAGGATCAGTCGAGGAACCTATGGAAACAGGCATCTATGAGGCGAATTGGGAATCTTTAAGTCAGTATGAGGTTCCCGAATGGTTCAGGGATGCCAAGTTTGGAATATGGGCACATTGGGGGCCGCAATGTGAGCCGGAGTCAGGTGACTGGTATGCCCGTCACATGTATTTTCCGGGGCATTGGCAGTATAATGCTCATGTGAACAAATATGGCAATCCGGCTGAGTTCGGTTTCAAGGATGTGATCAATATTTGGAAAGCTGCCAGTTGGGATCCCGAATATCTGATCAGTTTTTATAAGAGTGTAGGTGCACGTTATTTTATGGCATTGGCCAATCATCATGATAACTTCGATTTATGGGACAGCAAGTATCAGCCTTGGAACTCGGTCAATATGGGACCGAAACAGGATATTGTAGGCAAGTGGGCAGAACAATGCAAGAAATACGGTCTTCCTTTGGGAGTGAGTATTCATGCTTCACATGCTTGGACATGGATGGAAGGTTCACAGGATTTTGATGGTAAGCTGACTAAAGAAGACGGTGTCGGAAAATGGTGGGAAGGATATGACCCGCAGGATTTGTATGCACAGAATCATCCGCGCAGTGAGAACAGTCATGATGTCGGTGCCATTCATTCACAGTGGGAATGGGGTAATGGAGCTGCAGAGATGACTGAAGAATACAAGACGAAGTTCTATAACCGTACCTTAGATGTTATCAATAAGTATAATCCGGACATGGTCTATTTTGACGACTCAACATTACCTTTTTATCCGGTTAGCGATGAAGGACTTAAGATAGCTGCTCACATGTATAATAAGAGTCTGAAGGATCATGATAATCAGATGAGGGCCGTCATTATGGGAAAGAAGCTGACCGAAGAGCAGAAAGACGCCATGATATGGGATGTGGAGCGAGGAATTCCCGACAGGTGTCAGGAAAAGGCCTGGCAGACATGTACCTGTTTGGGACAGTGGCACTATGACCGTGGGGTGTACGACCGTAATGAGTATAAGTCTGCAGCTACTGTTGTTAAGATGTTGATTGATATCGTGAGCAAAAACGGTAACCTTCTGCTGAGTGTACCGGTGCGTGGCAATGGTACGATTGATGAAAAAGAAGTGGCTATTCTTAATGGTATAAAGGGATGGATGGATGTTAATCATGAGAGTATTTATGGTACACGTCCATGGACCATCTTCGGTGAAGGACCGACTGCGGAGGCTTCAAATCCGATCAACAATCAGGGATTTAATGAAGGAACGAATTATACATCTGATGATATCCGTTTTGTTGAACGTCATGATACAGTGTATGTGACAGCTATGGGGTGGCCTGAAACGAATCAGATGGTAGTAAAGAGTCTGGCATCAACATCTCCCTATTATAATAACAAGATAAAGGAAGTCAAACTGTTGGGATATGAAGGAGATGTAGAATACACTTGTGATAAGACAGCTTTGACTGTAGAACTTCCGGCTGAGATGTCTTCAACTATAGCACCGGTTCTGATGGTTCGTTTTACAGACGAGGTAAATTATGCTGATTTGGAAAGTCTGCGTCAGGAAGTTGCAGGTAAGTTAGACGAAGTGGCTGCTTATGTCGGCAATAATTCAGGTCAGTATGCAGAGGCTTACGTTAATCTTTTAAGGGCTTCTTATGAAGAGGCTATGACGGTGGATGAAAATGCGCAGTCCGATGTGATTTCTGAAACTTATGTGAATTTACGTCAGACTTATGGTGACTTTGCCCTTAATGCACAGATAAAGGGAGGCTTGGCTCAGAATGAAGAACTGACACAGAATGTAACAGTGAAGTATCTTGAAGAAGTCCGTCATTTCTCACGTTCTGATGAAGGAGTTCTTGCTACCAGCCGTTTTGGTATATTGGATGATCCTTGGGTTGTAACCCCCAATATTATGAATCAGGAGAATTTTACCCGTGGTGGATTTGACGGTTATGTGGCTTGGAATGATTTTACCGGAAAAGCCATTGGTATTCAGAAATGGGAAGCTTCTCTTCCGGGAATAGAAAATGGAAAAATTTATCAGACTGTCACTTTGCCGGCTGGCAAATATAGCCTGAAAATGGCAGTTCACGAACAAGTGAATTATAAAAAAGGAGAACTTTATGCAGTTGTAGCCAATGGTGAAGAAATGCTGAATACTTCAGAAGTTGAGGACAAGGCTTTGGCTTATTATGATATGTCAGTAACAAAGACCGGTCAGACGTATGATTGCTGTGAGTTTACATTGGATAAGGAAACAGAGGTCTCAATAGGATGGACTGTGACAATCGGTGCAGATGCGACCGAACGGAGTATGCGTGTTTCAGCCCTTCATTTATATAAGGATGGTGTCAATGTCTCTGCTGATTATTTGGGTAATTATGAGAACATCAAGCGTAAGGATAAATCATACAAACGTTTTGGTGTACCAGCATACTGGAGTACCAAGAATTTCGAAATACCCCAAAACAATACAGATGGAACGAAGCAAGGTATAGATAAATATCCCGGATATAACACCTTGATGATGGGAATATGGAAAGACACGAATAAGGCTGTCGGTGATTTGGGAAATGCGACACTCTACCGCCAGGTAACTCTTCCAGCCGGAAAATATTTCTTCGGTGCATCTTATGAAGCTTTATATCAGATACAGGAAGGTTATCTGTTTGCATCAAAGGAATTGCCTGCAATAAATGAAATGGGTAAGTGCCTGGCTTATTCTTCAGCAAAATACTCTGCTACAGGTTCTGACTGCTATGGTATCATATTTACATTAGATGAAGAAACAACCTTATATTTGGGATGGATCAATAATTTTACGGAAGGTTCCGAAACTCAGGAGTTCAGAGTCAAGGATGTCACTTTGCTTCGATATCTTGATGGAGAAGGAATGTGGGAAGATGATGAGGCATTGAAATTGAACGACGGAAAGTTGGATATGACGCCTAGAGAGTGGGCTAAGATTCTGAATGGTACATATAATCAGGATGGAAACAATGATCCTTATTTGCCTGCTACACCAGATATGGAGATTCAGTTGGGACAGATTGATCTGACTGATGTAAATGAGATCAGTGTTCGTATGATTTGCAGTGAGGAGTTGGGCGAGGATGCCGAATATCGTTTCTACCTGGATAATGAAACGACACCATGGGTTGTGATGAAACCAGAAAAGACAGAAAGTACATTAGCAACCGAAACCGTGAAAGCAGAATGTCCGGAGACGGCTGGCGTGCATGCAGTACGTATGGTACTTTTCGGTCACCAGTCCAATGTTTATGCCATTTCATTTAAGGATAGTGAAAATGCCGGTGGTGGAGAAGATGCTATTCAGGAAGTAAATGGAACAGATGCTGATTCAGAGTTTGTTAATGTTTATAATCTGAATGGTATCATGCTTAAGCATCAGGTGAAAGTTTCTGAAGCTTTGAACGATTTGCCAAAGGGCATTTATTTGCTAAATGGTAAAAAGATTATAAAGTAATTGTTTTTATGGCAGGCACGAGTGAGAATCCTGCTCGTGTCTGTCTTTTTTGTTTATTCCGAAAGACTTTAAAAGTAGATATGTTTTTTGTTGGTTATGACCAACAAAGGGATTTTTGTACCTTTTTTTTAACCTTAAAAACATTTATATATTATGATGAAAAAGAAACCTATGTTATTCATGATGGCTTTATTAGCTTCATTGCAAACTTATAGCATTATGTTGGGTTCTACTTATGAATCGCAGGTCGTAGATGATGGGTTGGAAGACGAAACTCCTTGTTTTGTTCCAGCTTACGACGATAGAGTTAATTGGGTAAAGCAACCTGAATGTAATGATTTAACCGGATTTGGCGGTTGGGGAACTAAAGAAGTCAATACAAATTCGGACTTTGTTTATTGTGGTGATAAAAGTATTTCTGTAAATTCTCCATGGGGAGGAACATTGGAAATGGTAAATCTCCAGCCTAATACATGTTATCGTTTTATTGCCAAGACATTTGTTCCAGATGGTCTTATTGCAAAATTTTCTGCTTATAAGCATGATTATGGTGAAGGCGATATTGATTTATGGTATTCAGAGAATACGGGACAATGGGAGAACGTAGATTTTACGTTTAAAACCAGTAATACCGCATCAACAGGTATTTATTATGTAGGTGACAAAGGTAATGGTAAAGTTTATATTGATAATTATGAAGTATATATTGTAGATGAACCTTTTATAAGAATCCAGTATTGTGATGAGGAAGGAAATCCTTTAAAGGATGAAAGGATAGTTTCAGGAGTATGGGGTATGGATGTTTCCAATTATCTGATGATTGGTCAGGAATTTATTGCTACAGCAGATAAACAAGAAATCGAAAAAGATGGAAAAATTTATCGGTATGATGAATCTTCTCATTCAGATCGTGTCGTACTTCATGAGGGTGAGAATTTATTGACGATAAGATTCATTGAGGCTACGGGACCTAGTCAGAATGCAGATTTATCCTCTCTTTCTGTTGAAGGAGGAACTTTAGTGCCTGATTTTTCACCTGAAGTTACAGAATATCAGGTCACATTGGTGGGAACAGATCTCGGTAAACCGATATACGAAAAACAGGACGAATTGCAGCAAGTAAGTGGGGCTGAACCAGTAGATCTTACAAGTGGTAGCGGACGTTCTGAAATAACGGTGACCGCAGAGGATGGTGAGACAACAAAAACGTATGTGATTAATTATAAGGTTATTCCTTCTGACGATAGTTTTGTTCCGACATATCAGGATCGTGAAAATCTGGTAACAGATCCTTTTTGTAGTGATGTAGCACAATTTGGTGGATGGGGTACTAAACAGGTCAATACCGATTTGAATTATGTATATAATGGACATACCAGTATTGCTATGGCAGCACCGTTTCGTGGTACTTTGGAAATTAATGATTTAAAGCCCAATACTGCATATCGTTTTATTGCCCAAACTTATGCAACAGAAGGTGTAACAGCGCAATTCGGTTGGTTTGGTCATGGTTTGGGCAGTGGTGATGTTCATTTTGACATCACGACCCAGACAGGTGTATGGCAAAAAGCAGATTTTACTTTTAAAACTTCTGAGGCTGGTGGTAGTGTCTTTTTTGCAGGAGATGGTGGCAACGGTTATGCTTATATAGATAATTATGAAGTCTATATAGTGGAAGAACCATGGATAAGGATCCATTATGTGGATCAAGAAGGCAATGTGCTTAAAGAGGATTTCCGTAAAGAAGGAGACTGGTTGTCTATGGATCCGCAACGGTATTTAATGTTAGGGCATGAGTATGTGGCAGATGAGTCGGATAAAATGTCTTTTTCAGTTAATGGCGTATATTATGTTTTTGATGAGGAGCAATCTGTTGATCATGTGATGTTGGTAGAAGGGGAGAATGAACTGACTTTGGTCTTTAAACCATTGGCCATTCCTGTTGAATTTGACGAAACAGATGATCATATAAATGTGATGCAAGATGTATATGCTGATGTACTGTTGAAACGTACTTTGAAAGCTGATACGTGGAATGCATTTTGTGTGCCTTTTGATATTTCATCTTCACAACTTTTAGAGCTGGGTATTGTTGATGTTCAAATGTTGACTGGACTAACATCAGATAATGGTGATGTAATTTTGGATTTTGAATCACAAGGTGAAGTTGTTCATGGAATGCCTTATTTGGTGAAGGTGGATAAAGATATGTCGCAGTTAGAGTTGCGTGGTGTAATGATAAAAGCATCTGTTCCAAACAATATCGTTTACCAGAATGTAGAGATGGAAGGTATGTATGCTAAAAAATCCTTGGCAAAGGGGACTTATGGTCTTAATGACGACGTGTTTAAACAGGTTGAGGACGTGGTTTCTCAAAATGGTTTTAGTGCATACATTAGATATGCTAGTGAGGATGAAAAACCGACACGTTTATGTATGAGGATAAACGGTATTGTGACATCAGTATCTGATGATAAGGTGGTTTTAATGGAGAATGAATTTGTGGATGTTTACTCTTTGACAGGTATTTTGATTAAAAAAGCTGTTCGGAGAGAGGACGCTTTAAAGAATCTGACTAAGGGAATTTATATTGTTGACAACAAAAAAGTTTTTGTTAGTGACTAATAAATATAGGGTAGCAGATTTCATGCCGGTTAATTTTAAATAACCGGCATGAGGATGTGAGGTGTTAATGGAAAAAATTAAGCATAAATTAATTATAAATATGAAAAAAATATTTTTGTCTTTAGTCTTGTTGTGGTCATTTGTAATGGCAAGGTCGGAGGTGCGCGTGATAGATATGGAGGTATGTGGATTAGGTACCCCTTTAGGAATAGATCAGGTGCCCGTGTTTAGTTGGAAAACAGAGAGTGACACACGAGGGTTTCGTCAGGAAACTTATGAAGTCAATGTATATGATGCAGAGGGAAATCTTAAATGGACGACCGGTTCCGTATTGTCTTCTTCTCAAAACAATATTGTTTATGCGGGTGAAGAACTCAAGTCATGTTCAGATTATATTTGGAATGTTAAAGTGACTGGTAAAAGCGGTGAAGAATCTGAGATTGCTACATCTAAATTTTCTACAGCATTCTTATCGTCGACAGAATGGCAGGCTGAGTGGATTGGAATAAACCGGAGTAATACCAGTGCCAAGTATGAAATTGTTTTTAAGTCACCCATAGAAACACGTTTTTTGAAATTGGATGTTACCCGATTGGGATTGGCAGTTTCGACGGAACCTGATTTGTATTATATGCAGCTTTCAGAGGTAGAAATCTATTCAGGTGATAAGAATCTGGCATTGACAGCTAATGTGACTTCCAATGACAGCTATGACGTGTCAGGCAGTTGGGATCTTACGTATGTTAATGATGGGATTATAAATGGATCTAAATTGGGTTATACTTCAAAATCTTATTCCGATCCTGATCATCATATCTGGATGATTTTTGATTTGGGTGGTGTTCAGGCCGTTGACCGTTTGGTCTTATATCCACGTCAGGATGAGTCTTCTGTAGAATCCGGTAAAGTTGCTAATTTCCCGTCTTCTTTTACTATACAGTCTTCTGTAACAGATCAAGATTATACAATCCAGTTTACTGCGCGGGATCTGGAAGCACCCGATTATAAAAATTGGGTTTCAAACATTCCTTATTTTGGAAAAAGTTTTTTGGTAGAGAAGAGAGTAAAGAGAGCGCGTATTTATGCATCTGCCTTAGGAGTATTTACCATGAAACTGAATGGAAAACCAGTTACGGAAAATAAATTGGAACCAGGAGAGTCTGAATATACAAAAACTGTGCTTTATTCTACTTATGATGTGACTGATTTGGTTGTTAATGGAGAAAATGCCATGGTTGCTCAGGTCGCAGGTGGCATCTTTGATGTCAAACGTCTTGGCGGAGTAGCCGGATTATCTCCGCGTTACACTAAGGAACTTACAAACAGTGGGGAAAGTAGCTTGAAAGCTGAACTTCATATTGAATATGAAGATGGAACTGTTGATAAGATATGTACAGATGATTCATGGCGTACGACATGCTCTCCTACGACAGGAAGTAATTGGTGGGGAGGCGAAGATTATGATGCACGAATGCAAATAGATGGTTTGGATCGGCCGGACTTTGATTTTAGTCAATGGGATAGAGTGGCTGTATTGTCTCCAACTTTTAGTTGTTCACAGTCACAAGGTCCTGTTGGTGAACTTCGATCACGTATGTATGAACCTTTGAAAATAGTAGAAGAATGGAATGCAAAAAGCGTGAAGAAAGTGATTTCTGGTGGACAAACCTATTATGTAGTGGACTTTGGAAAGAATTTTGCAGGTCAGTTTCGGTTTAATCTGCAAGGCAAGAATGGTCAAATGATCACATTGCGCACAGGATCTTTGTTGAATCAGGACGGTACGGTACAGGTAGAAGTTTTCAATACGCCTCCATTTGATATTTATGATTCCTATATTTTCAGAGGAGATGAAAGTGGAGAAACATGGGGGCCGGAATTTATGTATCATGGCATGCGTTATTTGCAGATTTCAGGTTTGGATGAGGCACCATTACCGGAAAAATTTGTAGCATACAGAATTCGTTGTGATGTAGCTGATAAAGGTAGCTTTGTAACTAGTAATGAATTGATTAATAAGATACATGTTATTTGTAGGGATGCTATTCAGTCACAAATCTATAATGCTTTTACAGATTGTCCACATCGTGAAAAGTTAGGATGGCTGGATGTGCCCAATGAGATGTATAATTCTATTTGTTACAATTATGATATGTCTGCATATTGGAATAAGGTGGTATTGGATTGTTTTGATGCCCAGTATGCTAATGGAAAGGTGCCTTCTACAGTTCCTCATTTTTGGGGGGATTGGGATGATGATCCTAATTGGGGCGGATCTGCTATTTTTGTTCCTTATCGCACATGGAAAACGTATGGAGACAAAACGTTGATGACAAACTATTATAATGGTATGAAGAAACTCATTGACTATTATACTTCATTGACATCAGGGTATATTATGCCAGGAAGCAGTTATAGTGCATTGTCCGACTGGGGGCAAGGTTCAGCTGGGTTGGCACATCAGACAGCTGCCGAATTCACAATTACTACGACATATTATTTCCTGCTTAATGCAGTAGGAGAAATGGCCGATGAGTTGGGATACTATATAGATGCTTATCATTACAGGGAGATAGCTAAAAATGTGCGTAAGGCCTTTAATGAAAGGTTTTATGATGCTTCTACGGGAATATACGAACATGGTAATCAAGGTGAATTCGGTATGCCGTTGTATTATGGATTGGTAGATCCTGAAAATGAGGAAAAGGTGGCTGCAAAACTGGCTGAAGCAGTGAAAAATGCCAATTATAAGATAAAGACGGGAGAAATTGCCTTGAAGCCGGTTTTGATGTCATTAGCCAAGTATGGTTATAATGATGTAGTATATAAGATGGCTAATCAGACGGATTATCCGAGTTATGGTTATTTTGTCGTAAACGGCTGTACTACAACACCGGAATATTGGGATATGAGTTATTCTCAGAATCATTGTATGATGGATCACATAGAGGAATGGTTCTTTTCAGAGATAGGAGGAATTAAAAATAATGGTATGGCATATTCGGAATTTACAATTCAGCCATGGATTCCTTCAGATATGGATAAAATGAAAACAACAGTGGGAACCATCTTCGGCACGATAAAATCAGAGTATGAAAAAGTAAAAGGAGAATATATATATAGGTTTGATATACCATCAAATACCTTAGCAAAAATAATTGTTCCGTTAGGTGAAGGGCACCGTTTGATGGAAAACGGAAAAGAATTGTTGGCTGGTGAGGACGGTATAGAGGAAGTTTTTTATACGGATTCATTAGCTACTGTCATACTGGGATCAGGTTCTTATGAATTTTATTCGGTTGAGGGCGTGTCTGGTGCTATAGGTGTTAATGAAAACTTATGGTTGCCATTGCATGAAAATGTACAGTTGGAAACAGGAACGGTTCTCAGGTTAGGTCTGCATGGTGTTGAAGGATACTTGGGGGCTCCTGCAAAACCTATAGCTTCTGGTGATAATATTTCACTTGTAGGATTGGATAAAATGTCAAATATCGAAGTGAAGGGCTCTAAATTAAATGCCTTTAATGGTGTCTTTAAGCCATTTTATTTTTTGGAGGATGAAGAGTCTGGCCTAGGGATATGCCAAAGTAACGGGCAGCGTGATGTATTGTTTTGGGGAAATGAAGGGGCGGTAGGAATTAATGTTGAAATGGAAGATAATGGAGCGAAATTATATGCTTCAAGTCTATCTGACAAAGGGTTCTCCGGTTATTTATATGTAGATGAAGATGATTTTACAGTCGGAGTATCTGATAATAATTTAAATATGGCAAAATGGGAAATATACAAGAAGAATGAGGTCGGTGATTCTTCTTTGGCGGCTCTGAATAAGGCTATTCCAGGACAGGATATGGTTTTTTATGACAGGGAATGTAATGGAAGAAAAAAATATGAAACAATCGTTTTGCCATTTGATGTGGAGGATGCCGGTTTGTTGTCTGGATATGAGTTTTATATGCCTGTCAAAGTTCAGAATGGTACAATGTCTGTACAGAAAATGACTCAGATAACAGCTGGTACAGCTTGTCTGGTCAGAAAAAAAACTTCATCTGATAATACAGGACTCGTTCTTTCATTAAACGGTAAGTTTAAGAGTGTTGATCTTTCATCAGGGATTTTATCAGGGTCTTATATCTTGTCTGATATTGAAGATGTAAAACAACAAGGTAAGGAACTTTATGTACTTAATAATGAAGGAACCTCTTTTGTTCCAGCTGGTCAATACGACATGATCAAGCCTTTTCATGCTTATCTTTTGATTGATTCTAATTTGGCTTATCAGGAAATAACAATTATGGAAGAGCCAGAAACTAGTATAAAAGAGCCGTTGGAAACAAGTCGAAGTATTGATGGACATATTTATGACATGGGAGGACGTGTTGTGAAAAAGCAATGTAATACTCTTCATCAAGGAATTTATATTTATGGAGGAAAAAAACGAATGATAACAAAATAGGGATCAGATTTATATAAGAAAATCCATAAAGGGTATTTTCATATATTGTTTTTATGCAGATGAATTAGAAATTAAATTTTAAATGTAAAATGGCATGTAGATGTAAGATATAATCTTCAGATACATGCCATTTATGATATTATGTAAAATCGCAAAACTCAAATTAGAATTATTCTGTCTAACAGAGCTTCATAGATTTGGCACTATAATTTTTTAAAAAAGGCAAACAACCTAATAAAAAATTTGCATACTTCTGGATTATGGTTTTCTTACTGCCAATAGGAAGTCTTGTAAAATTCTTTGTACGATATACTAAATGTATATGGTCGCATGGAGGATAAATCTTTAGATTTTATTTGTTTTTACTATTATATTACCTTTGTATTTTTCTTTGGTAGATTTGTGGGGATATAGGTCCAAGGTATAATATAAAAAATGTTGCTCAAACGGATATATTTGTTTGTCTTTATCCATATATACTATATGTTTAACGGTTTTTTATACATAACTTAATCATATCAAACTTCTGAAGAATCTAAAGATATGATAAAATGTCGATAAAGTTCTATAAGTTGTCTGAAAAGTCCAATAAAGATTACAGTGCATCATTTATCTTTGTATTATCTAACTTTCCTAATTATTATAATTTATGAAAAACAATATTAATTTAAAATTTTTACTCTGTGCTGTAGCTTTGTATTATAGGAATGCTTATGCACAAATATCCTTAGGGACAGTTGAAGGGTTTATGGGGACGGACATTTATGGAGTGAATAAGGATTCTTTAAGTTGGTATGTAAGGTTGGGAGTGCCAAAGATGCCAATTTGTTCGGAATATGAATGCGTAGGGGGGAGCTAGGTGAGTTGTAATCAGGTAATTGGTATGCCCGTTACATGTATCTTCCCAGATATTGGCAATATCAAATTCATGTGAATAAATATGGAAATCCGATATAGTCAGTTTTAAAAGACATAATAGATAAATATTGAATAGAAAGCAATATATCAGGTTGTTAATATATATTATAAACAGGAGTTATGTCTTTATATGAAATATATAATGTAAACGGACAGAACATGAATAAACATACCAGTCTGAGCAATAACCTTTAAAATCTAGAAAGAAATCGTGAAAGTTTTTATTTAATAATCTAAGACATGAAATACAAGAAGTTTTTTTCCGTCTCCGTACTGTTTGCTATATTGATTATGGGCTGCAGTACAACTGAGATTGATGATTTTGAAGACACAGTCCTTTCAAAATCAATCCCGAGTGATGCCG
>OJNH01002695.1_pt1 | contig 12171 bp, 21 predicted proteins | sample 1597361 | NCBI WGS metagenome assembly OJNH01 (sample SAMEA2452136, study PRJEB22498) | human gut metagenome | biome: human feces; feature: human gut; material: feces | place: Australia | collected 2012
ATGCGGATGGCGAACGGTATACAGACATCTACAAATATAATGGAGATATTTTCCTATCGAATCTGCGTATGAGATTGAACCATGAATGTAAAATGACTGCAGGGCAGATATGCTACATTATCGGAGTAGAAGGAATAGATACACTTTCCCGTCATTACTGCGATTACTCAAATTCTCTGATGCAGTATGCGATGGTGGAAATGATGAATCGGTGGACGGCAAAGTATCTATTAAAGTTACAGGGGAAGCTCTCGAAACCAAGTGAAAGTGGAATTATACGACTAAACAAAGTTCAGCAATTTAATGCAGAGAGTTCGATGTGTAACGAAGTGGATTTGGTGTTTGGCTCTGATGGAAAAGAGGAAAAGCAGATGGAGATAACCGTTGATTGCCAACATGGAGCAGGAGTTGAGATTAAGAGATACAAGAGGTGAGTTATGGCACATACAGTAGTAGATGAAAGCTGGATCAGAGAGATTTACGATGATAATACAGACGGATCTATATGCAATCTGACATTCTGCGGAGTCCTTGAACAATTATACAGAGCGATTTCATTTAATTGGAAATCGGCCAGTACGCGAAAATTGAATGCTGCAGCTTATAATAATATTATCCTTCCGGCATTGGCCAATCATGACAAGAAACGGATCGGAGATTATACATACGAAGATTATGAAGATGCGATCCGGACGATCAGAAATAGAGGATACGAAAAAGGTGGCGAACATTATCAATATTCTGAATCTACGATTAAAGGATTTGAGAATTTGATTTATTTGGTCGTGTTTCAGGCATCCGTGTATGGACTTTGCGCGAATGTACTGTGGGGAACCAGATATGTGATTGATGTTCCGACTGTTGAAAATAAAATTGAAGAGAAAGTGCGGCTGAAAAAATCTCTGGAAATAGACCAGGAGAAAAAGCTGACAAAAAGGCTGCTGGAAAGTGAAGAACTGCAGGGAGCAGAGGTAGGTGTTTTACTAATGCTTGCGCTTGGGCTGCGAAATGGAGAGGCTTGCGGAATTAATTACGGAGACATCAAAAGTCTTGATTATTATACCGAAGATAAAGTTGTATGGATCTATAAAAGCGTGATTCCCAAAAGTTCGAAATTGCAGAGTAGCGGAAAAACGTGGAATACGGGAAGAATTATCCCTGTACCAGAAAAAGTATATGCTTTATTGGAGGAGCGGAAACAGAGGATTGCAGAGTACCTGCGTGAAAATGGTCTGGAAGAAGACATCTGCATGGATGAATTGCCGGTGGTATGTAAGGGATATTATTCGGTAGATGGAAATTATAAGAAGCGAGCCACTGCCCAGGATATTACGGATACGGCAAAAACCTTATTTGCGGAAATTGGAATGGAGCCCCGTCAGTTGGCATATCTGGAAAATGAACTGGCACAGAATAATCTGGCTCAAATCGTAAATGAGAAAGATGCAACAGCATACCTGCTGCGAAGAAATTATGCAACTCATCTTAGTATATTGGGCCTTTCCGTTGCAGAAATACAGTATCTGATAGGACATGACGTAGAAGATGCTTATGAAGTGAGAAATGAATTTGTTGATGAAGACCGGTTGCATCTGATGGCTGTAAAATTGCGGAAGAGGCCGTTGCTTAATTATATTGAGGATAGAAATGAGACTCTGAATGTTTGCGTAGAACAAGGAGATGAAGTCCGGATCACCATAAAAGGGAAGGAACCCATGGATGGAATCAAAGTGAAAGTATCAGAAAAAGATTCAGGCACAAATAATAATGTGGCGGTACGTTATTATTCGGATAGCTGTAAGCATGAGTATGGGAGAGCTGTAGATATCACGAAGGAATATCATAGGCTTTATGGAAACAAGAGAAAGAAGCGATAAAAGAATCAGCAGCCGGTACCGGAGAGGGTATGTGGCTGCTGATTCGTATAAAAATGCATTATGGGTGGTTTGCCGTAGGGATTGGAAATACTTGTTTAGGTGTCACGGCAGTAGCTAAATATAAACCAGCGCAATTGGAACAATATTTTTTTTCAGCGCGGCAATAGTACCCCTGACATTGATGTACAGGGATGTAGATCCAATCAGTGGCAACTATCAGGACCTGATTAGTTTTTTTAACCGGTCGTAATTTATTACTTTCAGGGATCAATTTTTTTTCATATAATTTATTTTGTATTGCATTGTATACGGAAGCAGTTGTAGCCTTTAATGCGAACCGAACACTATATGAAGGTGAGTACATACCAAACAAAAAAATTTTTTCATAGTCGTTACATAGAATAATTGCAGATTGCAATATACGACCCTGCAAGTCGGTATGTTTATATCCAATAACTTCTTTAGCCCAGTTGTAATGGATATAATAATCACATAGCTCATAATTACCAATCTGTTCGTGTGGATTTTTATCAATCAATCCCATTGTGAAAATCTGGCTAAGGTTCATGAAACGTGTTGCAACAAGATCATCATTAGCAACAGGTTCAGAAGATTCGTGCTTTTGGGGGTGATTCATATTTTTCCCTGATTTTTGCCGTTGAGCTGATACTTGGCATAAGCGTGTAGATAGTGTCTGAGGATCCTCCGTTTCCAGAAAGGTATGATATTTACCGGTTTTTTCAATTTGTCGACATTGTTCCGCGCGGTGGATTTCGCCAACAAAGCGTGCAAAAAAATGTGTTCCTTTGTGATTGCATTTTGGAAATAAGAGACAATGACAAAACGGGCATTCATATTTTTGGTGTCTGATTGCATTATATGCATATACTTTACGCCCACTTGCATCGAAAGCATATGGGATGCCTACACGGACTTGATTTTCCTGGTTATCTGGGATCATATGTCTTTCTCCTTTGCTAGTGATTATGATAAATAATTATCTCATGAAGAATAGAGTAATGCAAGCAACGCAATTTTTGTGTGCATGGTTGCCTTACAGATCAATAATTCAATAAAAAACTGCCATATCGCAACATCAATTTGCAATACAGCAGCTCAAACAGTTCACATATTCTCTCGGATTTTCTGGAAAACCAGTTCTCTTGTAAAATCACTTACTGAAATATTATGTGCATCACAGTAAGCTTTAATTTCATCCCGTTCTTCCACAGAAACACGATATCGCATTTCGGCGAATTTGCCTTTACATTTTTCTTTATATTTAGTATTCGCTTTTCTTTGTGCGTCAGTCGCCATAATATTCACCTTACAAAATAGATTACATCCGCGGCTATACAAAATAACCATATAACCGCGGAGATTTTCGTGCAATAATGCCATTGATATAACCGCGGCTATATATTATTATATAACCAGAAAATAAATAACGGCGATGCAACGGAGTTAGGGCCTCCGATGCATCTATGAGGTGTCCTACCACCACACAACAGCAAAACTGCGCCGTTACAATGATTATACAGGATAAATCTGATCATTGCAACGCATAGAAATCCGGAAGCAAATATTTCACTTAACCTGTGTACACCGTGTACACAAGTTGGAGATAGATGCAGGATCATTGGCATACCGTGTGGGAATCATCTCCTCACGGTATTTATTTTTCTCAATTTTAAGGAGGAAAAGACAATGAGTGTAAAAAATTATTTAACAGCAAGTGATGTATCGGAGTATATGGGTATCTCGATTCCCATGGCTTACAAAATTATCCGAAGACTGAATGATGAACTGAAATCCAATGGATACATTACCATATCCGGCAAGGTCAACAGGGCTTATTTTGAGCAGAAGACTTTTGGATTCTCCAAGTGCTAGGGAGGATGTATGCCGGTATATAAGGATGAAAAGACCAATACCTGGTATTCAAAATTTCGCTATAAGGACTGGACTGGTAAGACCAGAGACAAGATGAAACGCGGTTTTACAACTAAGAGAGATGCACAGAAATGGGAAAATAATTTCAAGGTGCGTTTGGCTGGCAATCTGGATATGTCCTTTGGAGAATTTGTTAAAATATATAAGGAAGAACGATTTCCACGATTAAAAGAGAGTACCAGGGTGATGAAGGAAAATGTGATAGCAACACATATTCTGCCATATTTTGAAAATCGTAGGATAAATGAAATATCTTCCACAGACATTATTAAATGGCAAAATGAATTGTTGACGGCAATTAATCCAAATACAGGAAGAACATATGCGAAGAGCTATTTGAAGACGATTCATAATCAAATCAATGCTATTTTCAATTATGCGTGTCGTTACTATAAATTACGTGAAAATCCTGCATCGATTGCAGGTGGAATTGGAAGTGAGGATGAGATTGCAATGGAATTCTGGACATTGGATGAGTATTTAAAGTTTTCAGAAGAAATGATGACGGAGCCGATTGCCTATTATGCATTTCAGATTTTGTACTGGCTTGGTTGCCGGGAAGGGGAAATGCTGGCGCTCACAAAGGCGGATTTTGATCTGAAGGGTAAAATATTAAGTATCACAAAAACATATCAAGTCATAAAAGGTGTGCCTACCATAACATCTCCTAAGACGCCGGAGAGCAAACGTAAGGTTACGATTCCGGATTTCTTGTGTGAGGAATTGAACGAGTTCTTTGAAAAAATTCCTCATGTAAAGAAAAATGAGCGGATCTTTGCCGGGATCTCAAAATCTTATTTGCACAGACATATCCGACAGGGAGCAGAAAGGGCTGGAGTAAAGCAAATCAGAGTTCATGATCTGAGACATTCTCATGTTTCTCTTTTGATCAACATGGGATACAGTGCAGTGGCGATTGCAAAACGAACAGGGCATAAGAGCATCCATGTGACGTATAGATATGCCCACCTGTTTCCGAGCATTCAGACAGATATGGCTGCAAGCCTGGATGATTTGAAACGAAAAAAGGAGAGAATGGTTCATGTCGGAGAAACGGTTGGATAGATGTGGAAGATGGAGAAATGTTATTGTGGCATTTCGGGTCTCAAAAGAGGAAGGAGAGGCGATTGATGAAGCGGTGGCACTTTCCGGTCATAGCAAACAGGATTATATTATCAGCAAACTTCTGAATCGGGAAGTAGTGGTGGAGAAAAGTCCAAGAACTTATAAGCTGCTCAAGGATAAGATGGATGCTATCTATAGAGAACTCTTGCGGATTGAAAATGCGGGAGAATGTTCGGAAGAATTTCTGGAAACCATCAGATATGTGACATCTCTGTATGTGAGGCAGGGAATAGATATTGAAACGGATAGGATGGCATAAAAATGGAGCCTTGTATTTTCGGAAGATTGGAGAAATACAAGGCTCTACAATTAGGCTTATTTATTATCAGAAGTATCTTTTTTCTGTTCCTCTTCTAAAGCCTTCAGGCCCATACGAATCAGTTCTACGGTTGCTTCTGAGCGTGTATTAAACCGATGTTCAAATCGGAAATTTTTAATTTGCTCAAATAGTTCATTATCGACAGAAACGGTGTACCGTGGTCTGTTAGTTGCCATATTAATCACCTCAATGAAATTATATATTAGTGAACCAGAGATGTAAAGATGCGAATTTCCGTTGCTTGACACTGGTGCAGTGAACCACTATAATAACATCAGAGGTGCAGTGAACCACCAAAAGGAGAGACGATATGAAGAACTATACTATATTGGTCGATGAGGGAATAGATAGAAAACTAACACAGACAAAGAAAAAATATTATGCCAACGTAAGTCAGGAGGAAATGATCCGAGAATTAATTCGTAGAGGACTAGCTGTGGCAGATAAAGATACACGGGAGCAGATACATGCATCTTTACAATAATAGTATGCAACAAAAGATGAAACCAGATGTAACAGGTAGAGTTGTCTGGTTAGATGTGGCAAGGGCATTTGGAATATATGCAATTTACTTGGGGCATTTTGGGGAGGCAGCAGGTCCAGCGTACCGCTTTGCATTTCAGTTTCATGTTCCGCTGTTCTTTTTCCTTGCAGGATGCACAGAAATCTATAATAGAGAAGAATCAGTATTAGGAAACTTAAAGAGGAATGTTAAAACTATTTTGCTGCCGGCATATTTCTTCGCTGTTTTATCATTAATAATTTATGTGATTAATGCCAATGCAGATTTGACAGAAACCTGCTTATGGGGACAGCTGATTATCAAAGGATTGGTTCGCAATACATATCTGGCTGCATCCTTATGGTTTTTGTCATGCTTGTTCATTGTTAAATCAATATTTGTATTGCTGAAGAAGATGAAGAAATGGTATTGGCTTGTGGCAGCGGGGATTTTTCTGTTTCTGCTTGCGGAATATGGAATGTCTCCGCGACCAATAGATAGTCCAAGATATTATTACAATCTGGACAGTGCTTGTTATTACATGCATTTTTACATTATAGGCTTCCTAGCGTATCCGTATTTGAAAGAATGGTTGGAAAAAACAGGGAGCATTGCGAAAAGTATAAAAACAGTAATCGCTGTAGGACTTCTGGTTTATGCGGGACTAATGTATTTCCAGATTAATGTATTATCTTATATTCCGATCCACAATATGATAGCAGATTCTGGGCTACGGTTGGTGAAAACGTATCTGATGATTGGCGCGATTATTATGCTGGCATATTATTTACAGGGAATAGAGGTGCTGGCTAAGGTTGGACAGGACACATTATATTTGTGCGGCAGCGAATATATGATTAAAATTGTAGTTCCGTCCATCTGTGGAATCGTTGGATTAAGTATAAATCTGGATGGCCCTCTCTATGTCTGTATCTATACAATAATGTTGCTATGGGCAGGAGAAAAAATATTTGTCCCGTGGGAGAAAAATATTATAAGAAAAATGAGAAGGTGAGGAAGCAATGAGAAAAAAGAAATGGAATGAATTAATAATTGCACTGACAGTGTCAATGGTTGTTTGTGGATGCGGAAAAAATCAAGAGATAGATTCAGTGTCGGTTGGAATTGAAGTTAATGAAGAAGTGACAGAAGTGCCTGAAGAGCAGGAACCAGAATACGAGATGGTGACATATTCTGTGGTAGTAGCTTCAGAAAATGAGGATGGGTCCTATACAGCTTATGATGCTGATAGCACTTACATTCTGGCATTGTCGGAGGAACTTCCGGAGGATCAACGAGCAGAGGTGACGGTCGGAGCTGCAATCAGCATATCGACTGAGGTAGAAAAAGAAGCTGAAAATGAGGAAGCTGAGGTGTCTGAATCAGAAAGTGAGCCAGAAACTGAGACCGAGGAAGAATCTGCACCAGTGCTGGTTCAAGTAACTGCAGTAGCGGATATCAATGAAGAGGAAGCAGCAGAGCTTACTTATGCAACCTTTGAAAAAATCAATGGATTTTCAGTAGAGGACCTGACGGACACCCCAATGTATGCAAGTCAGACAGTAAATGTAAGAAAAGGACCATCAGAAGACTATGAACAGCTTGGCGCACTTTCCTGGGGAGATGAGGTTACGGTTACGGGAATCGCTTCTACTGGATGGTATCAGATCCGGTATAATGATGAGATCGGCTATTGCTCCAATAACTATATTGTAAATGACAAACCGGTAAAGACGCAGACAGCCAGTACTGAAAGCAGTGCATCTGAATCAGATCTTCAGGGGGCATTGAATGCCTTAATATCAATGGGATATTCAGAGGAGCAGGCGAAGACCATGATAGAAAGTCAATTTGGTCCAGGCTCATCTGGTGGTTTGGTAGCAAGTACATCATCTGATGCAGAGTCAGCAAAAGAGACAACTATCTGTCCGGAATTGGCAGATGCGATCAATGCAGGAAGAGAAGCAGAAGGATTAGATGCACTTGCATGGGATGATTCTCTGGCAACAATTGCGGAAGAAAGATCGAAAGCTATTACAATAGATTTATCTCATAGAGGCTCAAGCACATTAGAGATGCTTACAAAGTCCCAGAGCGGTGAAGTGCAGACTTGGTACAATAATTTTTATAATTCTATAGGACATCGTCAAGAAATGATGAGTAAGACATTGACTAAAATAGGGGCAGCATACTGTTATTATAAAGGCAGTTATTATGTTATAGTAACATTAGGCAGATAATTATAATGTGGAGAAACATTTGAAGTCAGATGAAAAGAAAAAAGTTATATCGAACTGGAAAAATTAACATGCAATTAATCGAACTGGCCGGAGGTAGTTTCCGACGAGAAAATATGGTGAAACACAAATATTATGGAAATATATACGAAGGCGTATTGAGATTGAACTCCAGAGAGAGCAAAGCTCTGATTTGCGAATATCGTTTCGGCGGATCAGAATTGCTTGGAATTTTTCCAGAGGAGGATGCGGAAAAGCCTGATGAAGTAGCAGATATCATGTCTTACATGAGAGAGTTCTTAGAAGAAAACAGGAGCAAAATCCAGGATAATCAAGGCATACGAAGAAATATTTATGTTGTTATTTTGATGCTGGCAAAGCTATTGGCAATCGCATTTGCAGGAATTGTTTGTAAACGATTTTTGACAGAAAATATTTCGTGGCAAATGTGCATAGTGTATTTGCTCGGGTGCATTGGTCTTTACATTTTGGTCAAAATAAATGAAATATTTTTGCCAGCAATGATGGATGTGTATTTTGATATATAATCAAGACAAGAGCAGGAGGACATATATGGGATTTGTTATGGATTATATTAAAAATGATGTAATTGAAGAAAAGAGACTTATTAATGGTATGATTAAAGACAACATACCGATGTCGCGAATCAAAGAAGTAACGGAGAGATCAAAGAGGGAGATAGAAGCTATTTTGGCTTTTCCAGACAATCCGAGCCAGAATGAATTATATGCAATACAAGCTGTTTGGCGTGAAGGTGCGATACGAAAGTATCTAAAAGAGATAAAGGAAAGAGAAACAGAGTATAAGGTAGACATTGAAAATTATAGAAAAGAAGGCCATTCTTGGCAAGAAATTTTTGAAATGTTGAAACTGAGACTATCTGTAGATCCAGTGGTAGCAGAATGCGATCTTATATCATGGATAATAGATTGTCGAGAAAAAGAATAGCAGTGAGCCGCTTGTGTACGTGAGGTATGCAAGTGGCTTTTGTGTATAGATGACTTGTTTGCTTCTATAATTTGCGTTGCTTGTAATTTGCCACAGGGCCTGTGTATAATGAATATAGAATATGGAAGATAAGTCATCAGAATCGGAGTTTTTCTGTAACTGAAACAATAGGAGAGCCATGCTTACAAAACAACAGTTAGAAGTTATTTTAGAAAAATTAATAAAAATATATAAATCGGTCTACGAAGAAAACATTCAAAGGATCATATTGTATGGCTCTTATGCGAGAGGAGATTACAGCGCAACATCTGATGTCGATATCGTTGCCTTGGTGGATGGAGAAAGAGAAACACTGCAGCAAAAATTAAAACAAGTATGGGATAAGTCATCAGAGCTGGAAATTGAATGTGAAACAATATTGTCACCAACAGTGATACCATGTGATGAGTTTGAAAAATACAGAGAGAGCTTGCCGTATTATAAGAACATAGAACAAGAAGGAATTGAGCTTTATTGTTGTAAAATGAAGCTTGGAGAAAATTAATTTGAAAGTGCAGGAGGAAAAATACAATGAGATATATGGAGAAAATCAAAGATAAAGGTGTAGCGATTGGAGAAAGAAACATTATTGAGAAGATGTTTGAAAACGGATTTTCTGTTTCGGAAATAACGAAAATTACAGGCAAAAGTGCAGATGATATAGAGAGCCTTATGAACATGAATACTGAAATAGATTTTGATTATGAATGGGCAGCATGGCAAAATGAAGTGAGATTGCGAATGCGAGATGAAGAAAAAATAAGAGAAGGCTACCGAGAAGGATTAAAAAGAAGCTTGAAAGATGTTATGGAACGTTGGCAGAACAGCGGGGAAAGCAGAACTGAGCTTAAAGATATGATGGTTGAAAGTTTTGAACTGAGTGAAAGAGAGGCTGAAGAAATTCTTGCAGAGCTTTGGCGGTAGGGAAGATGAACTTGTGTACACCGTGTACACAAGTGGAGAGGGGATGAAGATTTGAAGGAAAATTTAAAGGGTAGATATAAAGTTGAATTGAAGTTGAATCTGGAAAATCTTTCTGATTTGGACAGCGAGGAACTTTGCAAAAAAGCAGATCGAATTTTTGAAACAGAAGGTTTACAGTGTGAAGTTTCAGAACAAGATATGAGAATCTATAAAGGAAATGGAAAGCCACAGGATTATGGAAATTTCTGGGCCGCAATTTTCCAATTAAAGTCTGCAGGAGAAGTGGCTGAAAGATTAAGTGAATGCATATGGCATAATGGAGAAGACAGTGAAAATCTGATTACAGATTTTATGAAAGCCTGAAAGCAGCAGATGGAATCTGTATAGATTTCAGATAGGTACAAAGAGGAATAGAGGATGAAGGATTATTGTAAAAAATGAGCATTTGACTTGTTGAAGAAACATTTTTGGTCACCTTGGGATTAAGTATTTTGACTCTGGTAAAGGAGATGGAATCATGTTGAAAACATATGTTGTCAAGAAAGGTCAGAAGCCTACAGAAGAACAGATCAGAGAGATTCAGGAAGCTGCAAAGCGTCCGATTACATTTGATGAAGACTGTGAAGAACTGTCTCCGGCAATGTTGAAAGCTTTTCGGTGTGTAGCAGCTCAAAGAAATCGCAACCGGAAAACTGCTTCGGAATCCGAAGTATAAAAGTACATAGTGGAGTCCTGGCGAGACATGGATGTATGCAAACATTGAAAGGAATTTGAAATTATGCATAGAGATGTGGATAAAATTTTAGATGAAATAATTGAAAAAAAGAGAAATAGTGGATACGGGATAATCTGGGAAGAGTTATTCCGGGTAGATTATAAAAAAGCATACGAAAAAGCATATGAAGAAGCATATGAAGAATATAAAGAAGCATACGAAGAAGGAGCAAAGCAAATAAGAGAAAAGGTGGCGACGGGGCTATCAGAGGAAGGATGGACAATTGAAAAAATTGCTATGGTCTTAGAGGAAGATGTTGAGACTGTGAAAAAATGGTTGCAGCAAATCTGATGTGGGGTCTGAATTATAAAAATACATAGCGGAGTCCTGGTGGGACATGGACATATGCAAACATTAAAAGGAATTTGAAATTATGTGTAAAGAAGTGGATGAAATTTTGGAAGAAGTAATTAAAGAAAGAAGAAATAGCGGACAGAGGATAGTCTGGGAAGAGGGATTCAGGGAAGGATTTAAAATAGGATATGAAATTTCTACGTGTAAAATAGAAGGAAAATCTTTAGATGCCACCATTATGAGAATCAAAGAGAAATTTTCGATACCCTTGGAGGAAGCGGAAGAGTATGTGAAAAGATTTTGGTAGTAAAACGAAAGTGGAGCAGGGAGGCGTGGTTTTAAATATATGAATAGCATAACACAGGAAATATGGAATGAAGGATATGAGCAAGGAAGAAAAGAAACAGTGATTACCTTATCGGAGTCAGGATGGACAGCCCCCCAAATTGCTTGGGGTATAAAAGAAGATATTGAAATTGTGAAAAAATGGTTGCAGCAAAAAGATGATATAAAATGAAAACCGGAGAACTGGTACATGGAGACATGGATTTATGATACTAGAGATGAGTATCCGTGCAATCACTGAAATATACCAAGAAGATGTGGCATTGATTCACTTGCCGCTATCATTGAGCGTAAATACCATAGGAAATAAATACGAAGCATAATGAAGAATATGGAAAGGTGGTATTATTTATGTATAGAAATGTGATTGATATTCGCAGAGAAGTACCGAAAGATGTCTTGAAAAGATTAGTCGCTATAGCGGATAAGGCTTTCAATAATCGGGCAGGAAAAGTGAAAAATGTGAGTACGTCCCCTTACAGGTTTATTTATGAGGGGGGAGAAAGCGAATATGGGTGTCTGGAAGTTGGTATGCTCAATCTGAAAAGAGAAGCTGGATTTTTGAATTGCGTAAGTGCATGGGAGTGGGTTGATGATGACCCGAACGAATGCTGTGATTTGCTTAAACTGTTCACGAAAAAGGGGTAATTTATGGCGGCAGGAAGAAAGCAAGTGGCATTTGATCTTGACACGGACGCTCTGAAAATTATGCTGAAGTGATAGAGGACGAAAAATAAGAGGAAGATAAAACATGGGAAGATTTTATAAAATTAATCCGCCGTGCCCTCATTGCCATGAAGAACACATCTGGT
>OJNH01002701.1_pt1 | contig 12151 bp, 11 predicted proteins | sample 1597361 | NCBI WGS metagenome assembly OJNH01 (sample SAMEA2452136, study PRJEB22498) | human gut metagenome | biome: human feces; feature: human gut; material: feces | place: Australia | collected 2012
TAAAAGCGAAGACAAAATTACCGCGGATTCCGCACGGCAGATGGTTCGCAAACTTTTGGAGCTCGGACATGAGGCGATGATTGAACATTATAACCTCACGGTGAAACTCACCTGCGATATGGGCGTTTATAAAGATTTGACCCGCCACCGCCATGTTTCCTATGCGATTGAAAGCACCCGTTACTGCAATTATTCCAAAGGAAAATTCGGCAATGAACTGACGGTGATGAAGCCCTGCCATATCAAGGAAGGAACGCCGGAATATCAGATTTGGCTCAGCACAATGGAAACCATTGAAAAGAATTATAATGCCATGGCAGAACTCGGTTGCAAACCGGATCAACTGCGCATGCTGCTGCCCCATTCAATTAAGGCAGACGTAATTATGACAGCCAACCTGCGTGAATGGCGGCATATTTTCAAACTGCGCTGCGCTCCGGCGGCTCACCCTACGGTCCAGGAAGTTATGAAAATGCTGCTTGGCACCCTTAAGCGCGAAATTCCGGTCATTTTTGACGACATTCCGTATGACTGTCCGGCTCTGACCGCCGCGGAATAAAGTAAACCCCGCAATCAGCGGGGTTTCATTTTATATTCGGCCTCGTCTGATTTTTTAATGGCGACATTTAACTTATGTTTTCCGAGATTTAATCTTATGCCATAAGCAAAAAGTAAATTTTGTTATTAATTTATTGAAAATAATAAATAAAATATAGTATTCTGATACCATTCCATTTTCAAGAAGGTTGTCCGTTTCACTATTTCTGCATTGTCTCTTGGGAAAATCAGTTATATTGAAAAAAATAAAATTGCATTTCTAGATTGATACCTCGAAATATTAATTCGGATTATTGATAGCCCAAACTTATGCTTCCATAACATTATCCGTCCAAAGCTCGCATTGCGTCATAATGGTTTGGACGGCATCTTCCATACCTTCCGGCGGATATTTATGCTTTTTAAGGAGCTTTTTAATCATCATGCGCATTTTTGCTCTGGCATTTTCTCTTTTTTGCCAGTCGATAGTTTTATTTTTGCGCAAAGTCTCAGTCAGTTCTTTGGTAATGGCGACGAGCTCGTCGTTTTCATAAAAATCTTTAACAGCTTGAGGCTTGGTCAAAGCGTCATAAAAGGCCAGTTCATCAGGAGTTAAGCCCAAATCATCACCTTCTTTTTGCGCCGTGGCAATCTGTTTGGCTAAGTTTAAAAGTTCTTCAATGACTTGTTCATTGGTGAGCATGCCGTTCAGATAACGATTCATTGCCTCTTGGATTATTTCGCTGAATTTTTCAGATTTTACAACGTTTGTACGGCGATAAACGCTGATTTGCTCGGCTATTAATTTTTTGAGCAATTCAACCGCCAAGTTTTTTTCCTTCATTTTAGAGATTTCTTCCAAAAACTTAGGATCAAACAAAGAAAATTCTTGCTGAATGTCAGAAAATAGATTAATAACCCCGTCGCTTTTAATGCTTTGTTTCAGAAGCTCGTTTATTCTCTCGTTCATTTCCGGCAGAGAGATTTTCTTGCCGCTATTGCCCGAACAAGTTAAACGAACCACCAAAACACGCACTGCTTCCATAAAGGCCGCTTCTATACGCAAGTTTTCTTCAATTAAGGATGAACACAAGGAAAGAGCTTGTTTTAGGAGCAAAGCCTCTTTAACAAAATCTTCTTTTTGTTTTTCTTTTCCACAGGCGATAATAAAGTTTACGGCACCACTGATAAGTTTTGCTCGTTCCAAATTGCTTCCTTTAGCAAAGCCGGAATAATCAAACCCATATAACAAACCGCGGCAAACTTCCAATTTTTCAATAAATTTCGGTTTAGCTACGGTTGAAATATCCGTATCACCATAATTTTTGCGGTCGCGGATGGTATAATCATTCATGGCTTGCTTCAAAGCGCCGGCAATTCCGACATAATCAACCACCAAACCGCCTTCTTTGTCTTGGAAAACGCGGTTAACTCGAGCGATTGCCTGCATCAGGTTATGCCCACTCATCGGTTTGTAAACATACATTGTTGCAAGGGACGGCACATCAAATCCGGTCAACCACATATCAACCACTATGGCAATTTTGAGCGGGTCAGAGTTATCTTTAAACTTGCGGGCTAATTCTTCCTTATAGGCTTTGTTGCCGATGATATTGTGCCAATCTTCGGGATCATTGTTATCAGAAGTCATAACTACGGCAACCTTTTCTTGCCAAGCAGGGCGAAGTTCTAAGATTTTGCGATATATTTTCATTGCAATCGGTCGAGAATAAGCCACAATCATAGCTTTTCCGGTCAAAAGGTTAGCACGGTTATTTTCATAATGGTCTAAAACATCGGTAACCAAAGAATTGATTGTGCTGTCATCGCCCAAAATAGTTTCCATTTGTCCGAGTTGCTTTTTGCTCTTTTCAATCACTTCTGGGTCGGCATTATGAGCCATAAGGTCATATTCGGCATCAATCAAACGCAAGACTTCCGGTTTCAGATGAAGTTTAATCACACGGCTTTCATAATAAACCGGACGAGTTGCACCATCTTCCACCGCTTGTGTCATGTCATAAACATCAATATAATTTCCGAAAACCTCACGTGTACTGCGGTCTTTGGTGGAAATCGGCGTGCCGGTAAAGCCGATATATGTGGCATTGGGTAAGGAATCTCGAATAACGCGTGCTGCTCCGATTTTGATTTTTCCGGTCTTTTCATCTATTTTTTCGGTCAAACCATATTGCCCGCGGTGGGCTTCATCGGCCATCACAATAATATTGCGCCTTTCAGATAAAGGTTCGCCGGATTCCTCAAACTTCTGCATAGTCGTGAAGAAAATACCGTTGGCTTTAATTCCGCCTAAGAGTTTCTTGAGGTGAGCGCGGCTTTCGGCTTGAATAGGCTCTTGACGCAAGAAGTCTTTACACTTGGCAAATTGACCATAAAGTTGGCCGTCTAAGTCGTTGCGGTCAGTAATTACCACGATGGTGGGGCTGTTTAAGGCTTTTTGCAACAGATGCGCATAAAAGACCATAGATAACGATTTTCCACTTCCTTGCGTATGCCAAAAAACACCGCCTTTACCGTCGGTTTCGGTTGCGTTTTTGGTCGAGGTAATAGCTTTTTTAACGGCAAAATATTGGTGATAAGCCGCCATAATTTTAACAAGCCCTTTATTTTCATTAGAAAAACAGATGAAGCTTTTCAAAATATCCAATAGACGCTCTTTGGCAAAGATTCCCATAAAGAAAGTATCAAATTGGGCGTGCTGCGTATTTTCATAAGAGCCATCAACCGTTTTCCATTCCATGAAGCGGTCTTCGCCGGAAGTGAGAGTTCCTGCCTTTGATGTCAACAAGTCGCTCATCACACAAATGGCATTATAAACAAACATAGAAGGAATTTCATGTTTGTAGTTCTGAATTTGGCGATAAGCGGCGGAAACATCGGTTTCTTCACGAGATGGAGATTTTAGTTCCATCAAAACCAAGGGCAAACCGTTGATGAATAGCAAAATATCAGGACGTTTTTCACTATTTTCAACAAAAGTCCATTGATTTGCAATAATAAAAGAGTTGTTGGCTGGTTTATCATAATCGATAAGATAAACAATCGTATCTTTAGGTTCGCCTTTTTCCGTATAGCGGACGGTAATTCCGTTTTGCAGATAATCCATAAAAACGGCATTTTTCTGTACCAGTTCGGCATTTTCAAAATTCCGGAGCTTAAACAAAGCCTCATTAATCGCAGCTTGCGGAAGCTTTGGATTAAGCCGAACCAACGCTTCTTCTAAAACTTCATCATATAAAGGAGAGGTAAAGTCGCGATTGTCAATATCCGGTCCATAAACATGAACATACCCCATATTTTGAAACAGCTCAATAATCGAGGATTCATAAGCATTTTCATTGACAGGGTTTTCAAAATACGTGGTCATGGTTGTGTCCTTTACTGTTTCTCCGGTTTGACATTTATGCGTTTGAGCAAATCATCAACTTTATCTTTACGTTCTTTATTGTCTTTTATCAATACACAGAACAAAAGAAGTTGATACAACTCATCATACCAGCTCTCTAATTCATCATCACCCATTTGAGCAACGAGTTCTTTTTTATTTTTGCCGGATTTGTTATTGTGGCGAATATTCATATTATTAAGCATATTTGTTGCTTTATCAAAATACTCCTTAAAGCCTGCAATCGGCTTATTCAATAAGGGCTCATATTCATTAGCTATAGATAGCAAGAGCTTCCTTTTTTCTTCAATTTGTCCTTTGAGTGATGCATGATGATATTTCAAAATAGCAAAAGCAACATCTTTTGAAGAAATTTCAGCCACTGCTGTTGCTGCAGGGTCTTTAGGAACAAGAATAACTTTATCCTCTTCTTCAAAGGTTTGTTTTTTATAATGCAGCTGGTCTATTAATATATCAATATTTTCCAGTAGCATTTTATATTCTTCACAACCGCGTAATGGCAGACTCACAGGTTTATCTATTTTATATTCTACAATATAAAGAATATTTGAATAATACTCTAAGGCATTGATAATATTGTCAAAATCGCTAAAATTTTGCATTAAATGAAGTTTATCTTTCATCTCTGCACAATTAAGGCAAGAGCCTCTTTGTTTCCAATGAGAAAAGACATCATCTACCAGTTTTTCTATAGTATACAATTCTGATTGAAAATTCAGAGGGTTCGTCTTCATAAATTTCATATTATTGAATAGATTAGATATTTTTCTTATTTCTTCTTCAATATCATATTTTTCTTCTAAAATTTCAAAAATATTTTTTCTGGTCATAGTATTCCTATATCCTAATCTATTTTAACATCATCTACATTAATTTCGCCGGACATGAGCTTGGGAAGGAGAGTGTCTCTCAACTCTGTAATTTTTCTATTTTGTATGCGGTTAGCAATAATTTTATCTAGAAGTGGCTCTTGAATATTGTTCATCTTTTTATAATCTTGGGTAGAGGGGAGTATCACTTTTGCTCGTTCTAAATCTTCTCTTTTAATATGCCCCATTGTTGTTGCTTTATCAGCAGCAATAAACGAAAATTTATCTAAATAATATTTTGTCCACATATAATAAAACCATTTGTTATAATTTGATGAGGAAACTTTAAATAAATGTTGATTTAAACCACAATCTCCCCCACACCATAAATCAACTAGTAGGCTTCCAGACCAAGAAAATATTATATCACCATCTTTAATAAGATAATCTTGTTTTACAGACGCAGTACAACGTTCACTACTACTATCACAAAAACCTTGTCTTAATTCTTTTATTTTTAAAACAGGAAGGCTCTTTTCATTATTTTTAGGTCGAAATTTTTGCATGGCAAGACCGTTAAGATATGTAGCAATATCTAACAAATTTCCGATTTTCCAATCACTAGGCATTTGACCGCCAAAGGGTTCAAAGTCCACGAACCAAGATTTGAACAAGGCTTGGGCTTGGGCTTCAAGGTTTTGATTGATTTTGTTGTTCAGCTCAATTTTATCATCCAAAGCCCCCAACACCCCCGCAATCTTCTTCTGAACATCTAAAGGGGGAAGTAATATTTCTGTATTTTCTAACATATCTGTTGAGATATTGGCTTGACTTGCACTTCCTGTTGCCTTTTTAGCAAGATTATAAAAATTATTAAAGTCTCTAAAGAAATAATAAATGAACAGAGGAAATAATACTGTCTTATTAGGTAAAAATTTTGCGACGCGTTGATTTATAAGAGCCTTTTCTGAACCTTTAAAAATTGCAATGCGACCAACCCAACTTGCTGGATTAGGTCTAGCGACCGGATCTCCTGTTAAAGCTACTAAAATATCATCATTTTCTACTTGATATTTTTTATACTTATCATTATAGAACACAGAAGCAGAATCATCAAAAAATATTATTTTACCCTCTTTTATTTCTTTAATTTTGATAATTTTAATATTTCCGTTATTTGTAAATTGAGAGGATTTAAAAGCATACCCATTTTGAAATCTACACATATCCCCCAACTTAACCTCTTGCCAGTTATAGGGAATAAGGTCGAGTTTGATACGCTCATAAAAAGAGCTGTCTAATTTATAATAATCTGAAAAATTAACAATATAGGGCAAATCACTCTTATCAAATTCTTCTTTTATTTCTTGCAAAATGGCCAGAGGCATTTCAGCCTTACCTTTGATTAAAACATCCAAATCAGAAGTTTTTTCATAAGTACCCTTAACGCGCGAGCCATAATAAAAAAAGGCATAATCCTTGCGATATTTATCCAAGATACGCTCAATTATTTTTTGTTCTTTTTCGGTTATGCCGGCTATCATCTATTCCCCTAGTGCTTTTTTCAGCTTTTCATATAAAAATTCACAATCTGCCACAAATTCATCAACAATCGGCAAAAGTTTGGCGGCTTTTTCTTGGTTATATTCATGGCTGGTGTCATTGCGTTTGTCATAATAAAAGCGCCACTTTTCCCAAGAGCGAACAAGACCCAATCCTTCCATCAGCCGAAAGATGTTGTTCATGGTCAGCTCATCATCTTTTTTGCCATATTCCAGCTTGAGATATTTTTTCATCGTCTTCCAAGCGGTCTCAACCGTAAACTCAAACCGCTTAACACAAGCATCCGCAATATAACCTTTCATCACATCGCTTGAGGCCGCCTTATAATCTGCCGTGCAAGTCTTAAGGCTATCAATACACTTTGCCAAGTTTGAAATGTCTAGTTCCGAATTATTCATCTCTCCTCCACTCCTTGCCTTTATATCCTTTTAACCTTACTCCTAATTCGTAAATTTTAGGTTACATCTTCCAGCCGATTGCTTTGAGTTTTTCTTTGATTTCGTTTTGCAAGTGGTTGGACTGCTCGAACATATCTTTAAGCTCTGAAGTTAGCCGTTTCATCTTATCTTCAAAAGGTTCGCCATCGTCGGCTTGCTCCTCAATCCCCACATATCGCCCAGGGGTTAAGATATAATCTTGTTTAGCAATATCTTCCGTACTGGCTACGGCGCAAAAGCCTTTAACATCTTCCAATTTTCCTTCTTGAAAAGCGGTAAAGGTGTCAGCAATTTTTTTGATGTCTTCATCTGTAAAATCACGGTGTTTGCGGTCGACCATATAGCCCATTTTGCGCGCATCAATAAACAAAGTTTTGCCTTTTTGTGCTTTATCGCGGCTGATAAACCATAAAGTAACCGGAATAGTAACGCTATAAAACAGTTGCGGCGGCAAAGCGACAATGCCTTCCACCAAATCGGCTTCAATAATGCGTTTTCTGATTTCTCCTTCGCCGCTGGTTTGCGTGGATAAAGCGCCGTTTGCCAAAACCAAACCGATTTTTCCTTTTGGTGCAAGGTGATAAATCATATGTTGAATCCACGCATAGTTGGCATTTCCTGCCGGTGGAATACCATATTTCCATCGCACGTCATCAAGCAATTTATCTTGCCCCCAGTTGGAAAGATTAAACGGTGGATTAGCCATAATAAAATCTGCTTTCAAGGTTGGATGCAAGTCATTAAAAAAGGTATCGGCTTGATAAGGACCAAAATCTGCATCAATCCCGCGTATTGCCATATTCATTTTAGCCATTTTCCAAGTATCGGCATTGGATTCTTGTCCATATACGGAAATATGATTGCGATTGCCACTATGAGCTTGCAAAAATTTAACCGATTGAACAAACATTCCGCCCGAACCACAGCAAGGATCATAAACACGGCAGTTATCAAAAGGTTTTAATACTTCAACAATCGTTTTAACAATACTTGACGGTGTATAAAATTCACCACCCTTGGTTCCTTCATAAGCGGCAAACTGAGCAATGCAATATTCATAAGTGCGACCGAGCAAGTCTTTGTCTTCATCCGTTCCGGACATATCTATATTATTTGTGAACAAATCCACCACATTGCCCAAAACGCGTTTATCTAAATCTTGATTGGCGTAATTCTTGGGTAAAACATTTTTCAAAACTTTATTTTCATCTTCAATGGCACGCATTGCTTCATCAATCACAATTCCGATTTCCGGTGTGTGTGCCGCTGCGGCAATCGTGCTCCAACGAGCTTTTTCCGGTACAAAGAATATATTTTCTTCGGTGTAGGCATCTTTGTCATTTTCAAAACCATCACCTTCTGCCACCAACTCTTGATAACGCTTTTCAAAAGCAAAAGAAATATAGCGCAAAAAGATAAGCCCGACGATTACTTTACGATAATCTGCCGCCGGAATATGTCCCCAAAGCTCACAAGCTGCATCCCAAATTTGCTTTTCAAAACCAATGTTTGCGTTATTTTTACCCGCCATTTACAACCTCTTGTAAAATTTGATGAAATTAAACTTATGGGATATACTAACATGATATTTTCTGCAATCAAGGAAGTTAATGCCTTATTTGCAAATTTTATTAACTTGAGAACTTATTAAACATATTGTCATTAGGGGTAATGCGTTTAACGTTGGAAAAGTTTTGCAACTGCGTTGCAACAACGAGATTGGCTATTCGCTATGCTCATTACGCCGTCCTTCACGTTGTTCAGTCTCGAACTCTGCTCGTTCGGCCTCGTCGGATTTGACCACTAAAAAAGCCCTCATAATGAGGGCTTTTTTAGTGGTGATCCCAACGAGATTCGAACTCGTGTTACCGCCGTGAAAGGGCGATGTCCTAGGCCTCTAGACGATGGGACCATTTGAATACGAGAGCATATATACTGGTTATTTTTTATCAGGTCAAGCAAAAAAATTAAAATTATGCAATTTTTTTATTTTTTATATCCCGATTATCCTTTTCCAGCAGTGTTATCCCTAAAATCCGAATCAGTTTGTGTTTCTTGCTCAGTTTGACCGACAACATCTGTTTGCGGATTTTTTTTCAGTTCGCCGGAACCGTACAGCCAGAACATTCGCAGACGGAAAGCGGGATAGCTCTGCGGCAACAAGGACAAACGAAGATGAATCGGCAGGGAATCTCTCCATTTTTCCAAATCAAGATGCATATTCAATTGCTGCATTGTCTGCCAATAATGGCGGGGATTATGCCACTCATGAAAATATGGAAGCAGACGCAGGGCAATCGGGAAATATTCATCAAGTCCGCGTTCCTTATAGAAACGAAAAATTGTTTCCAAATTGCGGGCAATCGTTTCACTATAAGCCTTGCGGTTTTTCAAAACGGAAGCCAAAGCGGATTCTCCGTGCTGGCGATAATAGTAATATCCCTGCCGGATAACGCTGAATTTGCGGCAATAAGGATAGAGCATCATTCCGAAAAGTTCGTCTTCCCGGAAACGGCAGCCCGGCAAAAAAGCAATTTGCGCCCGGTCAATCGTTTCCTTGCGGAAAAGTTTATACCACAAATACCCGTCAACAAAATAGTTCCGAATATCTGCATCATAACAGCCGTTCGGAATATCCTTAAGCTGCAACACCTTACGGGGAGAAAGCCCTATCAGCACCGAATTGTTCAAAACGATATCAGCACCGCCGGCTTCGGCCTCATTATACAGAGCTTCCAGAAAATCGGAGCTGAAGGTGTCGTCCGGATCCATAAAATAGACATATTTACCACGGGCCTGAGACAGACCTTTATTCCGCGCTGCGGAAACGCCCTGATTTTCCTGCCGGATATATTTGAAACGTGCATCGCCGGCAGCAAACTCCTTGCAGATAACCTCCGAGTTATCCGGTGACCCGTCATTAATCATTAATACTTCATAATCCTGAAAATTCTGCGTCTTAATGCTCTCCAGACATTCTCGGAGATATTTTTCGACTTTATAAATCGGAATTATAATTGAAATCTGCATTCACTGCTCCTTTTGCTGAGGCTAACCTACAATATTTTTACCTGGCAGGCAATAACATTTTCGCTTAGCTGCACGGCTTTTTGACCTGAGGAAAATAACCGGAAGAAAAAGGTTTGTTTTCAATTTTAACGCCCTGACTGTATGGTTTGGCGGGCCGGTTTCTGATTCCTCTGCGCATTATATTTCTCTTAAACAACGAAAATCACCAGATACAAAAAAGCCGACGTTTTCTGAGGATATTTCCCTATCGTCGGCAATAAACGTTTTGACGGTCAGTTTCAGGCTTTGCGGTAAAAATTGAAACCGGCGGCAGAGAAGCATTCTCCGGTTTGCGCTGCCGGGCCTTTTATCCGTTTCGGCCGGGCTGACAGCGGTAATCGTTATATAATTGTTGTTCACGGCCTCTCCCCTGATATGTAACTATTAATTATTACTTTTAAATTTTATAAACCATTATTCGAGGCGCGTCTATTTTTTTTATTACTTATGCAGAATAATTTCTTTTCGGACAAGCCTGCACAAGTCGGCAGAAACATGTTTATTTTTTCAGGGAATTGGATTAACTTATATCCATTGCAACATTACCGCGATGAGAAACAAATGGAAAACAACGAACAGAAAGCCCCTTTTTCGCCGATTTTAATTATGGAATTTATCCGTCAGACAACGGTTGCCCGCTGCCTGACAAATGAAAATCCGAATTTGGAAACCAAATTCCGTTTGGGCAAAACCTATTACGACCAGATTATATCTTTTCCGCTTCAGGCTCAGTTAATCCGTCTTACTCTGGCCTATGACGAAGCCACCGAAATTCTGAGCGTGAAAACCGACGAAACACTGATTAACCGTTTCAAAGAGCAAAAGTCTTTGGTCGAGATTGCTCAAAAATATGAAGCTCAGTATGCCGAACGCTATCAGGAATATGTCAAGGTTATCGATTAAGCCGTTTATCTGACAATTTCCTGACACAGCGGATAGCGGCGGTTATTAATGGTCAGATAAGTATCGCCGTCATTTTGGCTGAAAACAACCCGGCTGGCGATATTTTCATATCTCTCGCCGGAGGCGGAAGCTACTTTGGTCAGGACGTTATTCACGCCGTTAATCCGCACAATCATTGAGTTGTCATCAAACACTTCCGCGTGGATAATCTGTTCACCGCATTTGAAATCCGCGGCATTTTTAACCTCTACGGTATTGGCGCAGCCCGTCAACAGGACCGGAAGCACCCAAAGCCAGCACTTTTTCATACTTCTCTCCTTTTTTATTAAAAATTTCGTTAGGGATTTAATCATTTATTTTGTGTTATCAAGCGTTATTAATGCTGTTTTAACCGTCATGACATAGACTGGCGCTTATTAACAAAGGAGATTGGCAATGAAAACTGTTTTTTATTTGATTGTTCTGGCTGCGCTGGCTTACGGCGGCAAATACTATTATGACACTTATTTGGCCGAATCAGTCAACAATACCATTTCCCGGACGGCAGATTTTGCTACCGACAAAGCCGTCAAGGACTTTCAATAAACGTCCCCTACTTTAGGATAAGCCGGGCTTGGATTTTTATCCGTCCGGCTTATATTTTTGCCGTAAGCAATTTGTTAGGAGAAAAACAATGGATATTACCGAAAAGCTGCAAAAGGAAATGGACAAGATTAAAGAAGAGCACAAACAAATTATGGCAGACCATAAAGAACTGATGAAAGAACATAAGCAAATTATGAAAGACCATCAGCGTTATGACAAAGAATTCAAAAGCTGCAATTGTCCGATGTAACAAGACAGGGAGCTCCGGCTCCCTTATTTTTTAACCTCAGTCCCCTCCGACGGCCGGGGATTTAACGCCGTAACGATGTGGCTGAGCGGAACCAGCCTGATTTGCTTTTGCTCCAAGGTCGGCAACCATTGCTTCAGAGCTTCATAAGTCTGAGATTTGGGATGACCGATAGCAATGGCATAACCGTTTTTGCGGGCAATCTTTTCGGTCTGAGCCAATTGCTTGAGGATATAGCCGAGTTCATTGACATTATCAAGAAAGACATTACGGGTAGCATAGCCGACACCATATTCACGGGCGACACGGTCTCCGACCGAATGCGGCGTGGTTTTGGAATCAAGAAAAAACAATCCCTGTTCTTTCAAAACCTTCATAATCTCAGCCATACGCGGACGATCTTCGGTCAGACGGCTTCCCATGTGATTGTTTACACCGCGGATATTGCGGAATTTTGTCAGCATGCGGCGAAAATTATCGTTGACCTGCTGCGGAGTCATTTCAACCGTTAAAATATCCGCCGTCATATTGATATTGGATTTAGGCTGCATCGGCACATGGACCATTATTTCAT
>OJNH01002704.1_pt1 | contig 12145 bp, 10 predicted proteins | sample 1597361 | NCBI WGS metagenome assembly OJNH01 (sample SAMEA2452136, study PRJEB22498) | human gut metagenome | biome: human feces; feature: human gut; material: feces | place: Australia | collected 2012
ATTTGGCGTATACCGATGAAAGCATTATATCTGAACACTTCGAATCAATCGGTAGTTCCTGACTCGACAGAGGTCATCTCATCACCATTTACATTCTTGAGACAACGGTTAATAACACTCAAATTCTTAGCGACTGTATCCCAACACATTATAGAGGGCAAATACCAAGGAGTCACATTTGCCGGAATAGCTTCCGCTTCACGATAAGCCTTGATATACGCATAAGCATGGTCGCAAGTAGAAGGACTACCCATACCTTCGTAACACATAGTAAGTAACTGTGTATTATTGTATCCCATTAGTGCTGGGAAAACCAATGAAGCATCATTCTTGTTAACATCCTTCTCTGTGTTACAACCTACAAACTTGTTTGCCCAATTCTCATCTGAAGTAAACCAGTCTGAATAATAACCGGACTTACTTGAATGGAACATTTTCAAAGCAACATCATTTTGTTCACTATCTTTTACCACAGAATTCTTAATAGATAGCACTATACCGTGCGTACATGCAGGGAAATCGCGACGCAAAGCATCAACTTCTGCTGAATAGAGTTCAGTATGTGTTACACTGGGTTGTGAATTTCCTACATAACATACAATACCAATCACATTCTCCGGCACCGTTTCCGCATCTACTGAAACTATTTTTCCATCTGCACAAAAATAGTCTCCTACCTGCAAAGTATGGTTGATTTTACTTTTATCTTCGATGGTATACATTTTCGCCGTTCCTCCTTCCAGCGTACCTTTAGCTTCATATTCCATCTCACTTACTCCAGAATAAGTACCCTTAATTGAGAATTCCTTCTTCGGATTAACCAAGAAACGGTATGTATCCGTACTTTCCTGATAATAAGGAGTTGCTTGAGTATTGTTCACTGTAAACGAACCGGCTGTTAATGGTAACAAATAATCATCTATACCGCCATTTGTAAAGCTATAGGTCAAATTAGGCATCTTCACTACCGCAAGAGCCATCCGATGTTGCATAGTAAAAGCGATCTGTCCTTTCAAACGATCCCCCTGAACACTACCCGTACTCGTCATCAAATCATATTGTGTATAATTTCCTTCATTTTGTTCACTGCCTATTTTCCAATTGTTGACGTATGTTTCAAAAGGATCCACCTTCGTCGGATCAAAAGTCACATTCGCATTATACGGATAGTATGCATAAAAAGTCATCCGCTGAAATTGTGAACCTTTGTATTCAATAGGATCCCCTCCATCAGTCAATTCCCAATAGCCATCTGTCAGTGTGAATTTCCGATTCTTGATATCCTCTACCACCGTTTCTCCTCTTACCGCAAATATACCGATAGCATCTCCGTTAGAAAATCGGGTAGTATATCCATTCTCTGTAGCACGTGTCTTACCACTTTCGTCCATAAATCCTTCATCAGACACACTAATCTGAAATCCCTGCAAAGAATCCGGTGTTTCTCCGGTGAGTTCTTCATTTTGCGAGCAAGACGCAACTATGGCTGCGCCAGCCAGAAAAAGCATTGATATATAATTATATATTTTCATAAATCTCATGTTTATATTTTTAGCATTTTTATCTATATTAGATTGGTAAACAGATCACTTCACAACAGGCTGTGGAGTTACGGTTTCTTCTGTAATATTCCAACTAGGATTAGTTATCTCTGTTCCAGTTTCAGCTATACTCGGGTCGGATGTTATAGGATCGTGGTTTTCATCCTCCCATCCTATTATTTGCGTTTGTTCTGTAATTGTCAACACATAATTATTGTCCTCGTATTTATTTGTCTTGATGATGTAATTATAAGAAAATCCTGATTTCAATTCTGTCAAGTTAGCAAACTCGGCTTCATAAAGATAACCGTTCATTCTAGCTTGGATAGTTACTTTGCCTTGCACCTTCTGTGGCAGTAAAATAGCTTGTACTGTATAATTATCCTGCTCTCCTATTTTATCCCAATAAATATCATCTTTATCCGTAACAGGGTCTTCACTGACTGTTGTCTCCCCTGTTTTAGGATTAAATGTACCATTATTCTTAAGCCCAATAAGATAACAAGTTATATCTGCCAAGTCCACACCTTCGCCAGCTTGAAACTCCAATCTAATACGACTCATCACATGATTGAATGCTAATGTCACGTTCGGGGTTTGTGATGTAGCCTTCCCTTTAGCAAAAAGAAAATCTATCTTCGCACGTTCTTCTGCTGTAGCTTGATTGTCACTGGCTGTAGTCACTTCCAATACAGGTTGTTCTTCACCTGATGTACCAGAAAATGGAGCGTATGCCACTACATCATACTCTCCGGAACCTAATACCCAAATCTCTTCTGCATTTCCTCCTTTTGCCGCAAAAAGACCATTGCCCTTGTATTTGTAATGAATATTCACTTGTTCCGTACCACAAGTGATTCCTACCGAGTCTTCTGCCTCCCAGTTTGTTTCCGTAGCTCTTGTAACAAGATTGCTAGCCTCATGATTGTTTATTACTGCACTAAAAGAAACTTTCGCTCCCGTATCACCGGTAAACTGAATATCAGTTTCTTTAATATCGTTGCTACATCCTGCTAAAAGTAGTAAGGCAACAGCAGTTGTGACATAGTTTTTTTTCATACCATGTTTTTTAAAGTTAAACATATTTTTGTTGATTAGTAAAATCGTCGTAAAGTAAAAAAGACAATGGCTGCATTCTTTTCCAAGCAGCAATTGAAATAAATGAAGCATTTTTTTTATTGTTTTCCATATCTATTAGGTACATCTGTTAAGTTAAACAAAAGTTAGATTCTCTTTTTAAAAGTAATTTTTCACACTCTACCTGTGAAAAAGTGTTGCAAACATAACGACTTAATCAAGATATAGCAATGCAGAATCGTACAAATGCATGGAAAATACCGTCTTTTGCACGATATTCCATGCTGTAGGAGCGATTTTCGATTAGTACCTAATGACTATGAACCTTTTTGTTTCTATTTTATTGTATGGAAAATAGTAATTTATAAACCTAAAAATGATATGGCGAATTTTTCAATTGTAGTTGTTCCAACTAAAAAATTATCAAATGGCAGACATCGAATAAGGATAGCCGTAGCACATCATTCTCAAACCAGATATATATCTACCCAATTTACTTTGGATTCTGCCAATCAACTAAAAAATGGTCGAGTAGTAAGGCATGAGAATGCAGCGAATATGAATGCCTGTCTTCGGAAACTAATCAATGAGTATGAAGAAATTGTTACATCGATCAGCTATTTACCAGCAATTTCATGTACCGAACTTATACATATAATTACTTATGAACAAAAGAAAAAAGGTATAACCTTTCAAGCTGTTGCAAAAGAATACATGAATTTCATGAAAGGAGAAGAGCGGGAGAAATCTTATAAACTTTATAAGATAGCTTCCGAAAGATTAGTCAAATATATGAAAGGGGATTTTCCTTTAATTCAATTGACACCTATACATATCCAAGGATTTGCCAAAGTTCTTCACGAGGAGAATCTGGCAGATACAACTATCAGAATATATCTGACTTTAATAAAGGTGATAGTAAATTATGCCGGTAAGATGAATTATGTATCTTACTCCATTCATCCTTTTGTCCTCTTTAAGATGCCGACAAGTAATGTGCGGGAACTTGATTTGTCAATAGATGAACTGAAGAGAATACGTGATGTCCGGCTTTTAAAGTCTTCTTTATCCATGGTGAGAGATATTTTTATGCTTACCTATTATTTAGGCGGTATCAACCTGAGAGATTTATTAGCATATGATTTTAAAAATAAGAACGATATGCGTTATGTGCGTCACAAAACACGTAATAGCAAGAAGGGAGAAAATGAAATTGTATTTACTTTGCAGCCTGAAGCAAAAGTGCTTATAGATAAATATATGTCGAGAAATGGGCATTTGCAGTTTGGTAAATATTCATCTTATAAACAAATATATAGTTTAGTCTTCCGACATATAAATAAGGTAACAGAACTTTCGGGGGTAAAGAAAAAGGTTACTTACTATTCCGCCCGAAAGACATTTGCACAACACGGATATGATTTAGGAATTCAAATTGAAAAAATAGAATACTGTATCGGACACAGTATGAAAAATAACCGTCCTATCTTTAATTATATTAAGATTATGCAAGAACATGCCGATAAGGTGTTCCGTGCCGTACTTGACCAATTGCTATAGTATAGATAGTTTTTCACTGCTATTTTTATTTCCTTCTTTTGCTAATCGATTTCATTCCGATCGCTATTCTTTTTTCGTTCCACTATAGTTATCCGCAAAGTACACTATAGTTACCCTTGCGGATAACTATAGTCAAACGCAAAGATAACTATAGTGGAACGAAGAAAGATTCGCATGCCGGATAACTCATAATAGGTAAAAAAGAAATTAATGGTACTAATTGTTCAAATCCTATCCTCAATTGATTGCTAGCTATATGTAGTCGTTTGATGTGCAGGCAGTTATGTTTAAAAAGAGAATCTAACTTTTGTTTAACTCTATAATAAATATGCTATGTAAATATATTAATATCATACAATATATTATACTACTAAACCTCTATAAAGTACTACGTTACAGGAATATCCATATAAAAAGAAACAAAGAGTCTTCATTAGAGGATAAAAAGATATATCAACAATAAAGGATCTATAAACCAATATTTATAACTTAATAATTAAAGTATGAAAAGCAACAAAAAAGGTAATCACCTGTATGCCTATAAGGATACTATCCGACGGCTATTTCTTCTCACTTTGTTCTCCTTTTTAATAGTAGAATCCTATGCCCAAAAAAAAACGATTTCGGGTACGGTTACAGATTTTACCGGAGAACCGGTTATTGGTGCCAGTGTGTTGGTTAATGGTACTACTAATGGTACAATTACTGATTTAAATGGCAAGTTTTCTCTTTCCAATGTACCAACCAAAGGTACAATCACTATCACTTATATAGGATACAAAAAGGAAGAAGTATCCGTAGCAGGAAATACTAACTTCAAGATAACTCTTCAAGAAGATACTGAAACGCTGGATGAAGTAGTAGTTGTGGGCTACGGTGTACAGAAGAAAAGCGATGTAACTGGCGCTATGGCCCGCGTAGGAGAAAAAGAATTGAAAGCAATGCCTGTAAGAAATGCATTGGAAGGAATGCAGGGCAAAACAGCAGGTGTGGATATTACATCTAGCCAACGTCCCGGAGAAGTCGGTAACATTAACATTCGTGGGCAACGCTCTATTAATGCAGAGCAAGGACCACTGTATGTCGTAGATGGTATGGTAATTCAAAATGGAGGTATTGAAAACATCAATCCTTCCGACATTGAAGCTATTGACATTTTGAAAGATGCTTCGGCCACAGCCATTTATGGTTCACGTGGTGCCAATGGTGTAATTCTTGTAACTACCAAGAAAGGAAAAGAGGGAAAAGTAACCCTGAACTATTCAGGTACTGTTACTTTTGAAACATTACATGATGTCACAGAAATGATGTCTGCTACAGAATGGCTGGATTATGCTCGCCTAGGTTCTTATGCTTCGGCCACTCCAACTTATGAAGCAGATAAAGCAGCATTCGGCAGTGTAAGCGCTTCGTGGAAGAATATCGAGCAAGCATGGTCAAATGGCAATTATGATCCCTCAAAGGTCGGCTCCTACGACTGGGCATCTCACGGCAAACAGACGGGTATCACCCACGAACATACCTTAAGTGCCTCCGGAGGTTCGGACAAATTCCAAGGTTATGCTTCATTCGGCTATCTAGATCAAAAAGGAACACAACCAGGACAAGCCTATAAACGTTATACATTAAAGACATCATTTGACGTAACTCCTGTTGATTGGTTCAAAATGGGTTCTTCAATTAACGCATCATATTCTACTCAAGACTATGGATATAGTTTCTCTAAATCCGTAACTGGTTCCGGTGACTTCTATAGTGCATTAAGAAGCATGATCCCATGGAGTGTGCCTTACGATGAAAACGGGGAATATGTCCGTTATCCAAGCGGTGACGTAAATATCATCAACCCCATCCGGGAATTAGACTATAATACCAATCAACGCCGTACTTTCCGTGCTTCTGCCAGCATGTACTCACAGATTGATTTCGGAAAAATTTGGAAACCACTGGAAGGTTTATCCTATCGTCTTCAGTTTGGTCCCGAATTTCAATTTTACACTCTAGGAGTTGCTAACGCTGCTGATGGCATCAATGGAGATGGTAACAACGGTGCACAATATAAGAACGAACAAAAGCGTGCATGGACATTGGATAACCTGATCTATTACAATAAAACTCTAGGTCAGCATAGTCTAGGAATGACATTGATGCAATCCGCTTCTGCCTATCATTACGAGATGGGAGATATGAGAGCCACTAATGTAGCCTCGTCGGATGAGCTTTGGTACAATATGGGATCTGCCGGTACATTGAATTCCTTTGGTACTGGGCTAACCGAAACTCAGATGGCATCTTATATGGTTCGACTGAACTATGGTTACAAAGATAAATACTTGTTAACGGCATCTATGCGTTGGGATGGTGCCTCTCAATTAGCCGAAGGACACAAATGGGCAAGTTTCCCCTCTGCAGCTATTGCATGGAGAATGGATCAAGAAGATTTCATGAAAGACATCAGTTGGTTGAATCAGTTGAAACTTCGTGTAGGTATGGGTGTCACAGGCAATGCAGCTATCAAAGCATACGCAACCAAAGGTGCCATCACCGGTTTATACTATAACTGGGGACAAAGTGATTCATCTTTAGGTTATGTACCTTCCGATCCTTCACAAAAAGAGCCTGCTAAAATGGCTAATCCAACCTTAGGCTGGGAACGAACTACACAATACAATGTCGGTATTGACTATGGTTTCTTTAATAACCGACTTACCGGTAGTATTGATGCATACAAAACAAAAACCAATGACTTATTATTAGAAATGTCAATCCCTTCATTAACGGGTTATGTTTCTACGTATGCCAATGTGGGTAAAACATCCGGATATGGTATTGATTTGCAAGTAAATGCAATACCAGTACAAACCAAAGATTTTACCTGGAGCACTACTTTAACATGGTCTATGGATAGAAACCGAATTGACGAATTATCTAACGGCAGAACTGAAGATGTGAATAACAAATGGTTTGTCGGTGAAGAAATCGGTGTTTATTACGACTGGGTATATGATGGAATATGGAAAACAGAAGAAGCTGAAGAAGCTGCTGATACAGACGATTCTGAGAAGTCTTCCGATAAAGCTGCTGAAGTTGAGATTAAAGATGCAGAAGAGGAAGAAGATGCCGATGAACCCGAGAATTTTGAAGAGACTATGGACGCTGCATCTGAATCTGAAGAATAAACGTTACCGTTCACAGTAACGTAACCAAAAAGGAATGTTACTTCACGATTATACAATCGTAAAAGCAACATTCCCTTTTTATTCTGATTATATTACTATTTCAGTCTCATTATGCTTTCGGAAGTTTAAATGAGCTCTTCAGAGACACGATACGGTTGAATACCGGTGCACCCTCTTTAGAATCATGGATATCTGCACAGAAAAATCCTGTTCTTACGAACTGGAAGCTGTCATAGCCTTTTGCTTCCATAAGTGCTGGTTCTACATATGCAGTAACTTTTGTCAGAGAGTTCGGATTTACATTCAGAGAACCATCTTCTTTGTTGTATACACCCTTCTCCTCGTCTACGATATTCTCATAGAGACGTACTTCTGCTTTTCCTGCCTGACTTGCTTCTACCCAGTGAATGGTTCCTTTTACTTTTCTGCCATCCGGTGCATTTCCGCCCTTTGTAGCAGGATCATAAGTACAGTGTACAACACGAACAGTTCCGTCTTCATCTGCTTCATATCCTGTACAGGTTACAAAATAAGCATTCATCAGACGTACTTCTGTTCCAGGGAACATTCTCTTATATTTCTTAGGCGGATCTACCATGAAGTCCTCTCTCTCAATGTAGAGCTCTTTTCCAAACGGGATCTTACGTGTTCCCAGTTCTTCATTCTCCATGTTGTTCGGAGCTTCCAGATATTCCACTTCACCTTCCGGATAGTTGTCGATCACCAGTTTTACCGGATCAAGAACAGCCATCAGACGCGGACGTTTCAGTTTCAGATCCTCACGGATGCAGTATTCAAGCATTGCGTAATCTACGGAGCTGTTTGCCTTAGATACACCGCAGAGATCTACGAACATTTTGATAGATTCCGGTGTGAAACCACGGCGACGTAAAGCAGCGATGGAAACCAGACGCGGATCATCCCATCCATCTACGATTCCCTCTTCTACCAGTTTCTTGATATAACGTTTACCTGTAACTACATTTGTCAGATACAATTTTGCAAACTCAATCTGCTTCGGTGGCTGTGGGTATTCCAATTCTTTTACAACCCAGTCATACAGTGGTCTGTGATCCTCAAACTCCAGAGTACAGATGGAATGTGTGATTCCCTCAATCGCATCCTCGATGGGATGGGCGAAATCATACATTGGATAGATGCACCATGTATCACCTGTTCTGTGGTGAGTCATATGAGCAACACGATAGATAACCGGGTCGCGCATATTCATGTTCGGAGATGCCATATCGATCTTGGCACGAAGCACTTTCTCTCCGTCTGCATATTTGCCTTCTTTCATCTCTTCAAAAAGCTGCAGGTTCTCTTCTACGCTTCTGTTTCTGTATGGACTTTCTTTACCCGGCTCTGTAAGAGTTCCACGATATTCACGGATCTGATCTGCTGTCAGGTCACATACATAGGCTTTGCCTTTCTGGATCAGCTTTACAGCAGCTTCATACATCTGTCCGAAATAGTCAGATGCAAAAAACAGTCTGTCTTCCCAGTCTGCACCAAGCCATTTGATATCTGCCTTGATGGATTCTACAAACTCACTCTTTTCTTTGGTCGGGTTTGTATCATCAAAACGCATGTTGAACTTGCCGTTATATTCCTGTGCAAGACCATAGTTTAAAAGAATAGATTTCGCATGACCGATATGAAGATATCCATTCGGTTCCGGCGGGAAACGCGTATGCACGGTGTCATAAACACCCTCTGCTAAATCTTTATCAATGATATTCTCAATAAAATTTTTGGAAACTGTTTCGTTCTCCATCTTTTTCCCTCCTGTTGTCGTATTTTATACTGTTTTTTCACACATCTATATATAAAAAATACAACTGAATATTTTTTATGTCGAATGAATTTATATTATCATTGGAAATTCCATCTGTCAACCGTTTACACAACAGTGACAGGCCTTATATTTCTCAGACGTTACTGTTCACTCCGTTCACAGTAACGTAGCCAAAATTCATTCCAGTTTGCCTGCGGCAATGGAATTTTGGCTTGTATGTCTCGGGATAGTGGTGTGTAAACAGCAGCTTGACTGGTTTCAGTATTTCTGCGAAGACCGAAAAAAGAATTGTAAGACTTGTCTTTTAGTGTTAGTATAAGAATAGTCTTAGAGCGTGTTTGAAAAATCATTCCCACAAATTATGACGCGCATCTTGCGGAAAGCATTTTTCAAACACGCTCTAGGCTTGGAAAAAAGTTATAATAAGGTATAGTCTTTGAGGTCAAAAATCAGATAAAGGTTTCTGACCTTTTTTGTTTAATGAGGGATTATAAAATATGGAGACATTTTTTACAAAGGACAAAAATTTTTATAAGGTGTTTTTCAGGTTAATGTTGGTTGTGGCGCTGCAGAATCTGGTGGCATACAGTGTGAATATGCTGGATAATATGATGCTTGGAAGCTATGATCAGAATGCACTTTCCGGGGCAGCTACTGTGAATCAGATCTTCTTTGTTGTAAATCAGCTTGCCATTGCAATCGGAAATGCCCTGATCGTAATGAGTTCCCAGTATTGGGGAAAAAAAGATACATATGCGATCAGGAAACTGACAGGAATTGTACTGATATTCAGTCTGCTGGCAGCGATGATCATCCTTGTCATATGCTCGGCATTTCCGGAACAATTGCTTGGCCTGTTCACAACATCACCGGATATTATTATGGAAGGTCAGACTTATCTTAAGATATTGAAATGGACGTTTGTCTTATTTCTGATCAGCAATCTTCTGATCTCCATGCTGAGAAGTGTGGAGACAGTACAGATTTCATTTGTTGTTTCTGTGATATCTCTGATCGTAAACGGCGGAATTAATTATACATTGATCTTCGGGCATTTTGGATTTCCGGAAATGGGGATTAAAGGTGCTGCAATAGGAACACTGACAGCCAGAAGCCTGGAGTTTTTGATCGTTCTGTTTTATGTGGCAAAGATTGATAAGAAAGCTATAAAAAAGAGGTTATGCGCACATCACATGTGCATAGCCTCGCTCCATTCTTTCTCCCTGAATCCGGTAAGTACAAAGTCATCCCCGATTACCAGCGGTCGTTTCACCAGCATTCCGTCTGTGGCAAGAAGCTTCAGCTGTTCATCTTCAGACATATCTTTTAACTTATCTTTTAATCCCATTTCCTTATAGATCATTCCGCCTGTATTAAAGAATTTCTTCAGTGGAAGACCACTTTTTGCGTACCATTTCTTCAGTTCTTCGTAAGTAGGATTTTCTTCTTTAATAGCCCGTTCTTCATAATTGATATTGTGTTCGTCCAGCCATTTCAGGGCTTTCATGCAGGTACTGCATTTGCGGTAAACTAAAACTTTCATAGACATTCTCCTCGTATAGATTTATCGTAACTATTTACAGGTAATTACTTCCTCCATTATTGTTCCAGATAGATATATCATAAATTGTAAAGGGCGATTTTGCAAGAGAATGTTATGGAAGAATTGTAAGGTTCAGGTTTTCATGTTAATATGTTCATATACAAAAGAAAAAACAGTCCCAGTTCCCCGGAGAGGAGAAATCATGCGTGATGAGACGAAGATGGACGTATATACGTCTGGAGTGACTGGCGCAGAGTATGATGCAGGAATGAAACAGCTTATGAGTAATAAGGAGATTATCGTTCCCATTTTGCAGATGACGGTGCCAGAGTTTAAAACGTGCTCACAGGAAGAAATTCTACAGTGCTTAGACATTTCTTCTATTACAAAAGATGATTTCGTAAGTGATATACCAAATGTAGAAAAGGATCTGAGATTAACAAAAGAAGACAGTGAACTCTCATCTCTTGTGGAGAAACTGGTGAGGTTTGATATTCGGTTTAAAATAATAAATCCAAAGTTATCTACAGAGAAAATAAGAGTGAATTTACATATTGATATGGAAGCGCAGAAAAGCTACCGTCCAAGTAATCCGTCATACCCTATATTAAAACGTGCAGTATATTATGTGGCCAGAGACCTTTCATCTCAGTTAAGTACTATTACGCAGACTACAGATTATTCAAAGTTGGAAAAATGTTATTCCATATGGATCTGTGCGGAGGATGTGCCAAAGAAACTGCAGAATACATTGACGGAATACTCTTTTTCGAAGAAGGATATTATAGGGGTAGCAGATGAACCTGAGGAGGATTATGATCTCTTAACAGTAATTATAATCCGACTGGGAAAAGAAGCAGAAGAAAAAGGAATATTTGATTATCTGAAAGGGCTTTTTACTGGTGATATAAAGAGAATACAAAGATATTCACATATAGAATGGTCAGAACCATTTCAGGAGGAGGCGAGCAAAATGACAGGATTTGGAGATATGATTTATGAAAGAGGAATACAGCAAGGCCGTCATGAGGGAATGATTCTGGGGGCTCTCATGAGTGGAAAAACTCCAGAAGAAGTTTCGAAGATGTTGAACTTGCCTCTGGAAGAAATAAAAAAAGTTCAGGAACAGCAGATGACTGTGAACAAGTAGTGAAAGTAAATTACAGATATAAAATTAATTGGGAACTGGGAGCATTAATCAAGCTAATCATAAAAGAGGCTATGCACATTATACGTGCATAGCTCCTTTTGCGTTGGTATTTATGTATTGCAAATATCTGCCTGAAATCAATTTTCTGATTTTAATGCGTCTTCCAGGAATTTCACCGCATCTCTGACACAGTCATCACAGGAGCGGATTACCCTTCCGGTTTCCACACCCTTTAAGTCTTTACATATTACAGTTCCGTTCTGCTGTTTAAACTGATTCATCACAGAGCGGACAGTC
>OJNH01002709.1_pt1 | contig 12123 bp, 7 predicted proteins | sample 1597361 | NCBI WGS metagenome assembly OJNH01 (sample SAMEA2452136, study PRJEB22498) | human gut metagenome | biome: human feces; feature: human gut; material: feces | place: Australia | collected 2012
CTTCGCAAAGACTGTCGAATTGCATTTTCAAATCGGAGTCCAATCTAATTGTAAGAGCTGATTGTGCCATAATTCTTAATGTTTTCCACAAAGATAGCAAAACGATTGCAATGTGCAACTAATATGTATTGACTTTATTGCTAAAAATATAAATAGCAGATTCTTATTGTCCAAAACGACAGGTATTTTGTATCATAAGTCATCAAATTCTATTTCTTGATTCACCAGCACTTTCCATTTCTTGTCCACTTCGGTGTCATCAACCGATGTGCCCAGTCTGAGCGGCACCGCTTTCATTCTCATACCTCCGGCTTTTATCAGGGCGAGCAGACCGTCGGCGATGGCTTTTCTCCCAATACACAGTCCAGTAGGTAGCCTAGACGCTGGAATGCGGGAGCGGAAGCGACCTTCAGGAAGTCGGCGTCCAACTTGGTGAAATCCAGCTTCAGAGACAATTCTTCCAATACCGTTGCTGCCCTCGTGAGACCACCGATGTGCTCCTGATAGGCCACCAGGTCCACTGCCGTCAGTTCAGGGCAGGAAATGTTCAGCCAGCCGGCAGGTTCCGGGCAAGAGCCCGGGAATATGACAAGGCGGAGCCTTACCTTGGAGAAGGAGCAGGCCCCGGAGGACGGAACCAAGCCTTCTGAACGGAGCTTTAGCGTAGTGAAGAGGGCTTGACCGCTTCCTTAAAGAACTGCTATAATCCTGGCTACCATTGCTGCCGGAATTCTCAGCAGCATACCGATAAATCCACCTTTGATGTGAAACCAGTGGTCGTGATAGGCATCAACCATATCCTCTGTTCCGGGTATCACAAAGTGTTTGTCGTGGCAAAACCAGATGCAGTCCATGACGAATGCGTCTAACCAGTTCACCACGCACCAGAGCGCATACGCAGTCAGTACTCCGCCCCAGAACGTCGTGCAGCCATTGACATAACGTACCAGCTGCCCCATCAGCACGCCTAAGAAGAATGTTGCAATGATCTTTTTGGCATAGAATGTTGCGCCGCCAGGCTTATTGACCGCATCAACCAGCCCCAACTTATTGCACCGCTCAATGATGGCCGGATGATAGTTTAAGATTTGCTTGATGGAATCTCTGGACATCAGAAACACCATCAGCGTAAATGTTGCGCAGGCTATGAGAGATGCAATGAGGAAGGGTATAGCAAATTATTGCTGTCCGCTAACTTTTAGCGGACAGCAATAAAATTAATTAGCTGACCATATGCCGGCTGTCCGATAAAATGGCTACCTTTGTTCATGGTTCCTTTAGTTTTGTTGCAGAAACAAAGATAACCAAAAGGCTGGACCTCCCAATCGGAGATTCAGCCTAATTTTTTGTACTGTCAAAAAGTTTTAGCGGACAGTAATAATAGCAAATAGATTGTTTTTGAGACACAGTTTCCTTCATATGATGGAATGACGGAAATGAATGATTGATGGAAGGGGGGTCATGACTTAGAAGAGAAATCAAATAACTGGACGGCAAGATATACATCGCGATCTGGATCATTTGGCATCGAGAACTTGTAATTTAACCAGGTTTCATTCTTTGCCTTTTCCGTGCTCTTGTAGTTTGCGTGCGATCCTATGTTATCTTTCACGCCGGCTACGGCTGTTGTCATTGATGTGTCCCTGACAAACAGCATCAATGCAGCCTTCGTGTCTCTCCAGGTGAGGTAACTTAGGAGCTGTCTAATTGCATCGAGGAAAACTTGCTTGCCCTTCCAGAACTTGCATTCAGCAATAAACAGAATGCAGTCACCGTGCTTGACCATTATGTCGGTTTTTCCATTCTTGTTGAATGCTTCTCCAGTAGCAGATTCTGTCTTGAAAGATGTTTGAATTTGCGCCAGGAAGAGGTCCCGTAACGTCTCTTCGTCCATCCCCTTGGTAACATTCGGGAAGGATTCATACATCTTGCCGACAGTGTGTATAGCATCGAGAATCTGTGAATACCGCTGCATGTCCATAACCGGGGTCAGTTCCTCCACCTTCTTGCTAGATTGTTTGTTTTCGGGCTGAGGATACCGTTTGGTAACCGTCGGAACTGAGTAGGTACTGGGTGTGCCAGCCTGTGCAGTGGTCGGTGTACCAAGACCTGCTATAAAACTATTCTCCCGTTTTATCTTTTCCTTTCGTCCGGCGAAGATACTGCGTGCTGCACCCGGCAGGGTGTTATTATAAGTTTTGATATCTTTTTCAAGGAACCCGAGCATCTTTACGAGACTGTCTTTCCTATTCTCATACTCCCGTTTTACCTTTTCCGAATCTTCTTCAAGAACAAGGATATCAGTATATATACTTCCGTACGAGATATGGAAATACCCACTACCAGATGACAACCAAGTAGAAGGTCTGTAGTTCAAGATGTCTGTGTCTCCCTCGACAGGAATTATGTAGCGTACTACAGTTCTCTCAACGGCCTTTTCTGCCATCCAATACCTGGGCAGATATTCGGCGTCAACGAGAACCTTACGAGGCTCTATGCGGACATCCTCGAAGTGTACCACAGGTACATATAGAGAATTATCTTCAACTAAGTAATTGATGTAGTCCTCTTCGTTGACATTTAGAACATAGTCATCGTCGAGCCTATTAACTATCTCACGCAGATGATTTTCGCCGGAGCGGGGGAGAGCCATCGCGTCATATTTCTGAAAGAGATTATCGTGATCGATTTTGAAATGTTCCATTTTGTTCCTTGATAGCTACTGTGTCCGATTATTGATTCTCCTTGATGAACTTAATGAGTTGACGACATTGCGACAATGGGTGTTGAGGAAAATACTCATCAAACTGCTCCTGTTCAGAAAGATTCATCAGGAAATCTGCTTGAAGATCCTCTAAGTAAGGGTCATGGAACCAATCATTCATCGAGAAATCCGGCCATTTTCGCCTGTACGCCTCATAAATGGTTACATCACGGATGCCGGTCGTTCCCATCTCATCGAAAAAAGCCCTGACTGCCGTCACGTAACCACGTTCCATAATATGCATCAGGAGGAAGTATTGGATGCCATTCTCTTGCTTTGTCTTGATAACGCTGTAGATAAATTGCTTCCCACTATCAAGTTTCCCTGCATCTACTTCAATTAGGGCCTGGTTCTTGGATAGGGTGCGGTGAATACCGTGAATCAAATCATCTCTTCCGCTGAAATCCATTGCCTCAGAGGGCTTAATTGGAAAAACAGAGAGGAGGCACAAAGCCCCTTCTGTTTGCTTTCCATAGGTAATACAACCTTCCGGGTCTTCCGGAAGTGCTTTCAGTTTCTGATAGTCATTCGGAACAATCATAATCTATGAGCCAATAGTGAAGTAAATCAATGTGTGGTTATCATCAAACTTCTCGTTATCAATGCCGAAATCCGCTTCTGAGCGAAGCTTCTCCAGCAGGATTGGAAGCGGTACTTCTTTGTGGAATCCATCACTGCATATCAACACCTCGTCTCCAGGGAGGACGGGCTGCTCGCTGATTTCAACCTCATCGGTGCTATTCCCCATCAATGACCGGCGGACGATGTGTTCATATTTCCTGATTTGAGCCGGTGTCAAGCGCTTTATCCTGCGCATTTCATTGATGAGCGAATGGTCCTCTGTCTCAAAGGCGATGTGGTCGTTTCTGATGATGTAGACTCTGGAGTCTCCGGCCCAGAATACCGTAGCGGTTTCTTGATGAAGGAGGACAGCCGCCAGGGTGCATCCCATTTCTGAAATACCCAAACATAGCTTCTTATCTGCTATTGCCTGATTTGCATACTCTATGGATAGAGGAATATTGTCCGGTGTTTCTGAAAGGGATGCAACTATATTATCGATAGCGCATTCGGCCGCCTCTTCACCTGCATCATATCCACCCATCCCGTCTGCTACAATGAAGAGTTTGTCTCCATTGAGCAGCTCGTGATGCGCGAAACGGTCTTCGTTCTTTTTTCTGGCGCCGATATTTGAATACGTTATCAGTTTCATCAGATGGCTTTTATGGTATCACCGCCATGTTTTGTGACACGTGGACGGGTACTGATTTTGACTGGCCTACTGGTAACGCCCTTATCAGTTGCCTTGGTTGCCCAGAGGTAAGCTTCGCCAGTACCAAGGCTTGCCATATCGGATGCCGTGAGGTTCTGCAACTGTGTAATGGAGTGCTGGACATGCTTCACCCACTGAGGACTATTAAACCTATGCAAGAGCATTACAGATGAAAGCTCAATAATATCGGTAGGCAAGCTCATAGGATCCTGACTGGCAATCATCATGGATACGCCCTTGTGGCGCATCTCACGAATAGCAGTCACAATTGTTGAGGTCAAATCCTTGTTATTCATATATTTGTGAGCCTCGTCGAAGACAATGAACTTGTTGAAGTTGCGTCCTTCATACTGCTTGACACCCGAAAAGATATTGAGCATAATGACGAACAAACCAAGGGCATCATCTTTTTCGATGAACTCGTCACGAAGGTCCACGATAATCAAGCGCCCAGGGCGCAGGATTTCTCCTAGACGAATGGAATCATCGATGTACTCCTCTGCAAAGCTTAGTCGCTGCATAGCCAACGACTTCTGAGAAGCTGAAAGCAGAGAGGAATCCTCAACACTGACCTTCAAGTCCTCAATGTTGAGGTTCTTTCGGTTCGCCCTCATGATGGCCTTCAATTGTGTGATGTAGGTCGAGTCATTACCCACCGCTTTCAGAAGAAACATCCAGTCCTGGACATTCAGATCTTTGGAATGGAACTTTATCGGAAGGACTTGGATAGATGGATACTCTTCCTGACGTTCCTCCACCTTATCCTCTGGAGCGAGCATGATGACATCACTGATCGAACCTGGTTCAGCGCCATATTGTTCCTTCAACTTTGCCAATTGTCTGGCATCATCATTTGGATAGACCATGGAGGTAAATTCCGGCGCGTAGTCAAGACTTTCACTATAGTGGAAGATCACACTTGCCATTGGTCCGGGCAGTAGATTGATTTCGGGGAACTGCTTAAGCGTCATTTCGCTGACTGTACCAATAGTATAGCTCTTGCCGCCACCCTGAACGCCGAACAGACTGATGGTATTCGTTTCACTCAGATCCAGTGCAATCTTACGATTACCATTGATAGTGCGGCCAAGGATGCCGTACTGCTCACTCGCAGCAACGGTTTTACCAACCATGATGTCAAAGGACGGGCCTTTAGCCTCTCCCTTTTTGGCGAGGGAGGCGGCCAAAGTATCGAGGTGTTCCATACCGTTGCCTGTGCCGTACTTAGCAGGCCTTGCAGAATCGTGTAACTCCTGCGGTTCCGGTTCGGGAACGACATACGTGTGGGGCTCCTCCTCTTCTTTCTTTTCGGTGGGGATTTCTTCCGGCTTATCCTCCGCAATAGACTCTACAGGCTTAACGGGCTCCTCGGGCTTCTCTTCCGGCATTTTCTCAACAGGCTTGGGGTCTTCATCCGGTTCAATGAAACTGCGGAAACTCATCTCACGTTGCGTGCGGTCTGACACTTCAAAGAACTCGGTAAGCTCCTGATTTGCCTGGCTTTCATTGCTGCCATACAGGCCGGAAGTCTTGAGAATCGCATTTTCGGCAAGAATTCTGTCAATCATTGGCTTACCAAGCGTATAGCAGATGAATGGTTCGTTCTGGCCTTCGAACACTTCTTTATCCTGCAAGTCGTCACTTTGGAACTCAAAAATCAATCCCAATTGCTTGAAACGAATCTTATAGTTATCCTTCGTTAACCCCAGGATAAACTTTTCGTAATCCTTGGCAGATTCCTCACAGAGATATTCATAACGCGATGCACGACGCAAATAGAAGAGAAGCAGGGACTGCAACTCGATGACTTTCAGCTCGTGATCCAAATTCATTACGCCTTCTACAGGCCAGAATAAACCCATTAACGCCAACTCGGTATTAAGAATCTGTTCAAGCATCTTATCCCGCAAATCCCTACGCTGTTCCGGAGACAGTATCTGGCGGCATTTGATTTCGATAATCGTGAATACGATTTCACCTGTCTGGGGATGAATGTCTACCAGCAAATCATCGGCTCTCTCCTTGGTGGCCATCGGAGAAATCTTCTGATTGTTGAACAGATCCTGATGCAGGTCGATAGGAATAATGAAGGAATCCTGGAGGAGATCTTTACCTTTGAGGAGACGTTTCATCAGCGTGGTTCCAAGGACCTCAAAGGCCTTGTTTCTGGAACTATTAAGCTGCATTATCATTGAGCTACTGACAGAGCGGATGTCTGCCAGGAAGTCATAGAACCGGCGTTTGTTGGTGATGTCAATACCGAACTCCTTGAAATGAGGCGTGAGAATGCTTTCAATCTCCGATGTCGGCCGACAAGTGAGGAAAGATGAGATGCCGGTAAGTTCCGTGCTGGGAATGTAATCCAGCAGGTATGGCACCTCGCCATCACCGCACGGGATGTCGTAGAATTCCGGTCCCATATTCTTATCAAAAGTGATAACCCAGTCAGAGACATCGTGGATGCGGGAAAGCATTACTGAATTGGTATCCTGGATATCCAGCATCAATGCCGGGACTGACGTATCCCTGTCATTGGACATAGACATTGCCACAAGAGACTGGTACTCGGAGAATAAGCCTATCATATCGTTGGCAAACTCCGAGGACGGGTGCGGGAGACGGATGTCTGAATAAAAGCGCTGCCACTGGCATCCCTTCTCAGTCTTGGTCACCTGCACGATTGGACGGCAGACTACACCGTTGAGAAAGAAGGATTGCTGGTCGGTGGACGGCTTGTGCAGCTTGGTCTCCGTCGGGAACGGATTGATGAGGAAGCTGAGATGGGCAGAATAGTTCTGGGCATTGCTGATGAATTCCTCCACTGTGTTGACAGAGAACCTCAACTTCGGGAACAAACGATTGCTGGTTGCCTGCGAAAACATTTCTGCTTCCTCGGAAACCTGGGTGTCCGGATCAATCACGGAAGGCCTCGCCCTGAATAAAGCGCTTATCCGCGCAGAATAAACGGATTTCATAGTGAATATCGAAGGGACGGCAGCGTTTCTCAAGTGCAACCAGATTGGCGGCAAATACGGCAGCATCACCGGCATTAAACAGGTTTATAACCAACTTGTCGGTATAAGGGTGTTGCGTGATGTAGTTGAACATATACCGCTGCACCATTTCGGCGTTCACATCAGTATCGATTCGACTCTGCACGGGCACGTTCAGTAGATGTGCCAGATAAGAGCGGAGCTGACGGAAGCCTGATGAAAAGGCCTCTTCCTGTTGTTCGGCCGAGCTTACGTACAGGCCCCAGCCAAAGACAATCTCTCCGACATACTGCAAATACTGTTTTTGCTCGATGTCACGGAGGGTAAGCGGCGCTATGCTCGGTACCAAATTACCATAGAACAACTGGTCCAGGTTTTTGTACCAGGCATCACGATACCGAGGGCTCTCAATGGTCTTGTTCTCCCAATCTTCATATTGCTCATAGATGTCCACCATCCAAGCCAGGCGCAAAGGATGAAGCGGCGAAATAAGCTTCATACCAGAAACCTGACCATCCGGCAGTATGACCACGATGTTCACCATGTCAACGGACTGCAATTTCAATATCGTTTCCATGGACAAATCTTCATCTACGACTGCTTTCAACCATGCGTGGTATTCTTCAAGGTAGCTCTTGATGATGTCAATATGGCTATGTACGTCAAAGGTTTCCAGAATACCGCTATTCTCGATTGCAGACTCCTGGATAGCAGTAAAGAGCTCTGAACGAGCCTTGGTCAGAGATGCTGGAACATCTATACCATCCAGCGGAGTAAACACCAGGGATTGAAGTTTTTCCGTATGATTGGAAGTCAATTTTGCGTCAACTGTTCCCAGCGCTGCTCCTTTCTTCAAGATTTCCCGTTCGATTTCCAGAAGCTTCTTGGACAGGATTATCTGGAAGTTCTGGGATGAGGGATACTTGAGGCGGAATGTGTCTGTGTAAAGACCTTCCTGCCAGCTCTTATCCTCGCTCTTGGACTTATCCTCCTTATCGCTAATCTTCTGACGTTCAGGAACCAAAAGTTCCTCACCTTTTCGGTTCAACTCAATCCTATAGTGGAAATAGGCCTGCAAGACATTGCTAATTTTCTCCCGGCGGCTATCCTGAAGCATATCCTCGTCAAAATCAGAGGCACCCACAGTCTGGAGGAAGAAGCTCTCGCTGTCGCAAGTCAGGAATGCACGGTTTCTCTCGATGAACTCATCTTTGCTCATCTGGTCCTTGACCTCATTCCACTTATCCAGCCAGGCGTCATCCTTGAAACCATCTTTCTGATTGAGAACGGTGCCGTTTTCATCTTCTGCGAAAATGCGGAAGAAATAGCGGCCGCTATTGAAATCATTGGGCTTGATGGTCACCGTGATGTCCCTGTAGTCACGGGCATTATCCGTAACATTCGCAGTCTTCAAACGGTCATACTCACAGTACATGCCGTCCACATTGTAGATAGCGATGCGGACTTTCTTCAAGTCGGGGAACGCTTTCGGTTTGGGCGAGAAGAATACACGCACCTTAATCTTGGCCGGTTTGTTAGACTGGATAGGCAGCGTCAAGTCTCCTTCTAGGTCGTTGCCGAAGCTCTTACTGCGTAGTTCAACAGCGGACACGGTCAAGTTTCCCAGGCTGGTGACATCAATACCCTTGATGCAATCGTTCCACTTGGAGAAATCGATGTCGGTATAGTGGTTTGCAACAGCCTCGCAGAGTTCGGTACGGCTATTGGCTTTTTTCTCCATCTGAAGGAACATCGCCAGCTCGCGCTGGAGGGTATTTGGAAGAAGTGGCAGGGCATCTATTCTGTCGTTGATTTGCTTGGAGTAGTCCACCATCTGCGTCACGCTCTCATTATTGATGGAGAGACGACGGCGAACCAGCGTGCTGTCTTTGGCGATGTCTGCGTCCGGTAGCAGGCCAAGGATGAAAAGCCCCTTTCCGATGGCTTCCTTGGTCTGGCCATTCTCTATGACGTAGAGCAAATAATCGAGAATCTTCTGCTGTGAGAAGCCTTCCTTGGTGAATCCCAGGATTTCGTGGATGATGTCATTATTCTGGACCTCCGCCATCAACTTGCCGAGAAGACGCTGGTTCAGATGTGCAATGGACAGCTCCTTGAAGGTGGCATTGCCATAAGAGTCCTCGGCAGCAGTGGAAACGTTGACAGGAATCAACACAAGTATGGAGAGCGACAGGTCATTTCGCAGCTCTATCAGTTTGGTGGCACTGATGTACCGGTCACCTTCGTTTGCCTCTGAGAGAATAAAAATCTGGAGGCTCAGGTCAAGCGCTTTCAGCCTGTCGTACAAATTCTCCAACACGTCCAGCGGAAGGCCGACCACTTTCATACAATGGCCTTCCTTTATCTGTGTCAACTGGTCCCTGTACTCTTCAATGAAGATATCAAGAATCCTGGAGTAGTATAACTGTGTTGTATTCATAATTATTTGATATTTACGTTGTAACGAGGACGAATCTTCTGCATGATAGAGGCGTCGCTCAAATCATTGTAGAAACCGATCTGGCGCAGTTTGTTCTTGAGGGCCTCAACATTGGTGCGGAAAGCAAGGTGGGTTGTAATGTCGGAATCCTTGAACCGTTCCTCTTGGGTGCCGTCTATAATGAGGCCGTACCTGTCACGGATTCTCTTCATAAGCTCGGTGATGGACAGAGAGTAAGTCTCGTAAAGTCCTTCTTTCGGGGTCAGGGCGACCATCTGAACAAGGACTTCTAACAGTTTGGAACCAATCACCGCACGGCGGGGATGTTTGCGACTACGTCCATCGGCAATTAGTGCTGAATCTTGATTCTTCATAGAGGACTTGTCCAGGAAGTCATATGAGTATTTATACTGATACCTGGCCCTCACCTTGGCAATGCACTGAATATATTTGTCGAAGAAATCTATCTCATAATCAAGGTATTGCTTCAATTCTTCCTTGGCCTGTTTGGCTTCTTCTTCATTCTCAGCGTCATCATCGTAGCGATCATAGATAGCGTTGAGTTTAAAGCGGAAGTAAGAATCAAACTCACCAGGGCGTGCCTTGAGCGTCTGGAGAATTTTTTCTACGTCATAAGCTTCGTTGAGGTACTTGCCCACCGCATTGATGCGCATAGAAGATACGATGTATTCCATCAAGCCATTCATCTGGCGCTCCATATCAGTGCATGCGATGTTGGCTACATCACCCTCAAGGGAATCCGTTAAATCCACGACGATACTCCAGTCGTCCTCCACGTTCTTAGTGCCGGCCTCTACCATTCGAGGAAGGAGGCGGATAAGCTTCTGGAAGTAGAGGGACAGATGGAAGCCGGAAAGGATACGCAGATACTCGATAAAAACGCTGCGAGGAATAGCATCCTGATAGAACAGGAGGCGTTTCACATCATCGCAGTACAGCTCCGCCTGCTTCTCCAAGATGGGCTTGATGTTGTTTAGGGAGACCGTCGTGACCTTTGGGTCAATTTCAACCAGGCTCATCAACTGGAGTACGCCAGCGGTGTCCACATCCACCTGGGCATCACCAGTTACAGCCTTTGTGTTGTTATCCCACCCAATAGTAAGATATGCTTTTAATGCCTCCATGATTTCCGGACGTTGCCGGATCATGATGTACAATTGGTCAGCCGTGTTATAGTCTTTGGCGTGTTTGAGATTCCTGATGCGGTAACTCTCCAGGTGCAGAGGACGAAGAGAGGCAACGTTTTCCTTGTCTGCCTTCCCCCTGAACACTAGGTTAATCAAGCTGCTACGCAGCCAGCTCTCGATGGCTTCCGGATTGTCGGAAGCGCCTGTAATGTATCCTTTCTTTTCCAGAACGTTGAAGTACTCCTGCAAGGAATCTATCTTATGGAACTTATTCCTTGTCTTCAAGCCAATGCGAGAACCATTGTTACGCATCAGCATGAAGAATGTCACCAGAACATTGTCCAGGGTAATGGATTTCACGTCTGCAGCAAAAATAGCCTCGTTACGGAAGACGGATTCTTGTTTATCTAACTTAGGAAGTAACATAATCTGGTGAATTAAAGGGGTGCAACCATAAGCGTCATCGAACCCTTATCCAGGGAGATTCGGTAGTAACGGTTATCATCGTTGGTAACAATGATTTCCGAGTAGGTTTCCGCCTCCAGGAGGTTCTTGAAGACCTGTAGTTCAATGAAACGCCCTTTTAAGTCGTTGATGGACGGATTGAAGCCCTGCTCGATATAGTAGAGCATTTCACGAAGATCCAGGGATACATTCAAACGAACTTCCTTTTTGACTTTGTGCCTGAAAATCAAGCAGTCGTTCTCGTGCTCAATGTATTCGACGAGTTTCTCGTTGGTATCCACCGCCAGTTCAAAATCAGAGATGGGGAACCGACGGTAGCTACGGCTGTTGGGGTCTTTCACGCGGCTGGAAGAAAGGATCAAGTAGTCTTTCGACAGGTTCCTGTCCCAGCAACCCTCACTACATGAGATGGTGTAGGCCAGGCTGGCTACAACAGCCGACGGATCTTCATTGTTCAGTTCCTTGTTGAACTGATACAGCGACTTGTAAGGCAGGCGCTTGAAGTATTCCGGACGGTCTTTGTAGATAGCCGCCTTCCCTTCAAAGTATTGATGCCTGATCATCGTCTGATGGCGACGTTTGAGGAGAATCAATTCATCCGGGGTCTGCTCATAGCTGGGCATAATCTCGCTGGCCTCATTGAAGTCAGGAAGCAGTGTCCGTTTCCTCTCTGCAAATTCGATGTAGTCCACATCGTGTTTTTCACCATAATACAGGTCAAGATCCTTATCGGGGATGGCCACCTGTGCTATGTCAGTCTGGCGGAGAAGTTTGACTACACGGTCCTCTGAACGCAGGTCTGCGTCATAGGCCGGTGACGTAATATTGAAGTAGTAAAGGTCCCACATGAACTGGCGATAACTATAGTACCGCATTTTCTTCTCGGGATTCTCTTTATCAGCCTCCCAGGCCGCTCTGAGCTCATCGAAACGCTGCAGCAGGTGTGGAATATCCGTACAGTTGAAATCACGCGTGAGCAGCCAGGAAATGAGCGAGCGAAGGTCGCGCATTGTGATGTGTATCTCGCGCTTGTAGATAAT
>OJNH01002713.1_pt1 | contig 12109 bp, 8 predicted proteins | sample 1597361 | NCBI WGS metagenome assembly OJNH01 (sample SAMEA2452136, study PRJEB22498) | human gut metagenome | biome: human feces; feature: human gut; material: feces | place: Australia | collected 2012
GTATCCCCTGCCATCAGCGCGGGAAGCTGGAACGTCACGGATTTTCCGCCGCCGGTCGGGAATACGGCGATAAGAGATTTGTTTTCAACAGCCGCCTGCGCGGCTCTTTCCTGAAGCGGCTCGCCGTCGTAGGTGCGGAATCCGTCATATCCGAAATACTGTTTCAGCCCGGCGCGGACATCATGCTCCCGCAGGCAGAATGGACAGTGGTTGCAGGGAGTTCCGCGGAGCGCCCTCATAACGTATTCAACGGCGGGAAAATTTCTGTTCACCCAGTGCGGGATAAGGGAGTAGCGGTCGTCGGCGCTTATCAGCGCAAGGCAGTAAGCTAGCTCCACGGGATAGCGCGAAATCAGCGACGTCAGGTCGGCGCTCATGCAGATACTATCGGAAAAATACTCGCGGATAAGGCTCTCTGCGTCCTCTGCGCCGGCGTAATCGACATAATCGAAAAATCCGATGTACTCGCGGCGTATTCCGAGCAGGGCGAAATAAATCGCTTTCAGGCTGTCGTCAAGCTGTCTGAAAGCCTCCACCTCGTCAAAGAAAAGCTCCATGCACAGCGCCGCGTCGTTGGCGGGGTCGTTGAGCTGTTCGGTCTGTATTTTGTAGTCCTTGAGCAGGTGGTGATAGGGCTTCTTCGGGAACAGCAGGGGTGATATCGTGAGCGTGTCGATCGGCGTGTAGTCCCCGAGAATCAGCCGACCGACGTATTTCAGATCGTGCGCGATAAGGTTGTGTCCGCAGACGTACCTGCAGCCCGACGTGAACTCTGAAAATTCATTCTGCGATGTAGTATGAAGCCTGCCGCCCTCGGGCTTTACCGCGCCGAGATCGCATATTTCGCCGCCGTGGTTGATTTCGCTGTCGATGAATACGATTTTGCTCATGATGTCACCGCCTGTCACTTTATGTCAATATTATTATATCATTTTAATTCCAATAATTCAATACCTTTCTAAAGAAATTTGACACATTTTATTGCTCATTAAATAAAGTGATCTGCTCACCGGTATTATTAAGCAGGTTTCTGATATTACCAACATTTCCGTCCCAGCTGTCGTCTATCGGGATCGCGCCTTTCTCTATAAGTCCCGTGTTTCCGGGATATCTCCTGTTATCCCGGCAGAGCACCGGGCAGTATTCCCTTTTAAGCGCTTCGGTGGCTCCTCCCCATGTGCCGCCCTTATTGTAATCTGATTTCACCACAACAGTTGCGGCGGACTGTGCATAGATATATTTATTGCGCTGCATTGCGATACCTGCGTTGAAACCTGCGTCCGGCTTCGCCATTGACATGATCAGCAGCTTTCCGTCCTGGACTGCGGCAATGGCTTCTTTCTTCTTTATTTTTCTTGTAAACGAATCTGAAATGTATTCCACGGCAAAACTCCCGTTTGAAAGCGAAGCAGACGACGAAACGCTGTCTATCCCTTTCGCGCCGCCGGAAACCACTCCGAAACCATTGGAATTTACTTTTCTGACAATACTTTCAGCAAATGCCACATCTTCATCGCCTACCGTTCGCGAACCGACAAATCCCACCATTCCCCGGTCAAGCAGGGATAAATCTCCCGCATGGTAAAAAAGCGGAGGGCACCCGCCTTTCAGTCTGGTCTTGAGCGCCCTGGGGTACCCCGCGTCAGCACGGGTGACAACTTTTATCCCCATTGAGGAAAACCGCTCAAGCTCAAAGCTCAGGCTGCCAGAACGGTCCAGCAGTCTTTTTATACGCTCCGTTTCAGCCTCTCCATATCCAAAGTAACGCTTCATATCATCATCGGAAAAGTCCGGGATATCTTTAGGCTGAAGCTTCTGAGCTATCATCGTATCTGCAAGCCTTGTCCACTCTGAGGGTTCAAGGGGACGGCAGCCATCCGCACACAGGTAGCTGCAAAGCACAATTATCATCAGAGCATTATCGTTCATATCAATCTTCCTTTTTAGATGTTGACGCAAGAGCATACGGATAAACATGATCCGCCCCTGCTTCTGTCAGTATGTGTCCGCAGACAGTCAGAGTCCACCTAGAATCCACAATATCGTCAACAAGCAATATGTTCCGCGGCACTTCCGCATTCACGGCAAGGCTGAATGAATTCAGCGCATTCTCGCATTGGAACGAACCGTTTTCCATTTCTTTCTGCTGTTTTGCAGAAGTTTTTTTCAGCAAGGCAACACACGGTATGCCTATTTTGTGTGCAAGTCTGTATGCAAAATCCGAAACAATATTGCTTCGTACAGAGGGAACATATGTAAGCGCCGTGATATCATGCTCTACAACAAATGACGAAAGCACTTCAGCGCTCTTGTCAACCAGTTCATCGCTGAATTTGTTATCCTTGTATTTCCCTTGTTTTACAAGCGTTCCATAAACCGGGTGCCCATAACGCGAAAGACATATACCTGTTTCATTCGGCTTCGGAATTGCCGTTCTTCTGGTAAGCGAGGTCAAAGCCCATTGTTTTCGTGGTTGTATGGAAAAACACTGTTTTTCAAGGAACAGCAAAGCAGCTTCTATTGAACTGTCTTTCACAGCTTCCGGATATTCACTATAGCCAAGGCAGTTGGCACATATTCCGCATTTTGCGGTCGTCGGGTCGTCAAGCACGTTCACAACAAAGCGGTTGTAGCACATGTCGGTATTCAGCAGTTCTTTCATCTGCTCAAATTCGACCTCTCGCTGGTGCGTTATCTCCTCATAATTCTCACCGTTGTAATTGTACACATTCGCTGAAATATAATATTTGCTGCCCTCTTTATAAATCATATCTTCGTTGTGCAGGAATTTAAGTGTATTGGAAATGCGGTTTTTCGTATAATTCAAAGACCTGGCGATTTCATAAGAACTGACTCCCCCGTGCTCCCTGATAAAATCGTACACGGAATCAGATTCCTCCCTGCTTGGGAACGCAGACTCGCGGAAATATGTATGAATGTCTTCATCCTCGCTTCCATTCATAAGGAAAGTATACGCACGTGGAATAGCACGCCCCGCTCTGCCTATCTGCTGATAATACGCAACAATATTTGACGGCGTCTGATAGTGTATAACAAATGCAATATCCGGTTTATCGTATCCCATTCCGAGCTTTATCGTAGCAACAATCACCTTGATTTTGTTCTCCATAAAAAGCCGCTCTGTCTCTATGTTCGGATCAGGCAGAGTTTTGTCCTTGGGTACAAGACCGGAGTGGTATGATTTCGCAGATATACCGTTTTCATTAAGGAATTGCGCTATCTCATCACAGTCGTCGCAGGTAAGACAGTAAATCACTCCTGAGCCATCAAGCCTGGGAATATTCTCATACATCCACGCATAACGCTCAGTTTTATTATTGAGGTTCAGGACCTGTATCGAAAGGTTATCTCTCATCAGGGGACCGCGGGAAACATAGACATCTCCGCCGAGCTGAGCCCTGAGATCATCAATAACTCTGTCGTTCGCGGTAGCAGTCGTGGCAAGCACGGGGACATTCCCGGGTATATTTTTTATCACTCTGTTCAGACGACAATAATCAAGCCGGAAATCATGTCCCCAATCCGAAATGCAGTGTGCTTCGTCAATTACGAACAGTCCGATATTGATTGAAGGCAAAGCCCGCTGGACAAGTTCAGTAAAAAGCGTTTCGGGAGTAGTCAGCACGATATCTATATCACCGTTTTTCATCTTCTCAATGATTCTGACCTTTTCATCGTTTGTCTTGGTGCTGTTAAGGACATCGCATTTCAGGTTTGCCTTTTCCGCGGATTCAATCTGATTTTTCATTAATGAAAGCAAAGGGCTGATTATCAGTGTGATGCCTTTTCCCTCGTCCCGCAGAAGCTTCGTACAAACAAAATACACCATACTTTTGCCCCAGCCTGTGCGCTGAACCACGAGCGTCCTTTTGTTTGTCAGGGTAGCCTCTATCGCCTCATACTGCCCCTCTCGAAAGCTTTTTCCGTTTCCGATAAATTCACATAACGCCCTTTCTGCTTTTTCCCTTATATTAGTCATGCTAATTTCCTTTCCAATCTCTCTATTGCAAGTTGGAACAGTTTCCGCTTCATTAATTATATCATTTTTTTATTATATTTGCAATGGTATTATTGAAACACATAATTAGTGCATTACAACTATCCAACACTTCAAAACAGCATATCCAGTAGTTCCGGGTTCCAGGATAAATCCGAAAAGTCCCCCACAAAACAAGACCTAATGGATAACACAGAATCTTTTCTGCGTCAACCCGGAACCTGGAACTACTAATCATTATTACATTATAAATAATATTTTGTCGAATCAACTATATATTATTCATTCACCTCAATGCAAGGCCGTCATACACATGTAGCTTCTTCCCTTGCAGCGAAGCTTTTGTCTTAGTAAAATTCGACAAGTAATTTGATATCCTGATAGAGAATGAGATAAAGGGATCCATCCGGAAATAATTGTTTTCACAAAACTTACAGTATGCAATATAAAGATCCTGTGTTGGAACTCTCGCTCCCGCCACTTCAGCACAGCACTCAGAAATGAATCTCCTGTATACAGAATCACTACTGTCTAACAGTTTTTGACTGTTACAGAACAGTCTATAAAGCTCCTGCGCCTCTGCTTCACCGGAAAACTGAACAACCCTCCCGTTACTTCTCAGCAACAAATTGTTATAAGCGCATAGCGCATTATTGACGATCGCAGTTCGTTCATACATAAGCCTATCATATAGATAAGGATCCCTATGCTGAGGTGGAATTGCCACCATAAAAGGGACTATACAACTTCTGTCCCAGAATGCGTCATCATTACCAGATAACATTACCGGGTGATTTGTGGCAAATAAAAGCCGCGTTGTCTTTTCAAGCACATCGTATCCCTGATATTTTTTCCAGGCTGGCATCATATCTCCACCGGTCAGAGCCTTTATATTTCCTACCGCTTCACTGGATAATACTTCATCTGGCATATCAGCAAAAGTACACAACTGTGTACCGCTCATGTATCCCTGGAATTTATCTCCCAGTGAGTTCATTGTGGAACAATACACACATTCTCTGGGATAGAGTGAATTGATCAGGTTTATCAGCAGATATTTTCCAGAATTTCCCACGCCCGCAAATAAGAAAAACTTCTTAGCATTGTTGTCTCCCGATAAAATATACCCAATAATCTCTAGTAACCTTAATCGTAAAGCGCCATTTCCGTTAGTCACCACATTAAGGAATGTCATAAAAACCGGGCAATTCCAGTTACGCCCATCAAAATCAACATCTATCTTCCAGCGGATAAACTTTGACGGATCAGGTGGATAGAATACCCCTGTGTTAAAGTCCAGTATACCATTCGAGAATGGTATCAGATGCGGATATTCCGGCAGCTGCTGCACATAGCACTCCCAGATAGGTTTTATTGATAATATGACCTCATCAAGATACCTTGATGAACGTTGCTTCATCATATCCTCTTTAAAATGCTTAAGCACCAGATGTCCCAGTCTGTCATCATCTATCGGAGAATAGTATCCGTTTTCATAATAATACATAACTCCCTTATATTTTCTTAACGGTTCAACACTTGCAACATACATTGCATAGTCGTTCGGGGTCGGCGTATACTGGTCCGTTTTAAAAGGCTTTTTCACAAACGGTCGTCCTATAACTGTGTTATTGGTCATTCTCATGTAACCGTAAATCTGGCTTGGGTCACAATAGATCATAGGAGTGTCAGGCAGTAGTCTGATTTCCTTTGTCAATCCCGGATCCTTATAGTAGTACTTTCTTCCTCCAATTTCCTTTTCGTAAACAAGCATATGGATTGGGTTCTGTTCCTCTAAACAATAACCATAAAAGCAAGGAATGGATATTACATTCACGTCGTCCATTTTTAAATCCTCCATTAATTTATTATCTCATTCGAGATTATGGTGCTGTTGGTCACTTTGTAATTTATAATTTTCAAAAAATAAATGCCCTGATTCAACGAACTGAATCAGGGCAAAACGCTACCCGGAATTATGAACAGCCAAAGACCCCAAGACAGTTCTTACCACGTACTCCCTCTCTTCAGGAGTAAGGTCGCACCTTGATAGCTTCTTCTCAATTATGTAAGCGTAAAGGTCATTAGTTGCTTCCTGGATTTCGTCTATTGATTGCTGGTCTTCCGGCGGGTGCATTATGATATTTATATACTGTGATTTTCTACCCATGGTCTCATCTCCCTCTATGTTGCTATAATATGTAAGCAAAAAGGTAGATTATTACATCCTGTGTCAAGAGAAAAAGATGGTATACACTGACCAGTGTTATTGGTCAGTGGTAATGTCCCTGGCATGATTCCAGGGACATCAGGCATACCAAAGTGTTCTGAATCAATTGATTCATCTACTTCCTGGCCAGTAGTTTTTTCAGCGCTGCTTTTTGTTCATCGTATGTAAGTCCACTCGCACTCAATCTGTCAACTATAATTTTCATATACTGTGCATCGACTGCCTGCTGTACATGTTCACGCACGGCATAATCCTCCAATCCGTGTACAATGACCTTTATATTCTGAGTTTTTCTTCCCATGGAAACATCTCCTTATTTTCTTTTTATTTCCATGTAACGAGGAACGTATTTTTTCACTACAGTTGTTTAAAGCGTGCCTATTCTCCCCAACGGACAGATTATCTAGCATCCCAATATTCCATTTTTATCCACATTTACACACCACCTTAAAATTATCATATGTGTATTATAACACAGGTGAGTAAGTAAAATCTTTGAAGGTACAATATGGATTTCAGATCAAAGCAGGCGTCTAAGCATTGTCTTTTTTGCAGGATTTACATATTATCATGTCATCACAAATTCACTTTTCAAAAAAGAAACGCACGAAGATTATATAAGAATATTGCAATAAAAGCATTATAATTTTATATCGATATTTGTTTTTCTGAAAAAAGTTCATTTTTTTAAGATGGTTTTTTGTTTTTTTACAAAATGCGATTTATTATTATAGGAATATAATACAAAATATGTATCTTAATAAAAACATGGATTATCGATAAATGAATTACTATATTCACAATTTCTTCATAATCAAGTACTCATAAACAACGGACGTGGCTTGCCTGTAAGACATTTTGTTCGTTCCGGTATTGACTTTATACATGTATAGATATATAATTTATACAGGTGCATTATAGACTACTAAAACTGGAGGAACTCAAAATGAGTGATCAGAACAACAGGCTTGTTCCATTTCGAATAGGCTCTGCCCCTGAATCAGAAATGATTGAATATAATATGAACCATCAGCAGCAATTTTCTGGCATTACTGGCAATTCTCCTTCGATGCTAAATTCTCAGCAAATATCCCCGGTAGTCACTCAGTATCCAAATCCATACCCTGGTGGACCTGCTTTTCCGCCACCGCAGATTTTTACAATACCCAGACCCATTGCAGTTGACCATAATACCACTACCGTGTCTGGAACCAGATTAAGTGTAAATCATCAGGAGAATACAATTGAAATCATCACACCGAAATACAAAGAAAAAAGTACTTTATACAACACAGGAATGACACAAACAGTCCCTCAAAACAGCTGCCACATCAAAATAATTGGTCACGGTGTTTTTATAGTAGAAAGCGTAATTGAAAATGAAAACAGCGTGCAGTATGTGAATATCAAAGTGAACAATGAAACTACGTTCACTATTCCGATGGAATTGATAGACCAACAAAGCAATAAGGTGATCATTGCGTTCAGTTCAGCCGGGCTGGCGATAAACAAAAAATACAAGCATGAATTGTGTGAATATATCAAGTATATGTGCATGCAGTTCATGCCGGAAAAAATACACCAGGGGTTCTACTTTGACCAGGAAGGAACACTACATCACCAGAATGAAAATCAGATTCTCCGTGAGGAGTATGACATCAATGAAGCAATCAGGGATTTCTCGCTAAAAGTAAGATCTTCATCTGAAGCATTTCCTGACTGGTTCTACACATTTCTCCTCTTTGAATTGCTGGCTGCAAGCGCCTCAATGACCCTACTCAGGGAATTCGGACTGTCGTATCCGCTGATAGTTTTCTGGGCAGATAACGTAAACGATGCATACAGCAATCTAATGTCATTATTTATGAACGGTATCAGATCAACTCTTCCTGAAAAGATGAAAGTTTGCGACTACTATCATGCAACAGACCGATTCATTCCAGTTATCATTGACAAGAATCACTATACGGGCAACATAAAAACCAAGGCTAATGACTTTATAAGCGCACATTCTGAAAATATCGTATACGCCACTTCCCTGCCACTCATAGTCACATCGGACGTCAGCTTATTCGAAAACAGTAACGTTATGCTTATCCCATGGGAAAAGCTGAATGTTCGTAACAGCGAAAAAGCCTACAATGCATTTCAGAAAACAATCCTGCAAAAAAAAGGAATTAACAAATTCTCAATTTCAGAACGGCTTGAGGCATTATCAGAAGAGTTTCAGAAACCCATGCTGCGATTTCTGGGTATAATAAGTGATCTGGTAAATGTAAATGAATCCACACGCTTACAATTTATCGACTTTATTATGTCACTTTGTTTCAATCCCAGTACTGATATTGTAAAAAAATTTCTCAAAACTCTTATTTCATTAGATCACATAACAAAATCTATAAAATACGAACGTAAAACCTCTTCTTCAGAATATAATAAAAATGTAGTGTTTTACGATAACAACCTTATTTTACTCAATAGTGCCTTGTTCTCTAAACTCTCCAAAATGTCAGGCACATCACCTGATATGATGAAAAAAGAACTTGCTGAAAGGCGCATGCTGAGAATAAACAGCCAAGGCCACCAGTACAATGTTTCTTTCAGAAATAACACTAGCTGTTACATGTATGCTATTGACCAGGCAGAAACATTCGGGATATTCAACACCCGATTCCAGGCGTCAGCTTTTATTGCAAGAAAACCGGGCACAATGATACAGCTTGGAAAAGCACACAGTCCGTGTGACGACACAGATATATTCTACACTTTTGACAGGACGCCATCTGACAACAATCAGCACTGCATTATATTCGGAAAATCCGGCAGCGGTAAAACCACCCTCATGAAAAGAATGATCTGTGGGTTTGTTGAAAATGGCATCGGGTGTATTGTTATAGACTCCAAGCAGGATTACAAGCAGCTTACAGGCGAACACTTCCAGCATATACGCATAGGTGGAGAGGAAGGTTTCATGCCGTGTCATGAGATAAATCTTGATACTATCATATCCTTTGCGGAATGCCTTGACACAGGCTTTACGCCATCTCAGAAGCAAATGCTGAGAAGCAGATGTTCTCAGCTTAATCATGAACATTTCAACAGCGTTGAAGGATTCATCGACGCCTGTCTGGATAATTTAAAGTCGGTAAAGCACGGCGAAATCCGTGATGTACTTGAAAATATAAAAGCAGACCCTATAAGCCACGGAAAGCGGCTTGAATGGAAAAATCTCCTTCAGAACGGAAAAGCAACCATTTTTGATGTTGATTACGACCAGTTCATCACCGACACGACATTAAAACCCATAGTAAATTCAATGCTGATGAGTTTCCTGAATTACAAGATATCAGTACCCGACGACAACAACTGTGTTCTCATGATAGATGAAGCAAGGAACTACGATATCGGTACGGGTTCAGCCATCAGCAAAATTCTGACTCAGCTGCGTTCAAAGCACGTGGCATGTTTCCTTGCATCTCAGTTTATGTCGTATGAGAACGGAGCGAAAGTTCCGAACGTGATAAGTCAATGCGATACCAAAATCATTTTTAATACGACGGATTCAAAATTCATCAACAATCTGTTGCAGCTTAATCAGGAGAACAAAAAGGCAGTAAACGATGAGCTTGCTTCTTTACATACTGGTGAAGCACTGATATGCAATTATGAGGGAACTACCATCGCTTCTGCAAGGGACTATCTCAGTCATATCATACACGTGTATCGCTATCAAACTTTTCTGCTGATGATTACCCGGAACTTTTCGGTACAACATTATAATTTTCTGCCAGATACTCTCCATAAAATCTTGACGATATAGTTTTCGCACACTATAATAGTAAGTAGAACCAAAGAAAGGAGCCGCTCATGAAGATTGCAATATATTCCCGAAAATCCAAATTCACCGGCAAGGGCGAGAGTATCGAAAACCAGGTAGTACTCTGCCGGGAGTACATTCAGCGGAATATCCCCGAGGCAAAGGACAGCGATATTCTGGTGTATGAGGACGAGGGATTCTCTGCTAAAAACCTTGACCGTCCGCAGTTCCGGATGATGATGCAGAGCGCACGGAAACAGCCATTCGACTATATCGTGGTCTACCGGCTTGACCGTATCAGCAGGAATGTCGGAGATTTCGCAACGCTCATCGAAGAACTGAACGGCATGAATACCGCGTTTATATGCATAAAGGAACAGTTCGACACCTCCACTCCGATGGGCAGGGCTATGATGAACATTGCCGCTGTATTCGCACAGCTTGAGCGTGAAACTATCGCTGAACGTGTGCGTGATAATCTGGTGCTTCTGGCGCGGACCGGCCGCTGGCTGGGTGGAGTAACTCCCCTGGGATTTGTCGGAGAAAACGGAACACTGGTTGTCGATCGCAGTGGCTGGGAAGTAATCCCCGAAAAGGTAAGCGGCAAAGCCCGCATGGAAGCGGTTCCATTGAAGAAAGCATATGGTGAAGGCGGTTTGAACCTGCATGTCAAGAACCATCTGGAATGTATCAAATCGCGCAACCGCAACTGTAATGCCAGTATCGAAATCGGCGCCCATATCGCCAAGTTCTCCCAATTAGGCAACATCGCCTACCGTACCGGCAAGAAACTGACTTGGGACGGAAAGAGTTTCCATGACGCAGAAGCAGACAAATATTTATGCAAGGAATACAGGACACCTTGGGAGTTACCGAAGATTTAAACCAAAAGGGGTTGTGTCAAATACAGGCACAACCTTTTTTATACAATAACTTGCTCACGTAATGGATTATCTATACTTTTGCTTGAACGAAAAATCAGAATAGGAACAGATTATGAAGATAACAATAGAAAACGGGAAAGAAACAGTCATCAATCTTTCCGGACAATTGGATACGTTAACCTCCGTCGATCTTGAAAAAGAGATCGCTCCCATCCTGCAGGGGGAAGCGCAAACGGTAGTGCTCGACGGTGCGGAACTGACCTACATCAGCAGTGCCGGACTCCGCCTGCTCCTTACACTGCAAAAAGGGATGAAGAACAAAGGAGGCTCTTTCCGGCTGAAGAATATTCAGAATGAGATTATGGAAATCCTGAATATCACCGGATTCTCTCACATCCTCACGATCGAATAACAAGTATCTTTATTCCGGCAGATGACAAATACGCTACATATAAAGAATGAGCTGAAACAGCTAACCCGTCTATACGCGTTTCTGGACCAGCAAGCCGGTACTTATGAACTGGGAGAACTACAGTCGATGCAAATCAAACTGGCACTCGAAGAAGCCGTGACCAACGTCATCCAGTATGCCTATCCCGACAAAAAAGACCAGGACATCCGTATCGACATGAGCTACGAGAACAAACGGCTGACAATCGTCATAACCGATACCGGCATCAGTTTCAACCCTCTCGAAAGACAGGAGCCGGACCTTACTCTCTCATTGGAAGAACGCCCGACAGGCGGCCTCGGAATTTATCTGGTCAAGCAACTGATGACGGAAGTCAGCTATAGTCGTTCAGCCGGGAAAAATATACTCACAATGGCAAAAGACATTTGTTGATATGGCAGACTTCGACATTAGAGATATAGCAGCGCTCAAAGTAAAGCTGCAAATCATAGAGAAGCTCGTATTGGCCGACTGGATCTTGATTATCCTGTCGATGTATTACGACTGGGGAGGATGGATCACCTGCCTGATCGTTATTCAAATCATCCTGTATATCTACAAATCGAAACTGCGCAAACAACTGAAACAGAAAGAGTATCTCGCCAAAGTGGTAGAAGAGCGAACGATCGAGCTCCGTATCCAGCGCGACCAGGTGCTGAATGAATCCAAAAAACTGTCCGAAGCCCTCGATGCCCTGGCGAAAGCACAG
>OJNH01002715.1_pt1 | contig 12099 bp, 8 predicted proteins | sample 1597361 | NCBI WGS metagenome assembly OJNH01 (sample SAMEA2452136, study PRJEB22498) | human gut metagenome | biome: human feces; feature: human gut; material: feces | place: Australia | collected 2012
GGCATATTTGCATATTCATCTTTGAATTCATACAGGTGTCTTGAATATCACAAAGTTCGTACTTTAAGTTGAATCCCGGTTTGTTGAATAATTGGCTTACTATATTGGTAGAAGCATAAGTTGCATTTACCACTCCTTTGCATTCAATATACTCGCCGTTTTCTATTTCTATTTGATAGCGTTCATTTTTATCTGTAATTGAAATAACCTTCGTTCCCGAAAACGTATCTACATTTTTAACATCACTAATGTGGTTTAGTAGTTTATTTAGAACAATCTTATAGCTATATGAGTATTCTTTAGTAAGATATAATGCTTCAACTTTATTTGAGTTAAATAGTGTATTAGGATCAACTTCAGAATATGGTATATTATTTCTATTCATAAAATCTTCATATTCAGATTTGTTGGTTAACGACTCATTATTTGCGATAGCATAATAGGCCTTAAATTGAGAATTAATACTTTCACCAAAGTCATGTATAAAGCGCTCTTTATATTTTAGTATTGTGTTTACTGTTTTTTGACCTCTTGGGTAATGTAAGCCATTGTGGAGGCTGGCTTGATTGACCATTGATGCTCGAGAGAAGAAATTTTGATCTATATCAATAACAGCAACGGTAACTTCACGTTGCGACAAAAAAAGGGCAGTATATAAACCATATATGCCTCCGCCTAATACGACTATATCAAACTGTTTCATAGTTGTTTAATTTGTTTTGCCGGTGCGCCATACCACATCTGATTATCAGGTATATTTTGGAGTATTAATGATCCCATACCAATAATAACATTATTCCCTATACGAATTTGATCTTTGATATTGCTGGATGCATAAATAATACACTCATTCCCGACTTTGACGGAACCGGCTATTGTGACGGAACTTGCTATCCAGTTATTTTTACCAATAACTGTATTGTGCCCAATAGAACACAAACCATCTATTTTAGTTCCATCTCCTATTGTTGTAGGTGATAATGTGCCTTTGGTAATTTGACAATTAGGGCCAATATCAACCTTGGAGCCTATAATGACGTTTGAGTAATGCGGGAATTTGTGTAAGCTTCCATATTGATCTCTTTCGCAGCCTAATCCGGAATGACCTATGACTGTTCCAGCATGAATGATTACATCGTCTCCTATTTCAACGCCATCATAAATGACAACATTTGAGTGAATGATGCAATTATTTCCAATGGAAGCATTCATAATTGTTGCAGATGGGCTTATCTGTGCGTTTTTGCCGATAGATTTTTGAATGTCAATAGGCTTATAATAATTGGGATGGAAAAATCTCTCTGCAATGAGAATGAAAACAAGACGCGGATTGCTGACATGGATGATGACTTTATTGAAAAGTTTCGGAGTGATTAAAACCTCTGTGTCAGTTATTAGATATTTTACATTTGATTGCTCAGCTAACTTTTGTTTCTCTTTTTTGTATGTTGCTATCCATCCCATACATTCGGGTAATGAAGAATCTAATGTCGAGATATTTTTAACAACTAAGTCCTCTACATCATGTGATACATTAATAACGTATTCTTTGATATATTCAATAATGTCTGATAGCTGAATCATCTTTATATTTGTTTGCAATTTATTGTGTGTAAGTATTCTTTTTGCTTATCCTTACAAAGATAGTTATATTTGGCATAACTCCTAAATAAATATCTATAAAAAGTTATGCACTATTCTATTTCAATATTCAAAAAGGAATGTGAAAAGTGGCTGGCGAAGAATTAATGTTTTCCTAGTTGTAGGAAATTGGAAAGTATTTTGTGGATGTGATATTTGCTTTTGCTGTCTTAAGCGGTAAATGGTTCTCTTTTTATTCAAAGTCTATTATCTATCTCTGCCATTATATCTTGCTTTTTGCAATTCTTTCCTTGTTGGACTTGTTGCGATACAGATATTTCTATGTATATTTGTATGATGTGAACTTAGACGGATTGAAATATGAGTGGCAAGATTTACCCTATCGGTATACAGAACTTTGAAAGTCTTCGTAATGATGGCTATTTTTATATTGATAAAACAGCATTGATTTATCAATTGGTGAAAACCGGAAGTTACTATTTTTTGAGTCGTCCGCGCCGTTTTGGCAAAAGTCTGCTCATTTCTACGCTTGAAGCTTACTTTCAAGGAAAGCAGGAACTCTTTGAAGGGCTGGCTATGGAGAAACTGGAAAAAGATTGGGTAAAATATCCCGTTTTATATCTTGATCTTAATACGGAAAAATATGATACTCCGGAAAGTCTGGAGAACAAACTCAATGGGGCGTTGGTGGAATGGGAGAAGATGTATGGTGCGGAGCCCTCGGAGAAATCCTTGGCGATGCGTTTTGAGGGGATTATTAAGCGTGCCTGTCGACAGGAAGGACAGCGTGTGGCTATTCTTGTAGATGAGTATGATAAACCGATGTTGCAGGCCATTGGTAATGATGCCTTGCAAAAGAGCTTTCGTAGTACATTGAAAGCTTTCTATGGCGCATTGAAAAGTCAGGATGGCTGTATTAAGTTTGCTATGTTGACGGGAGTTACCAAGTTCGGTAAAGTGAGTGTGTTCAGTGATTTGAATAACCTGAATGACATTTCAATGTGGAATAAGTATATAGATATTTGTGGTGTGAGCGAACAGGAACTATACGATAATCTGGATGCCGAGCTTCATGAGTTTGCCAATGTGCAGGGAGTGACGTATGAAGAGATATGTGTCCGGTTGAAAGAAATGTATGATGGTTATCATTTCACGCACAATTCCAAAGGAATGTACAATCCCTTCAGTTTGCTTTTGGCTTTTGATAGGAATGAGTTTAAAAGCTACTGGTTTGAAACAGGTACTCCCACTTATTTGGTGGAATTGCTGAAGAAACACCATTACGACCTTCATCGGATGGCTCATGAAGAAACTGATGAACAGGTACTGAACAGTATAGACTCTGAATCTACCAATCCTATTCCGGTAATCTATCAGAGCGGGTACCTTACCATTAAAGGGTATGATGAGCGCTTTGGAATATATCGTTTAGGTTTTCCTAATCGTGAAGTGGAAGAAGGATTTATCCGTTTTCTGCTTCCTTATTATGCGAACGTAGATAAAGTGGAATCTCCCTTTGAAATTCAGAAATTCGTTCGTGAGGTACGTGCTGGTGATTACGAATCTTTTTTCCGTCGTCTGCAAAGTTTCTTTTCTGATATTCCATACGAGCTTGCCCGCGAACTGGAGTTACATTATCAGAATGTACTTTATATTGTATGTAAACTGGTCGGTTTTTATGTAAAAGCGGAATATCATACGAGTGAAGGCCGTGTGGATATGGTATTGCAGACTGACAAGTTCATTTACATTATGGAATTTAAACTGAATGGTACAGCGGAAGAAGCTCTGCAACAGATAAATGACAAGCACTATTCCCGACCATTTGAAACGGATTCACGAAAACTTTTTAAGATTGGTGTGAATTTCAGTGCTGAAACGAGAAATATAGAGAAGTGGTTGGTCGAAAATTGAATTGCCTGCGCCGGAAATAAGATATTCATTTCTCATATTCTCATAGATTTGATTTAAATAGCAGATAATTAATAAAGTAAGCTATGAGAAATACTTTTAAAATTGGTATTTCTCATAGTTTTATTCGCAAATAGACCTTGATTTGGCTTATTTCTCATACCTGTTGAACTCATTTCTCATAATGGCCCGGTGTTGGTATATAAATAGGCTGTGTGGGCTTACCTATATTCTGTAAGTTGCCTTGTGCTTTTAGGCGACGGATTTGTCTACTGGCCATACTTTGAGTGAAACTGCAGAGCGACTGCATATTACTACGGGTTAATACAGGATGAGTTGCAAAATAGGCAGTAAGTTTCTTGTCGATCTCTTCTTCTGAAAGAGAAGCCGAATGTGGCTTGTATTTCGAACGTCGTAAGTGACTAGTCATGCACAAACTCTTTAAATCTCTGTCAGCCTGGAAATTAATGGACTTAAGTTTCACTTTGTCAGCACGAGTGGTAAGCGAGTGCACGGGTTCGGTAGCTTGCAATGTAATCTGGAAATAGCCGATTCCATCCAGATGTACTCGTTCTCCCTCGCACAGATGGTTGCCCATGCATCTACTCAATTCCATTAACATGGCTTCTACTTCTGCTTTCCCGAAAGTAGTTGCCATGTGGATTTCTCTTGCCAGCTTTTGAGTGGTCACATGTTGAAAATTAACCACCCGTGGGTGATAACTAGGTTCTTCCCCTTCTTTTTCCGGTTGGGGATTCTTATAAAACTCGAATTGTATTGCCATCTTTGTTTTAATTTAATGGTTATTTATATGTTATGTACTGATGCTCTTAGTGTATCTTGCTTTTATTCTTTTATTATTCAACCGCCATCCTGATTGTTCCACTACAGTGAACGGTTCTTTTCACTCTAGTAGACAGAACTTTTTACTGTAGTGAACAGGTCTGTGCACTCCAGTGGAACGATTGGGATGCTCTTTCAAAGATACGACATTATTAGGTGAAAAACAAGTAATTAACTAGTTGTTTGCATGAAAGAAATAGCTAGCTGTTTTCTAAGATAAGCTTGGCGGATAAACAGGAGAATAGTTGTGTCTGACTATGAGAAATACCCTGAAAGAGTATGAGAAATAGCGGTTTTTTGAAGAAAATCGATGAGGATTGATAACTGTTGGTCTTTCTTGAATGGATATACGAAAGACGGGGGTAAAGCTGGTGACGGCACCGGGTTTAAGTCCGGGGGATATGGGATGAGTGATAATCCTAAAGCACCAAGTGTGATTCCTATGCACATTGTTCAGTACTGCCTTGCTTATATGAATAAGAATAAGGGGTTTTATGCCAATCATCATTTAGGAGGGATAGCGTGGTATAATAATACGGGTTATCAGAACCCGTCCAATTTCTGTATGTTGAACAGGAAGACTGCATCGGAAGCGGTTGACGTACCGGGATATGGTCATATTATAATGAATAACTTGTCACATACACCGAGGTCTTCGGGAAAACATATCATAGACGTTAATCAAGCGGAATGTGAAATAGCAAACAACTCTTTTCTTCCGGTAGACATGGCTGTGACGGATGATGATTTTGTTAGTTTGGATGCTTCCCAGCTTGCCTTGCCTCGTAAGTCAGACGGAAGTCTTCCTTATGTAGAATTTTTGCGGCTGAAGACGAATAGTAAATTATATAATGCCGGAATGGGTTGTTTCCTTACCGGGGGCGGTGAAGATACTAGCTATGGTTGGCTGGAAGATGCGGCAATACTTGTTGAGGGAAATGTGGCAAAGATAGTAGGTCATGGCGCAGAAGCATTTGTGTACTTCTATATTAATGGTAAGGCAGTCTCTTTCTCTGATAGACAAGTGGATTTATCGGCCTATAAGGGAGAAATTGATTTGAAAGCGACAACAGATAATGGTGGCGTAACTAAATTGAAAGTGATAAGGTAACGCAGAAATGTAGAATTATGAAACCGATTCATAAAATAAAGAGAATATGAATAGAAAAACGATCATAAACAGACCATTGGATGTATTTAGGAAAGCAATGCTTTTCCTGTTGCTTTGTGTGCTTATCGCATCATGTAGCAAGGAAGATGTTATTACGGAAGAAACGGGTATAACCGGAACTCCTCATTTCACCTGGGATATTGCGGTCGAACTTGAACAGCCCAATAATTGGTGCATGACTTTGGCTACAGAAAAAGTAGCAATAACTAATCTAACAGAAGGAAAACAATATATACTCACTTGGAAAGGAGGACTTTCAACTGGGCGGAAAACAGGCGGGGTATTAAAAACGGTTATACGCGGGGAACAAACAAAGAATACGGATTTGGATCTGCTGGAAATAAAAGAATCAGGAAATAGTACTTATGAAATCTTTCTTCGTGGTGGCGGACGTAAAGGAGAGATTGTGTTTACAAAATAATAGTCTACCGGATTGTTCATCCCGGAATAAATGATATAAGAAAAACTTAACTCTATTCGTAGCGTGTCTTCTTTTATAAAGAGGATGCGCTTTTTTTTGATACTGTGGAGAGCGTTTTATTTTAATTCGATGTATGTACAAAAATAAGTCTGAATATGGAATATTGTATATAGATAAGTAGTATTTGAATCTGTTGCATAGAACTCCATAAGAAAATCAATATCTCCATATCCTTTGCTTTGGGGCAAATGGAAACATGCGGTACTTTTGCAAAAAAAGTAACGAGATATAGAAAATGATAAAGTCAGCATTTTTAATAGTAGCAACATGTTGTAGTCTGCAACTGTTTAGTCAGGAAAAATTTCCCGATGGTAAGATTATACCGGATTGGTTTTACAAAAATGAAAAAACTGATATAAATGGATTAGGAAAGAATTTCTTGATTACCGACTATGGAGTAGTGAATGATAGTACACTATTACAGACAGAGAAAATTCAGGCTGTTATAGATTTGGCGTCTAATAATGGAGGCGGAGTCGTTGTTATACCTGAAGGTACTTATCTTAGTGGTGCGCTTTTCTTTAAGCCGGGAACACACTTGCATCTGGAAAAGAAGGCTGTATTGAAAGGTAGTGACGATATTAGCAACTTTCCTGTAATAGAAACACGGATGGAGGGACAGAACCTAAAGTACTTTTCAGCTTTGATTAATGTTGATAAGGTAGATGGTTTCACCCTTTCCGGAAAAGGAAAAGTTGATGGAAATGGTGAACGATATTGGAAGTCATTCTGGTTACGGCGTAGTGTTATCCCTAAATGTACTAATATGGATGAATTGCGTCCTCGTCTACTTCATATATCTCATAGCAATAATGTACAAGTTTCAGATGTGCGACTTGTTAATTCTCCGTTTTGGACAACTCACATTTATAAATGTGATAGCGTAAAACTTTTGGATTTGCATATCTTTTCACCTTCTTCTCCCGTAAAGGCTCCAAGTACGGATGCAATTGATATTGATGCATGTAAAAATGTACTTGTCAAGGGATGCTATATGTCGGTTAATGATGACGCAATTGCATTAAAAGGCGGTAAAGGACCATGGGCTGATCAAAATCCCGATAATGGTGGCAATTGTGATATTATCATTGAAGACTGTACTTTTGGATTCTGTCACGGAGTGCTGACTTGCGGTAGCGAATCGATATATAATCATAATATAATTCTTCGACGCTGCAATCTGGATCAGGCTAAACGCCTGTTGTGGTTGAAAATGCGTCCGGATACTCCCCAACAATATAAGTACATCCTTGTTGAAGACATAAAAGGAAATGTCCGCAATTGTATCTTTATTGCTCCTTGGACACAGTTTTATGATTTGAAAGATCGCAAGGATATGCCAGTCTCGTATTCCAGCTATATTACAATGCGTAATATTCATCTGGATTGTGATTCCTTTTTTGCTGTAGAGAAATCAAAACAATATAAATTATCCAATTTCTGTTTTGACAACTTGACTATTACGGCTAAAAAAGATGTGAAGATAGATGAAAATATTATTGATGCATTGGTTATGAGAAAGGTTGAGATAAATAAAGTGAATTAAAAAAGAATGGTAGATGGTAGAAAGACTGGAAAATCGTACATAGCCTGTAAAATCGTACAAAATAGGCGTGTGATGGGCTGTACACATATGAATTTACATAAGAAAGTCGAATTCTCCATATTCCTTTTCTTTAACTCTACCATGTAATGCGGTATCTTTGACATGTGCTTATTCAGTAAAATATTGAATCTAAAACTATAAAATACAATGAAATTCTGTAGAATTATTTTTTGTCTGTGGTTATTGGTCTGTTTCTTTCCAATAGGTATTCATGCAGATATACAACTTCCCTCTATATTATCAGATAATATGGTACTTCAGCAAAATGCGAAAGTACGTTTCTGGGGAAAGGCACGTCCCGGAGAAAAGATTTTGGTAAAGACTTCATGGGATCATAAGAAATACAAGGTGACTGCTTTAGAAAACGGTCATTGGGAATTGATGATACAAACACCGGCTGCTACTTCCGGACAATCTGTAATGTTGAAAGGTGATAATAAGATCCGGATCAATAATATATTAATAGGTGAAGTCTGGCTTTGTACGGGACAGTCAAATATGGAATTTCCCGTAGCCCGTAATCCGCAAGTGAAATGGAAAACAGGAATGTTGAATGAAGCGGAAGAAATGAAAGATGCTGATTTCCCGGAAATCCGCCTGTTTCATGTAGAGCATCAACTGGCACCTGATGATGAAAAAGAAGATTGCGTTGGAAAGTGGGTGGTTTGTAATCCGGAGAATCTGAAGGACTTTTCTGCTGTAGGATTTGTCTTTGGACGTAAATTGTATAAAGATTTGAGTACACCGGTTGGATTGATTCAGTCTACTTGGGGAGGAACACATGCTGAATCATGGACAAGTATGAAAGTGATGGAAAACAATCCGCTGTATGCTGATGTCTTAAAACAGTATTCAAAAGAAAAGGTGAGTAGGGAAAAAGATAAGTGTAAGGTTCCGGCTACTTTGTGGAATGGTATGATTGCTCCTATACTAGGGTATACAGTGAGAGGAAATATCTGGTATCAGGGAGAATCCAACTCTGTACGCTATGAGAAATATCAGGAAGTATTTACTAACCTGATAAATAGTTGGCGGAAAGAGTGGAATCAGCCGGATATGCCTTTCTATTTTGTACAGATTGCACCACATTACAAACAACCGGCAGGTATTCGTGAAGCACAATTAAAAACATGGTTAAGTGGACTTGAAAATATTGGTATGGCAGTAGTGACGGATGCAGCCGATTCTACCGACATACATCCACGAAATAAAGTTGCACCGGGCGAACGGCTGGCAGCTTGGGCATTAGCAAAGCAATATGGTAAAAAGATTGTTTATTCAGGACCTCTCTACAAATCAATGAAAGTGAATGGGGGAGAAATTACATTAGATTTTGAATTTGCGGAAGGTGGCCTGCAGACACCCGGCAATGAACCGGTAAAAGGATTTTTTATTGCCGGCAATGATGCGCGGTTTTATCCGGCTGAAGCTGTAATTGATGGAAGTTTGATAACACTTTCTTCAACTTATGTCTCTGCACCTGTAGCTGTACGCTACGGTTATGGGACTTTCTTTAGAGTGAATCTGTTTAATAAAGCCGGACTTCCGGCAGTTCCTTTCCGTACGGATACTTTTTCTTCCGACACTTATTATCGTCTGTTTGCCGATTCGGAAATTCGTCGTTTTCCGGAAGCGTGGCAACTGGATCATGGAAAACGCCTGTATTTTGGTTATGCGCAAGGAGTAGGTTGTTGTGCGATGTTACAAGTTTGGAAGAAAACAGGAGACCGTAGGTACTTTGATTATGTAGAGGCATGGGCTGATTCTTTGGTAGACGACAAAGGAGAGATTCATTTATATAAGAAAGAAACCTATAATTTGGATTATATCAATTCCGGAAAAGTTCTGTTTGATTTGTACAATGAAACCAAAAAGGAGAAATATAAATTGGCTATCGAGAATTTGATAGATCAGCTAAAAAAGCAACCTCGTACAACAGATGGAGGTTTCTGGCATAAGAAAATATACCCTAATCAGATGTGGTTGGATGGATTGTATATGGCTTCTCCTTTTATGGCTCGATATGGAGCTGAATTTAATCGTCCGGAATGGATTGATGAGGCTGTTAAACAGTTCACTCTCTGCCATCAGCATACATACGATACCAAGACGGGACTTTATTATCATGCATGGAATGAGGACCGGAGCCAGCGCTGGGCTGATCCGGAAACTGGCCATTCTCCTAATTTCTGGGGACGTAGTATTGGTTGGTGGTTTATGGCTTTGGTAGATGCTTTGGAATATATTCCCCAAGATCATTCAGGCTATGCTGATATGATTAAATGGACGAAAGAATTAGCAGAAACTCTTTCAAAATACCAAGATAAAAATGGTTTATGGTATCAGGTAATTGACCAACCTTCACGTACCGGTAATTTCCCGGAAGCTTCTGTTACGGCGCAATGTATGTATGCCTATATGAAAGCTGTGAATAAAGGATACATTGATAGTCAGTATCGTGCTATTGCAGAAAAAGCCTTTAAGGGGCTGTGCAATAAACTGCTAATCTCAAATTCGGACGGAACATTGACATTGACAAGATGTTGCCAAGTGGGTGGATTAGGCGGTAAGCCTTATCGTGACGGTAGTTTTGAGTATTATATAGGAGAGAAAATGAGAGATAATGATGCTAAAGCAACAGGACCTTTCATTATGGGATGTATTGAACTGAACAAATAATATAGAAATAGAAATGATAGGAAATTTTCGACTACAGTTTCAATTAATGAACAAATAAAATGTAATACCATGAAAAAAGAACAAATTATCAAATCGATGTTATTTTTAATTATTCCTTTGCTTGCTATCTCATGTGATGGTAATGGCCTTATGGAATATGAAGAGACTGCATTGATGCAAGGAGATGTGCAGCAAGGACTGTTAAATGATGGGACAAGTGATAATACATGTATGGTTAATCTGAATTTATTCACAAAACCTTATTTTGATTATCAGTATAATACGGGTGATCATGTAGATGAGTGTTTTGTATATATTGATAATCAGGAAGATCTTACTAGATGCCTTTATCCACAAAGTGGAAAGAATGTAAAAGGTAATTTCTTGATACCTTTCGGAAAACATCGAATTAAATTGAATATAGAAATTGATGATGGTAAATCATATACATATCCGATTGAACTATGCAATGCTTTGGTAACCTTAAAGAACGGTGAAGCAAGTACGGTGCTCTACGATAGAATTATTCTTAAAAGAGCGGATTCTTCTTTCACAAATTCAGCCTTTACTGTTGAATTTGATGTAGATTTTCCTTATACTGAAAACAATGATTACACATTAGATATTACATTAGGATTTTATGATGAAACATACGACGATGGTTCTTCAGGTCCTTATGTAAACGGAAATGTTAGTGTTAATACTTATTATCAATGGAGATCCATTTTTGAACCAGCTAGGCCAACTGATATTGACTTTGTTCTTGGAATTGTATATAATTCTACTCAAAAAGAATATTGTTATAAAGGGTATTGTGAACAAGACTTTTCTATAGATAGGAATGGAATGGCTGTTAATAATGTAAGTTGGCATAAAATGGTAAGATTACCAAATGGTGATGATATTGGCTATAAATTATATTTAATAACAGGTATATGGGCTAAATTACAGTCAAATATTGATACTATGATTGGTGAAACAGAAGTTTCGTGGTATTCAGCTTATTATAGAGTAGAATGGGATGACGGAGAATATTCAGAATGGTATCCTATGGATGAATTAGACGAATCTTCAGTTAGGATAGATGCTACTATTGATTATTATCCTAATATTGAGATTGTATGTTTCAATACCAAAGAAATTCAGGATGCTTATGCATCACAATGGGGCATTGTACCTTAATAACTAAAAAGTCTTGATTTTTACGTATAAAGATGAGGATCAATATTAAAATAGATATTCAACTACTGATTACGTAAATAGCAAAATAATTAAGTATACTTGACAACGGATATACAATTTTTTAGGTTTGAATTTAATTTATTAATCAAATGAGTATTTATTAATTATTTTTTTTATATAAAATGAGAAACACAGCAACTTTTCAAAAAAAGGCATGTCCAATTGCCGTGAGATGCTTAACAAGCATTTTATATTTCTTTTTGTTTTCACTCTCGTCGTTAGCGGCTTGCGTGGATAAAGAACCTGTAGATGAGGAGGATGCAGATCCTGCTATCAATCCTTACAGTTCATATCTAGAGGAGGAAGAAAGTGGTGGTAATACAAGTTCTGGTCCGGCATTTCCTGTCTTAGCCAATTATGCACCGGCATTTCCGGGTGCAGTAGGGTATGGTAGAAACGCTGATGGTGCACGTGGTAGTAACAACCGGGAAATTTATGTAGTAACTAATTTGAATAATAGTGGTGCTGGATCGTTAAGAGATGCTGTTAGTCAAGCAAACAGAATTATAGTGTTTAACGTGTCAGGTGTGATTGATTTGAATAAAGAAGTACTTGTGTTTAAGG
>OJNH01002719.1_pt1 | contig 12083 bp, 3 predicted proteins | sample 1597361 | NCBI WGS metagenome assembly OJNH01 (sample SAMEA2452136, study PRJEB22498) | human gut metagenome | biome: human feces; feature: human gut; material: feces | place: Australia | collected 2012
GCAAGAATGAAAGCGAGTACAAACAGTTGATGGACAGTCTGAAACAGTCCGTCCTCACGGCATTCTACACGCCGTCAGCCGTTACAGAGGCTCTGACGGATGTGTTGAAAGAGCATCAGATTATCCCCGAAAAGGTGCTTGAACCCTCGGCAGGTATCGGAGCCTTTGTCGATTCCGTCTTGGATAACAATCCCAAGGCAGACATTATGGCATTTGAAAAAGACCTGCTTACGGGAAAGATACTACGCCATCTGCACCCGGAGCAGAAAGTGCGCATAGAGGGATTCGAGAAGATAGAAAAGCCTTTCAATGACTACTTCGACCTCGCCATCTCAAATATTCCGTTTGGCGATGTTGCCGTATTTGATCCGTCTTATACAGCCATGAAAGGCATGAGGGCACTTGTTACCAGACGCATACACAACTACTTCTTTGTCAAGGCTCTTGATACGGTAAGGGATGGTGGGTTGGTTGCCTTCATCACCTCACAAGGCGTATTGAATGCCAAAAACAACAGTGCCGCGCGTTTTATGATGCTCTATCATGCAGATCTCGTGTCAGCGATTCGTCTTCCCAACAACCTGTTCACGGAAAATGCCAATACGGAAGTGGGCAGTGACCTCATCATCCTCCAGAAAAACTGCCAAAAGGAGTCGCTGCGAGGAGACGACAACCTGCTTGATACCGTCTATAATGACGAGAACCGCATTCCGACAAACAACTACTTTCTGGAGCATCCGGAACGCATTATCCATACAACGGCAAAGTTGGATACTGACCCGTTCGGCAAACCTGCAATGATATACACGCATGAGGATGGTGTGGAAGGCATTGCAGAGGATTTGCGAAAGATGCTCCATGAAGACTTTAAGAGGAACCTCAAATTGAACCGATACTTGGGGATAGAGGAAACAATGGCTGAGGAAGTTAAGGAGGTAGAAGAGACAGAAAAGATAGAAAAAACAGAGAAGATGAAGCCTTCCATTGAGGAAAAGCAGAACGATACGGTAGTATCCTTGCAAAAGCAGGAAAAGCCTACTGATGATGCTGAGCTATCCCAAAAGTCCAATCATCATCAGCCGCCAGTGCAAATGACGCTGTTTGACCTTTGGGGAATGGAAGAAGAAAACCGTCAGGCTGTCCATTCTACGAAGAAGAAAGCAGAGGTAATAGTGGGTGCTGCCGCCAAGAAAGTGTCAAGGAAGAAAGCAAGTCCGTTGGTAAAAAACGTCAATCCGACTTTTGAAGTTGTGACAAAGCCTGTGGAAAAAGAAGAAAAGCCTTTGTTGACAGATGCAAAAGAGCAGGAAACAACACTGGAGACAAAACCAATCCTGCCTGGTGATGAGCCATACGCAAGCATCTCTTGGGAAGAGAATCCGCCAATCAACGGCTTTTACGAGATGATGATGACCATGGCTCCCGAAGACAGGGTGCTGCTGCGCCAAAAGGCGGAACTGCACCGTCAGGAACAACTCAAGGCTCTGGGCGTTGAAGATACGCTTGATCCGAAGTTTAAGCCACCTATGGAACCGATAGAAGTTCTCAAAGTTCAAATCGGGCATGGACAGTCGAAAGGGAATGAGGCAAAAGAAGATTCCAAGACTCAGAGCACATTGAAAGAAACAAATCATGAGCGGGAACAACAAAAAGAGCAAGAAAGAAAGCGGGAAGAGCAGGCAAGGAAGAAAGAGGATGCTATGAAGCCCCGTCTATTTGATGAGAAACTGGAAAGTTTTCATCGTGAGGGTTCTATGGTGCTCGACTCTGACAGAAATATCGGTGTATTGAAAGACCTTACCAAGTATGGTGCTACTTTCATGCCATTGGATCTGAATATGGAGCAGAAAGAAAAGGCTGTCTTGTATATCGCCCTCCGTGATGCCTATCAGAAACTTTACACCTATGAAGCGGAAGAACAGACGGAAAACAAGCAGATGCGTGAGAGTCTGAATGTCTATTATGACGCTTTCTTCATCCGCTTCGGCAACCTCAATGCCAAGCAGAACGTGAAGTTAATCCTCATGGATGCCTCAGGGCGCGACATGCTGTCGTTGGAACGGGTGGAAAACGGACATTTCACAAAGTCAGACATCTTCGACCACCCGGTCTCTTTTTCGCTTGACGAGGTCAGTCATGTGGATTCTCCAGAGGAAGCGCTCACCGCCTCGCTCAACAAGTTCGGCCGTATCGACTTGCCGTATATGACAGAATTATCGGATATGCCGGAACCGGAACTGACGGAAGCGCTTAAAGGGCGCATCTATTACAATCCGCTCATAGACGGCTACGAGATAGCCGACCGCTTCATTGCTGGTAATGTCATAGAGAAAGCGGAGCGTATAGAAGAATGGCTGAAGGAAAATCCCGACCATGCAATCGTGAGGGAGTCGTTGGAAGCCTTGAAGGCAAGCATTCCCGAACCGATAGCCTTTGAGGACCTGGACTTCAACTTCGGTGAACGTTGGATACCTACAGGTGTGTATTCCGCTTACATGAGCCACCTCTTCAATACACAGGTCAGCATCGTCTATTCCGACAGCATGGACGAATATTCGGCAAAATGCAGTATGAAGACCATGGCCATCACGGATGAGTATATGGTGAAGGGATATTACCGCCACTATGACGGCATGAGTCTTCTGAAACATGCCCTGCACAACACCTGTCCCGACATGATGAAGAGCATCGGCGAGGATGAACACGGCAACGACATCAAGGTGCGTGACAGCGAGGGCATACAGCTCGCCAATGCCAAGATTGACGAAATTCGCAACGGGTTCACCGAATGGCTGGAAGAGCAGTCTGACTCCTTTAAGGAACGCTTGACCACAATGTACAACCGGAAGTTCAACTGCTTCGTGCGTCCGAAGTATGACGGTTCTCACCAGACCTTCCCCGGCTTGGACTTGAAAGCCCTTGGCGGAAAGTATGGAGTCAAGAGTGTGTATCCAAGTCAGAAGGATTGTGTATGGATGCTTTTGCAGAACGGAGGCGGGATATGTGACCACGCCGTAGGTACAGGCAAGACCCTTATCATGTGCATGGCTGCGCATGAGATGAAACGTCTCGGTATGATTCACAAGCCGATGATTATCGGGCTGAAAGCCAATGTCGCGGAGATAGCTGCCACCTATCAGACAGCTTATCCCCATGCGAGGATACTCTATGCCTCGGAGAAGGATTTTTCCACCAAGAACCGTGTCAGTTTCTTCAACAACATCAAGAACAACGACTATGACTGTGTAATCATGTCGCATGACCAGTTCGGGAAGATACCGCAATCGCCAGAACTCCAACGGCAGATATTGCAGGCTGAGCTTGATACCGTGGAGGAAAACTTGGAAGTGATACGCACGCAGGGCAAAGACGTGTCACGGGGAATGCTCAAAGGCTTGGAAAAGCGAAAGCAGAATCTGGAGGTGAAGTTGCAGAAGATAGCCTACAGCATCGAGCAGCGCACCGATGATGTGGTGGACTTCCGCATGATGGGCATTGACCACTTGTTTGTGGACGAGAGCCACCAGTTCAAGAACCTCATGTTCAACACCCGTCATGACCGTGTGGCAGGACTCGGCAACAGCGAGGGAAGCCAGAAGGCGCTCAACATGCTCTTTGCTATCCGTACCATACAGGAGCGGACAGGCAGAGACTTGGGAGCGACATTCCTGTCGGGAACAACTATCAGTAACTCACTGACTGAGTTGTATCTGCTTTTCAAGTACCTGCGCCCCAAGGAACTGGAGCGTCAGGACATCCGCTGTTTCGATGCGTGGGCGGCAATCTTCGCCAAGAAAACTACCGACTTCGAGTTTAACGTCACCAACAACATCGTACAGAAGGAACGTTTCAGATTCTTCATCAAGGTACCGGAGCTTGCTGCTTTCTACAACGAGATAACCGACTATCGCACAGCGGAGGCGGTTGGCGTGGACAGACCACAGAAGAACGAGATTCTTCATAACATACCACCGACACCCGAGCAGGAGGACTTCATCCAAAAGCTGATGGAGTTTGCCAAGACGGGTGATGCCACCATCCTCGGAAGACTTCCACTGTCAGAAACGGAAGAGAAGGCAAAGATGCTCATAGCCACGGACTATGCCCGAAAGATGGCGCTTGACATGCGCATGATAGACCAGACTTGTGAGGACCATCCCGACAACAAGGCGAGCCATTGTGCCAAGATGATAGCGGACTATTACAAACGCTATGACAATCACAAGGGCACGCAGTTCGTATTCTCAGACTTGGGAACATACCGACCGGGCGAATGGAACGTGTATTCTGAAATCAAGCGTAAGCTGATAGAGGATTATGGAATACCTTCATCTGAAATCCGCTTCATTCAGGAGGGCAAGAACGAGAGGGCAAGAAAGGCGGTGATAGCAGCCATGAACGAGGGTTCGGTACGAGTATTGTTCGGCTCCACATCTATGTTAGGTACAGGCGTAAATGCACAAAAAAGGTGTGTTGCTATTCATCATTTGGACACACCGTGGGTGCGACATGAAGTCGCATAGATAATTGTTGGAATGATACTTTAAGTATCAGTTTTAACCCGCTGTTCCGTCAGCGGTAGCCTACCGACCGATGCACCTTAATGTTGTATTAAGCGGTCGGGACAAAGTACACTTTCGCAAGACAAGACAGAACCGTGAGGGGAAGTCAAGTATGGTTAGTATCATACCGTAGAGTGGCGAGGCTGGATAGTATGGTTAGCGTAAGCGAACTGTTAGTAAACTTCGTAATGTCGTAAAAGAGTGCAAGATACTGATACACTCTACCCAAAATGGGATGCGGTCAGATAATCCTCTCCATGGTAGGATTACACGGATGTAAAGACCGTCGGAGGATGAGACAGAACCTAACCTATCCGTTAGTTATCTATGTGGAACATGGTAAGCCTGTACATCTCCTGTCAGACAAAAGACAGGTAAGCTGAAAGTAATGGATGCTGAATGATGTGCAGGTATAAGATAACAGAGAAAGCGAATGCCGTTCTGTAATGGGACGGATAGGGTTTGAGCCACTTATCACGAGTTGACAAGGGACAACATCAACCTACCACGAAAGTGGGCAGACTTCTGTGGTAATGTTTGGGAGGCAAATACCCAACATTAGCCAAATGGTAATTCTTTACAATAAACTTTTAGAACTTTTTAAAGTAGGAATGCAAATGAACGATAAAATCAAAGAAAATCTCCTCGACCAATCGTGTGCGCCGACTGACAACCTGCAATCAAATTGGGACAGAATAGACTGGACTAAGGCGGAGCAAGCTGTTAAGAAGCTTCAAGCTCGTATTGTAAAGGCTCAGAAGGAAGGCAGACATAACAAGGTGAAAGCCTTGCAATGGACGCTTACCCACTCTTTTTACGCAAAAGCCTTAGCCGTAAAGAGGGTTACTTCTAACGGGGGTGGTTGTACTCCTGGGGTTGACAAAGAAATATGGGATACCCCTAAAGCTAAAACGCAAGCAATAACCCAACTCAAACGCAGAGGCTACCAGCCAATGCCGCTGAGAAGAGTTCATATCAAGAAGAGCAACGGCAAACTGCGACCGTTGGGAATACCGACAATGAAAGACAGAGCCATGCAAGCACTCTATCTTATGGCATTGGAGCCTGTATCAGAAACTACAGCTGATACTCGTTCATACGGTTTCCGCAAGGAACGCTGCTGTATGGATGCAGTACAGCAATGTCATAACATTCTCCGAAAGGGATATTCTCCCGAATGGATTTTGGAGGGTGACATAAAAGGGTGTTTTGACCATATCAGCCATGAGTGGTTACTTGCCAATATCCCAATGGATAAGGCAATACTCCGAAAATGGTTGAAATGTGGCTATGTTTTCAACAAGCAAATGTTCCCGACCGAGGAAGGAACACCGCAAGGTGGTATAATTTCTCCGACACTTGCCAATATGACTTTGGACGGATTGCAGAAAGCTCTTGCAGATAGATATAAGCGCCATCATGTTAATGGTAAGTTGTATTCACCAATGGTGAACCTTGTACGTTATGCGGATGATTTTATCATCACTTGCGAGAACAAGGAAACTCTTGAAAATGAAATCAAGCCATTGGTTGCTGAATTTATGTCTGAAAGAGGTCTGACCTTATCAGAGGAAAAGACGGTGATAACCAACGTGCATGACGGTTTTGATTTTCTTGGCTTTAATATCCGCAAATACGGCAAGGACATATTGACCAAGCCGACAAAGAAATCCGAGAAACGCTTTATGGAGAATATCCGTAAGGTAATTAAGGAGAACAAGGGTTGCAGACAGGAGTCGTTAATCAGAATGTTGAACTCTAAAATCCGAGGATGGGGAGGTTATTATCAGCATGGAGCGACACGTGATTCATTTCACAGAATCGACCATCAGATATTCCTCTCACTATGGCAATGGGCAAAACGCCGTCATTCCAAGAAAGGGAAACGGTGGATAAAAGACCGATATTGGCATGACATTCGAGGGAACAAATGGACTTTCGCTTCAAAATTCAAGAAACCAAACGGAAAGGAAGACCAATTGACATTATTGTCTCTGACTTCATCGTTTCCATTCCTGCAATACACGCAGATTAAAGGAGACATGAACCCGTTTGATGCAGACTGTCGTCTGTACTTCTATAAAAGAAAGAAGTCGAAAATGCTTGTTACGCTAAAAGGACGCAAGTCACTGCTGTACCTATGGGAAAAGCAAGGACGCAAATGTCCTATATGCGGTGAGCCTATTGATACGCACAAGGCATGGAATGTCATGCCAACCGTTCAAAACGGAAAGAAATGCAATCTGTTGGTTCATGATGAATGTTTTAAATTATCCCGCAAATCAAATGGAAACAAGAAGTAGTTTGAGCCGGTCTCTGCATACAAACAGAGGCTTAGAAAAGCTTGAGCCGTATGAGGGGAAACTCTCATGTACGGTTCTTAGGGAGGAAGAGGGCAGCAATGCCATTGACCTACCCGATCGGCCGTCAGACTTGGCACAGCGTGACGGTCGAGGTGTGCGTGCTGGTAACGAGATTGCCAAGCTGTATGCCGACAACAAGGTTGATGTCATCATCTATGCGGTGGAAAAGTCGCTTGACTCGTACAAGTTCAACCTCCTGCACTGCAAGCAGACTTTTATCTCGCAGTTGAAAAGCGGAGCCTTGGGAGCGAGAACCATTGACGAGGGAGCGATGGACGAGAAATCGGGCATGAATTTTTCAGAGTATATGGCTATTCTCTCCGGAAATACCGACTTGCTTGACAAGGCGAAGTTGGAGAAGAAGGTTGCTTCTCTGGAGGGTGAGCGCAAATCGTTTAACAAGGGTAAGCGTGACTCAGAAACAAAATTGCAGTCAAAGACGTCAGAACTGGGTAACAATAAAGCCTCTCTCAAGGGAATGACCGAGGACTACGGCAAGTTTATGGGCAAAGCCAAGAAAGACAAGGACGGCAACATCATCAACCTCATCACTCTTGATGGTGTGGAGTCCACGAACTTAGAGGTTATAGGAAAGCATCTGCAAATGTTGGCGGAGAAAGAGGCAACTGGCGGACAATACAAGCGGATTGGAGAAATCTACGGATTCCCTGTCAAGATTGTCAGCGAGACAAGTTTCGAGAATGGTCTTCCATTTGTTGACAACCGCTTTTTTGTCGAGGGCAATTACAAGTACCAGTACAACTACGGTCACATTGCCAAGTCGGACCCGATAGCAGCGGCAAACAACTTTCTGAATGCCTTACAGAAGATACCAAGCTACATTGAGCAGTATGATTCAAGATGCAAGGCTTTGGAAAAGGAAATACCGCAACTGGAAGAGATAGCTGGCAAGACTTGGAAGAAAGAGGAAGAACTGAAAGGTCTTAAAGCGGAACTGGCGGCATTGGATAGAAAAATACAGTTAGAATTGGCACCACCACAGGAGCAAGATACTGCTGAAAAACACGAAACAAAGAATATAGAAACAGAACAAAGCATAGTTGCAAAACAAGCACGCTCCGTCTGTCGGTTATGACACCTAATTATATATAGGGGTATCTTGATGTTTTTATCATAATAAGATACCCCTGTTTTTTACATGAAATCTCAAATTTGTAAACATACCCCCATCATAAAAAAATGAATAGCAAGTATTCCTGCTGAGTTTATCAAATCAGGGCCATTGTTGTTGATGATGACTCTACCATCAGCTCATATATACCTTTCCGACACAAGCATATAGTGTTTTCATTTGTACTCAGAGTGTGTACTGTTTCAAACCATGATTTACATTCTAACATAAGAAACTGAAGCCGTGACCATTTGTGTATTTTTGCCAAACTAACTCCAGTATATACAACAGATGTAAAAGATTTCTGCAAAATCGACCGAAATCATAAGAAAAAAACACCAAACCAGCAAATTTCTTAAAGATTATATCCGTTTATTAAGATTATTTTTGTATATTTGCAGCATTATTTTGGTGGTAAAGCCTGTTGGCCTGCCACGTGACAATAGGACTTTACGGAGCAGCCTATATCACAATTCTTCTCCGTAGTAACAGTCCGTTCTCTCTCTCACTGGTCTCTCCCTGCGCGGCAGAGGCATACGTTTTTATATTTTTCAAACACTCCAAATTGACAGCGCATGAGAAAGTTTACTTCTTTGTTACTGTTAGGCTTCGCTCTCGGCAGTTTCGCACAAACGCCCGGAGGAGTCAGCGGAAGCGAACTGTGGTTCAAGACTGCGCCATTGAACTCAGACCTGCAAGGTTATTACCGTTGGCAGGATTTCTCTGGGGATTCCATACGGCTGATGCTATTGGACAGCCGTGGCGTCAAGTCTGAACTTACTCTTCCGAACAGTTCAGTCCATTACTTCAATTTCAATCCGAGTCTCTGGCTCGCAGACGGATTCCGCAGCCTGAGTGCCAGCCTCAAGCACGGCGACCTCTCACAGGCTACCGTCATCGGTGTCTTTGCACCAGAACTGGCAACCATCGGCAAGGATATGGTTGTCTATGCCCTTGATGGTCGAAAGGGCGACGGAGCCATTCTGAGCAAGGACAAAGCCGTAAGGGGTAGAGGTGTTGAACCACTGGACTATGGTTCAGCATCGGGTGAAGACCTGCTTTATCAATCAAGTGATTCCTTGTCCGAGAACGGTTTTAAGGAAAGCGCTCTGCGAGTTGTTTCCTACTTCAAGGTAAGCAATCCTTCAACAACATTGTGGGGAGACAACTCCAACACCACATTATTCATAGGAACACCTTCCTCCTCTGGCAGCTTCGGTACGGATTTTCCGACCTCGCTCTTCGGCAATGCTTCCATCCGTGGATACGCCCCTGAGCTTATTGTGTTCAGCAGGATGCTTACACCCGATGAGCGCAGAAAAGTGGAGAGCTATCTGGCGGTAAAGTACGGCATCACCCTCAAAGGCTCGTATCTTGACAGCGACGGAAACCTGACTTGGGACATGGCGGAGAACCAAGCCTACCACCATAGGGTCACAGCTGTTGGAACCGACATGGCAGGAAGTCTCTCCCAACCGCTTTCCGCAACATCATATGAGGAAAGTCCGGTGTATGCGGCCTTGAAGGAGAACGGAACTTATCATGACGCAAATCCATACAACCCCTCATCCGCTTCCCGTCTGCTTGTCATGGGACGTGAAAACGGCAATCCGATGCCGGACAGAGGCTTTACTTTCTGGGGCGACGATGATGTGGCACTTGCAACATATACCTCACCTACAGATTCCCTGTGGCATGTCATGAAACGTACATGGATGGTCAAGACCAACGTGCCGTCAAAGCCCGACAGTACAGTGGCAAGATGGACTGCGCAAGGATTTGAAGTGTCAAGGAATGGCTTTACTGACAATATCATCCAAGAGAAAGCCGCTTCCGGAGCTTATGCCACGACCCCGGGCCTTGTTGGAGGTGGCGGTGCTTTTGAGTTCACCTGTCCGACAAGTCACCCGACTTTTGACGTTGGCTTCGGAAGCATCGGTGGCAGCACATGCAAGTATGGATTCCGGTTCACCAATGCTGGAGTTGTTTATCCAATCATCAACGGAGCGGTCTCAAATTCATACATCGCCACGGATGTTGACGGAACGGACATTTCCATCCGCAAGGAAGGCAAAAACATCTATCTGCGTGTTGACGGAACAGGAAGTGCGACAAGAACCATATCCCTTTCGGATGCAACTGACACAGACACAAATGTGGGCATCATCCGAACGGAAGGAGCAGAGTCCGCCTTGAATATGGCAGGCTTGAGGACAGGAGGAATAGATGATGTCGGCTATATGGCAGAGTTGAGCTATGACCTCACACCGGACAGGGAGTTCTCGGACTATTGCCGCAAGCGTACCGTCATGCTCATAGACCCAAGCGGTGAAGGTGATTTCGACATCAACAGCAACAGTAACATAAGATGCTCCAAGCCTGATATGACAAGGGGCAAGACCATATTCCGCAATATCCTATGGGATGCAGACGGAAGCGGAAGCGATGTGTTCACATTCGCCTATTATGACGGCATTTCCTATGATGCCACTCCTACGCCGTCAAGTTGCGAGAATGGAGTTCCACGCAATGACGGGTATATCGACATCGGCATCAACATCGGTACACCAGTCTATTCCTATGTGCTCAGCGTTGACACCGTTGCAGGAAAAGTAAAAGGAGAAACCATTGCCAGAGGAACATTCTTCGGTGACACGCATAGAATCACGAATCTTGCTCCCGGCGCCTATGCGCTGTCCGTATCACAAGGTGGAGGCAACGAGATTTATGCCACTGGCAACGCACTCTACACCTCATACTCGCATGACACCAGGACCTATCTGTCTGGTGACATCTCATGGACGGTGAACGATACAAAATCAAACTACCGTGTGGGTTTGGAGCCAAGCCTCACGGACGAGATCACCCAATATGGCTTTGACGTGCGGGGCGACAAGGCGCATATCATAACCGGTGGATATACAAGCCTAACCAAATATGTCACCATCAAGCCGGGCGATGTGCTTAGCGTAACAGTCCGCAATATGCAGGTCACATACAAGTTGAACGGACAGACCGTGCATCATGAATATGTCTGGTCACTTCGTGCATGGCGGTTCTGCATCAAGTACGGAAAGGGCGAGACTCATATCACCGACCTTACCGTAAACGGTACGCCTGTAACCTCATTCACCACAAGGGGCAACGTGCAGATAGAAACACCCAAGAAGTGTACGACAACGATGACCGTCTTTGTCGGCAGCGAGTGTGATGCAAGTATGCCTAACGGAACACAGGCAAGGGAGAGCCATGTGGGCAGCTCGGACAGACAGGCAGACAATACCTTCATCTCTGGAGAAGACGAGAATTTCACTGTCAAGGGCAACGGTTCTACTACAGGCATCTACGAGGCTAAACTCACACAGGACAAGCCTTCTGCAGCCACATTGATGGTGTTTGACGTATCAGGCAAACTGGTAGTGTCACGCCAAATGACAGGCGAAAGCGTCAAGCAAGCCGACTTCAGGGTTCCCGCATCGGGTGTGTATGTCGTGAAGGCAATCTCCGAGAATGGGGAGCATACAAGGAAAATCTCAGTAAAGTAACTTAAAGGAAGATACGCATGAAGAATTATATACAGAAGGTGGCGTGGGCATTGGTTTTACTGCTTGCCGCCACACTGTCCCTTTCGGCAAAGGACGGGACAGCCGTGAGAAAGCTCTTCAAGAAGGGTGTCTCTGACAGTATCTCCGTAGGAGGTAGCAAACTGGTCGTTCTTCAGAAAGACCTCATTCGGAACAGAAGCCTTTCCGTGAATTCCATCGGAGAGGAGAATGTTCCTGAGCTTGACTTTGCCATGACCAACGTCACGGCAGGAGGACATGGCTACCGTTTCCTCCCTCACGGAACACACTTCACAGGCGAGGGCGCGACTGTCAAGATAAAGTATGACCGCACGAGAATACCAAGCGGCTATACCGAGGACGACATCCGTACCTATTACTACGACCCGGCCGAGAAGCATTGGGTTGCGTTGGAGCGTGTGCGTGTGGACAAGAAGGAAGAGTGTGTCGTTTCAAAGACGAC
>OJNH01002720.1_pt1 | contig 12081 bp, 6 predicted proteins | sample 1597361 | NCBI WGS metagenome assembly OJNH01 (sample SAMEA2452136, study PRJEB22498) | human gut metagenome | biome: human feces; feature: human gut; material: feces | place: Australia | collected 2012
CTGACGCATGTTATAAACTACGGTTTGCCGGATGATACGGAGAGCTATACCCACCGAAGCGGACGTACCGGACGCGCCGGAAAGACAGGTATCTCTATCGCTATCATCAACTTACGCGAAAGGGGAAAGATGCGCGAAATAGAACGTATCATCAACAAAAAGTTCATTGTGGGCGAAATGCCAACCGGCAAGCAGATCTGTGAACAGCAGCTCATCAAGCTGATTGATGACATAGAAAAGGTAAAAGTAAACGAGGAAGAAATCGAATCTTTCCTACCGGGTATTTACCGCAAACTGGAATGGCTCTCGAAAGAAGATTTGATAAAGCGCGTAGTGTCTATGGAATTCAACCGCTTTTTAGAGTATTACAGTAATGCACCCGAAATTGAAACGCCGACCGTAACCGACCGCCGCGGTGAACGCGAACCCAGAGAACGCAAGGAACACGGCAGCAGTCGCGAAAAGACAGAACGCAAAGCAGAAAAGGGATATACACGCCTTTTCCTGAATTTAGGCAAGACAGACGGCTTCTATGCCAACCAAATTATTGAGCTGATTAACCGCAACATGAAGAAGCAGCGCACCACTATCGGAAGAATAGACCTGATGCAAAACTTCTCTTTCTTTGAAGTGGCGGAGAAGCAGGCAAATGATGTTATCAGCGCCCTTAATAAAGTCAACCTGAACGGACGCAAAGTAGTAGTGGAAGTAGCAGGTGAAAACAGTGGAAAAAGCGATAACGGAGGACGCAAAAACAGCAGTTCTCGAAAATCGGCTTCTACTAAGGAGAAAACCGCCAAGTCCGCTTCTCCCAAGGCAGCAAAGGAAAGAAAGCTTAGCCGTGCCGAACGCGGATATACCGAAGAGCGCGGTCCGAAGAAGCAAGATGACTGGAAACAGTTTTTCAACAGCGACAACAGCAAGAAAAAAAGCAGCAAACTGAAAGGGGAAGAACCCGACTTTAACGAAGAAGGCTGGGCACGCAGAAAAAAACAAAAATAAAACCGTTTATAAGAGAAAAAAGGGAGTGTCAAAAACTGATGGTACTCCCTTTTTTTATCACCAAAACATGCGGGAAAAACAATAAGCATTCCTCACCCCAAAATGCTTACTCCACTAATTTCAATTCATTAATCAAACGCGTAGACTTTCCATATTTCTCAATCATATAAAGTACATAGCGAATATCCACCCCAATACAACGCTGTAAATTGGGTTCATAAATAATATCACTGCTCATCGCTTCCCAATTCCCATCAAAAGCTAATCCTATCAGCTCTCCATTTCCATTAAACATACCGCTGCCGGAATTTCCTCCTGTAATATCATTATCGGAAATAAAACAAACATTCATATTTCCATCTTCTGCCGCATAACGACCGAAATCTCTGTTCTCCAGCAAATCAATGACGGAGGGCATGACTTCGAAATCGCTATCGCCTTTGTATTCACGTATCTTATCGAAGATACCCTTGGTCGTTGTATAATAAGTATATTCTAATGCATCTTTTGGCGAGTATCCGCCAATCATTCCGAAGCTGAAACGCATGGTAGAGTTAGCATCCGGGTAAAAATCCTCATCTGATTCCATCTCACGCACAGCCTCATTAAGTAAACGCTCATTCTTTTCTATTTTCATATTATCATCATCTGCAGCCGCACTGAGTTCGTAAGATTTCACCAACATATCAATGACAAACGAAATAGCCGGGTCTTCAAAAAGAACATAAGTACTGTCCTTTTTCACTACACGTTCAAATCCTCGGGGAGTATCCAATTCTGTGTGGCTGTATAAATCGTCCACATACGCCTGATAATCACCTTTGAACTTCTTTTCTATAGTAGCATAAGTTTCCGAAAGGCTCTCCGGCTCTACTACTGCCGCATATTCTTTAAGCATAGCCACAAAAACTTTCTTATCAATGTCCAAATCAATATTGGCATAAAGTTCCAACAATTGACGAACCCTCTCTTCCAAAACCGATTTTTCCGCTTCAAAATCAAAGTTCAGGACAGACCATGCAGCAGTAACCAACTCGGGACCATTGGCAAAACATTCACCAAAATAAGCCATTGCACGGGCATTCTTATAACGATTGCGATAACTGTCTTCCAACTCCGTCAATATCCCGGCATACTTGTTTCGTTCTTCCGGCTTCCGATGAATCCATTCCGTCAGTTGATGTTCCAACCGACGTTTTTTCCCGATAATATTCAGCTTTTTAATAGACTGATTCATACCAATGCTATTCTTCCAATAGTTGGCACTTTGAGCATACTTCGAAGCATATTTTATACGAACAGCATCACTTTTCTCCATTGCATCTTTCCAAATAGCCTGTTTGATAGCACGAACATCTATTCTTGCCATATTATCGGCATTCATACGTTCTTCCACACCATAAGAAGACAAATAACGGCTGGTAGTCCCGGGATAACCCATCGTCATACAAAAAGAACCTTCCTTATAACCTGCCAAGGAAATAGGAGCATAATAATCAGGATGATAAGGAACATTATCTTTAGAATAAGCTGCCGGTTCGTTATGAGTATCCGCATAGATACGAAAAACGGAAAAGTCTCCGGTATGCCTCGGCCAAACCCAGTTATCGGTATCTCCCCCAAACTTGCCAACCGAAGAGGGAGGAGCATAGACTAAGCGAACATCATAATAATCCTTATACACAGACAGATAATATTCATTGCCGGCATAGAAAGACGAAACAACTGCCCGCAGTAAAGTGTCATTCTTCACTGCTTCGTCAGCAATCAGTGTAGAAAGAGAGTCTACAATCAAAGAACGATTATCTTCAGTCACATCTTGCGGTAAGGCCTGTAAAATGCGCTCTGTCACATCTTCGGTACGAACAAGAAAACTGACAAATAAATCGGGATTGGGAAGTTCGTCCGATAACGAATCGGCCACAAAACCATTACGCAGGTAGTCATGCTTCACCGTGCTATGCTGCCGGATAGCATCGAAACCACAATGATGATTGGTGAACACCAAACCATCCGGAGAGACAACCACTCCGGAACAGAAACCTCCAAAACTGACCACAGCATTGGAAAGTGCAGCACCGCCGGGATTATATAATTGCCTGGGAGTAAGATTCAACCCCATATCTTTCATCACTTGTTTAGTCTGCTTGCTCAGGCAGCAAGGCAACCACATACCTTCATCAGCCCATATATATATAGGTAAGAAGACGAGCAACATCAATATTTTTTTCATGGCACGAGTGTTTTGCTTGGTGTCCTGTCTTTATTCCACCACTAATTTCAGTTTCTTTGCTCCGACACGGGCTTTCAGCCATTCGGTTATCTTTTCCTGTTCCTTCTCGCTGGGGTGCTTCGCAAATTTCATCAAAACCAAAGTTAATGTATCCATGCGTGTCGAATCAACGGAAAGTTCTACTGTTTTTGCCATTGCAATGGTTTCGGCCGACGGATAAAGCACCTTCAGTTCAGGAATGATTTTCTTGTCTACCGCATTATAAGCGGCATAAACTTTCAATTCTTCTTCCAGCTCATGTATCTTGTTCTGTTGCTCCAACAAACGCTTTTCACTATTCTTATAGAAATCTTCCATGACCTGGGCCTTCAAGCTTCCTATGTCCATAGCCTCATTATTCATCCCCTGCATGACAATCAATTTCGTACCGGCCAAATTATAATGTTTCAAATTATCTTTAGCAGCAGCAATCTCTGTTGCAGGAACTTCATTACCAATCAGCACAACACGAATTTCCTTATTCTCATACGAAATCTTACGGTCAATAACCTGTGTATCGGGAAAATTCAGTTCTTCGCTGATGAAATTATTGGCAGATGCCGTATAGATGGTATTCTTCACAATACCATATGTCAGATATATTGCCGGACACATGGTAGCCAAAGTAATGATAACAATGTACTTCTTAACCAATTTCTCACGCTCTTTGTCCACAAACTCTTTCCGCTGGAAGTGCATCACGCGCACTCCAATGAAAGTTGCCAAACTAATAAATACCGAATTAATGAAATATAAATAGAAAGCGCCCAAGAAATAAAGCAGGTTTCCCGTTGCCAACCCGAAGCCGGCGGTACACAAGGGGGGCATCAATGCAGTGGCAATGGCTACCCCCGGAATCACATTGCCCTTTTCCTTGGTGGAAAGCGCAATAATACCTGCCAAACCGCCACATAAAGCTATCAAAACATCATAAATAGTAGGCGAAGTTCGTGCCAGCAATTCCGATTGCACTTCATCCAATGGAGTCAGTGAGAAATATAAAGTGGCAGTAATAACACTGAAAACAGTCGCTATCAGATAACTCTTCAACGACCGTTTCAGCAGTTCAAAGTCATTCTGCCCGATAGCCAATCCCACTCCCATGATAGGACCCATCAAAGGAGATATCAACATGGCGCCGATGATTACCGCCGTAGAATTGACATTCAGTCCCAAAGAAGCAATGAAAATGGCAAATATCAGAATCCAAAGGTTAGTACCTTTAAACTCCACTCCATTACGGATAGACTCGACAGTCACAGCTTCATTATCCTTATCTTTGCCCAAATCAAAATATTCATGAAGGAACTGCCTGATATAAGGCATATTCTTCAAATCGTTTTTTAACTTACCTTTAATGTCAGCCATAATTATTTCTTTATAAACCGATTAATAACAGGAATCTGATGCAATGGAAAATCTACCTTTATGATGTATGCCACAAAGAGCATCAGCAACACCGTACGAACAGACAGTAACAAAAAAATGTTCTGAAAAGGAAGGTATTCCGATATACCAAACAATACAAGTGCCAATGCAACATATTTACCTATCGCTTTCAAATCATAATGAATGGGGTACTTCTTCTGCCCCACAAAGTAAGAGAGCAACATAGCTACCGCATATCCGGCAAATCCCGCCCAGGCACATGCCATATAACTGTACAAGGGAACAAAAATCACATTAATCAAGATTAAAACGATGCAACCGGCAAATGAAAAATAGGCCCCCCACTTGGTCTCGTCAATCAGTTTGTACCAAAATGAAAGATTAAAGAAAATACCCATAAAAATTTCAGCCGCCATCACAATAGGTACCACCCGCAATCCTATCCAATAGTCGGGAGCAAGAATGTATTTCAATATATCCAAATAAAACATAACAGCCAAAAAAGCCAATAATGTGAAAATAATGAAGTACTTCATCGCCTGTGCATAAATAATCTTGCTATCCTTGTCCCGGCTCTTTCCAAACACAAAAGGTTCATAAGCATAACGGAATGCCTGAGTGAGCATTGCCATAATCATGGCAATCTTGCTGCAAGCGCCATAGATGGCAAGTTGCGTCTTGGCCTCCACCTTATCGGGATATATATGACGAAAAATAATCTTATCTGCCACTTGGTTCAAAATACCTGCCACTCCCAATATCAGAATAGGATAGGAATATATCAGCATTCGCTTCGCCAATGGCTTGTCAAAACCTCCGTTAAATTTGAGATAAGGAACCATCAGTACCATGATGACCGAGGTGCAAATCAAATTAAAGAAAAAGGCATAAAAAACATCACTACCCTTCATCACTACGTAATAAACTAAATTCAGAGTGATATTGAGCAGAATGAAAAGAAGTTTCAGAGCGGCAAAACGTATCGGACGTTTCTTATAACGCAGATAAGCAAACGGAATGCACTGAAACGCATCCATCGCAATTACCAGTGCCATCATGCCGATATACCAAGGATGGTCGCCATAGCCCATCATGCCGGCAACCGGATGAAGAAACAGCATACACAAAGCGGCAAAAACCAAAGAAGTACTTCCCACCATAAACAGAACAGTGGAATACACACGCTCAGAGTTTTCCGTCTCCTTATTGACAAAACGGAAAAAAGTAGTTTCCATGCCATAGGTCAGAATGACCATCAGCAGCGCAGTCCAAGCATAAACTTCGGTCACCACCCCATAACCTCCCGAAGCCGCAGACATAGCTGCTGCATAAATGGGCACCAGCAAATAATTCAGGAAACGCCCCACAATGCTGCTTAGTCCATATATTGCAGTGTCTTTGGCTAATGATTTTAATCCGGCCATATTTAATCATCAAATAATGTCTTCTGACTATTATAGATACTCCGTCCCAGATGGATGTAAGCGAGTTCTGTCACTTCTCGTCCGCGAGGAGTACGTTTCAAGAAACCTTCCTTTATCAGGAAAGGTTCATAAACTTCCTCAATGGTACCGGGGTCTTCTCCCAAAGCAGTAGCAATGGTGGTCAAACCCACCGGTCCTCCTTTGAATTTATCGATAATAGTACACAAAATCTTGTTATCTATCTCATCAAGACCATAGCGGTCTATGTTCAAGGCCTCCAACGCAAACCGAGCTATCTCCACATCAATCCTGCCGGAACCTTTGACTTGCGCAAAATCCCTCACACGCCGAAGAAGTGCGTTGGCAATACGTGGAGTTCCACGACTGCGCGAAGCAATCTCGCCTGCAGCATCTACATCACATGGAATACCCAAGATACTGGCCGAGCGCAAAATAATACGCGACAATACCGCATCATCGTAATATTCCAAATGGAGATTAATTCCGAAACGTGCACGAAGAGGTGCCGTAAGCAATCCGCTACGGGTAGTCGCCCCCACCAAAGTAAAAGGATTCAAGTCTAACTGAATGCTTCGAGCAGACGGTCCCTTGTCTATCATTATGTCAATCCGATAATCCTCCATGGCCGAATAAAGATATTCTTCCACCACCGGACTGAGCCGATGAATCTCATCAATAAACAGGACATCGTTTGGTTCCAAACTGGTCAGGACTCCCGCCAAGTCACCGGGTTTATCGAGTACCGGCCCGGAAGTAACCTTAAAACCGACTCCCAGTTCATTGGCAATGATATTGCTTAATGTTGTCTTTCCTAACCCCGGAGGCCCATGCAATAAAACATGGTCGAGCGCCTCGGCCCGCAAGCGAGCAGCTTTGACAAATATACGTAAATTATCCACTACCTTATCTTGCCCACTAAAGTCAGAAAAATTTAATGGGCGTAAGGCATTCTCAAAGTCACGTTCTCTGCTTGTGAGCTGATGCTCACGTATATCAAAATTCTCTTCCATCTTTTTGTTTCTCGCACAAAGGTACAAAAGATATTATTATAATAGAAAGAAAGATCGAGGAATTCATTTTCAGTCCCTCATCCGTCCTTTATATAAATTCATTATTGTATAAATAATTAATTATTATGGGAGTTACACTAGGTAAGAAACAATTAAACAAAGGAAGAATTTCTCTTTATTTAAATTACAGTCACAACGGCAAGCGCCGTAAAGAGTATTTAGGCATTATTCTAGAACCGCCTGTCACACCGGAAGCCAGAGCGGAGAACAAGAATAAAATATTGATTGCTAAACAGATTCGAGCAAAAAAAGAGCTTGAATTCTTGTCTGTCGAATATGCCTTAAATAAAACTGCAGAAACATTTGAAGATATCCTGCCCGAAGCACCAAGTAACGGACCGGACTTTTTCCGCATCATGAATGAATACCTAAGCACTTATTATAAGAAAGATAAGAAAATGGTAAAATCAACCATTCTCCATTTACGCACATTTAATAAAAAGAAAATCTTACCAATCAACAAAATTACAAGAGAATTTTGTGTAGATTTTCTCGACTATTTAAGATCTAAACTCCGTGGCAATACCCCTATTGGCTATTTCAAGAAATTCAGAATGTGCATCAATAAATGTGTTGAAAAGAAGTTAATTTCTCATAATCCAACAAATGGGATACGGTTATCGCAATTTGACGAAGTAACAAAGGAGATACTGACATTAAAAGAGATACAAAAATTAGCTGTTACTTCCTGCCCAAATAATGAGGTAAAACGAGCATTTCTTTTTTCATGTTATTGCGGATTACGTTGGTGCGACGTCTATCAATTACGATATAAGGATGTTGACTTTCCGGCAAGAAGATTAACCATCATACAACAGAAAGTACAAACACATTCCAAAAGTGCCATTTTGCATTTAAACTTAAACCACACAGCTCTCAAACTTTTACAGAAATGTAATGGAGACAGAGAAGACTTGGTTTTCTCACTTCCCTCCTACTCATATACAATCAGAATTCTTCGTAAGTGGGTAATAGACGCTAATATACGAAAGCATATTACCTTCCACTGTGCCCGCCACTCTTTTATCACAAATATCATGGCAAATGGAGCCAACATTAAAACCGCCGCTTCCCTTGCCGGCCACTCAACAACCAGACACACCGAAAAGTATGTACATATAATAGATGAACTGAAGCAAAAAGCTGTCGATAGTTTACCGGATCTAACTATCAACTATTAAATAATAAAAGGGTCCTCTACAGGACCTCACCATATTAAGCCTTCCTTCTATACTTCTGATATACTGAATATTACAAAGGGTAGATAGTATTCGGCACGAATACTACCTACCTGTCGAATGTCGTCAATCATTACTTTAAATGTAACTTTAAGACATTGGTGAACAGATGTCGGGTGGAGTATGCCAAACTCCTTCTACGAAAGGAAAAGCGCACGGCTGATGAATTGATAAAGCTTTGCGGATTTACATCCAGAAGTGTCTTCTATTCTGCCTTTACCAAAGAGGTCGGTGTGGTTCCTTCACGGTATCCCGGGAATATGCTCCCGTTTCTCTCTGAATACGATTAAGTCCTTTATAAAATAATAAACAAAAAACAAATCAAGTTTTTAAATTTATAAATTTAAAGTTTTTCTATTATGAACAAAAAATTTTTAAGTGTAGTCCTGTTCGGAGCTCTTATGGCCGGCTCTTCAGTGACTTTCACGGGATGTATCGACAACGATGAACCCGCAGGTATCGAAAATCTTCGCGGTGCCAAGGCTGAATTGCTGAAAGCTAAGGCTGCTGTAGAAACAGCAAAAGTGGCTTATGTCAATGCACAGACAGCACAGGCTAATGCTGAAGCCAGAAGATTGGAAGCTGTGGCTCTTCAAGCAGAATTGAAGGCTAAAGAAATGGAGTTGGACAACGCGTTAACAGAAGCCCAGAACGCAGAGAAGATTGCTGCTGCTGAAGCTAAAGTTGCCGAGATTCAGGCTAAATTGGAACAGAATAAACTGAATTGGGAAAAAGAAAAGCTGGAATGTGAAACAAATTTGGCTTACGCTCAAAAAGCTTATGAAGATGCAATGAAGGCTCTTGAATTGTCTAAAGAATTTTTGAGCGATCAGGAACTTGCTGTATTAAAAACCGTTCAAGGTAAGTTAACTGCTGCTAAGAATGCTATTTATGGCTATGATGTCGTGAATGGAGAAAATACTAACCATATTCTTGGTTCTAAAGAACAATTAGATTTGGCATATGAAAGATATGAAGAAGCAGCTACTAATATTGATAATTATATTACCAAACCTTCTTTGGAAGCTAATTTGACCAATGCACAAGCCAGCTTAGACTTTTATAAGGCTGAACTGGATTTGAAACTTGAGGCTCTGAATACCTTGAAATCAGGTGAAGCTTATCAGGCATGGTTGAAATTGAAGGAAGAATATACTGCAAAGAGGGATTCTTTAGAAACTGAAATCGCTGCTAAGCAGAGCAAAGCCAACAAGATTATTGCAGAACAAACTCCGGCAATTGATGCTTTGGAAGATGCTATTGCAGATGCGCAAGCCATCGAAGCTTCTGTTGCTGCTCCTAAATCAGACAAAGACTCTACATTTGCCGTGTCTAAAGCAATTGTAACTGATTTGGATGCAAGTGACTTTGGAGGCTTTGTAACATACGATGCCGGAACAGTGACTGCTAAGTTTAAAACCGGTGCAGAAGTTCTTGCTTTTGTAAAAGAAGATGTGAAAGAGTTGACTAACCAAAAAGGCGCAGCTGCTTATGCAACTATGCTGGATGACGTATTCTCATTTGCAGATGGCAAAGACTCTGAATACAAGAAAGCGGTGGACGAAATTGATGCTGCTGTAAAAGCTGTAAACAAGAAAAAAGCTGCTATTGCTTCTTTGGATACAGAAAAAGCAGAGGCAGTAAAAGTTGCTGCTGAAAAAGAATTGAAATCGGCTCAGGAAGCACAGACTAAGGGGGTTACCGCATGGACAAACTCTATTGCTGCTTGGAAGAAAGCTGAAGGTTACACAACAGAAGAGGCTGATAAAAAGGCTGTAGAAGCAGCAAAAAAAGCATATGAGGATGCAATAATTGCTGCTGATAAATTGGGTGATGATACAGAAAAAGCAAAAGCTATATTGAAAGCCCAACAAACATTCGCGGATGCCATCGTGAAATATTACAACGCAGCAGCACCTTTACAATTGACTGTTAATAAAGTAACTTTAAAACAAAGTGTTACTATTGGAGGTGAAACTAAAGAAAGCAACGTATCGAAGACCGTTAAGGAATGGCTGAGTGATGCTGATAATAAAGATGTTTATTTAGCTGCACTTATTACGTATTTCGGCAATGATGCTACAAAGTTGTGGATTGTAGGTAAAGCAGAAGACAAGTATGATGCTGTAGCAGGAACAGGTGTCAAAGCTGAAGCAGGTTTGGCTACTCTTAAAACTAAAACTGAGATTAAGACTGCATGGGCTACTGCATCTATCAACCTGTTTGGTAAGGAATTAGGCCAGAATACTTATACCGGTGAAGGCCGTGAGACAGAACCGACAGAAACTGAAATTAAGGCTGTATGGGAAAAAGATAATAGTGCAGCAGGTCTCTACGGTGCTGTTATGAATGCGGAAGTTAAACTTCAGACAGCTACAGAAAATGTAGAAAAGGCTGCTCAGTTCGACAAGGTAACTGCTCAGTTGGCTGCATGGAAGAAATCTTTGGCTAACGCTAAAGACGCTTATATAGCTGACAACAAGGAAGTATTAGATGCCGTTGTTGCTGCACAGAAAGTTGTTACCGAAAACGTAGCTACTCCGATTACAGCTTTGGGTATGGATAAAGATAGAGCTTTATTAGGCGAAATCAATGCTGTACTGGAATTCAGTGCTAACGATTCAGATGAAGCATTAATCATTAAACATGTCAATGACTTGATTGAGACTTTACAAACAGAAATCGGTGTGAAGAAAGGCTCATTTAATGAAGAAACAGGAGCATACGTTGAAACATCAACCGGTCTTTATCTGAAGATTGAAAAGGCTGAGTCTGATGTATTTGAAGCTCAAAAGATGTTAGACCTTTATAACTCAGGTGATTTAACAGAACAATATGTAGTTGATACTGCTAAGGCAGCATATGAAGCAGCTAAAGCACAATATGAAAAAGATCTTGAAACATTCAACTATTGGAACGCTAAATTGGCTGAATTAATGGAAACTCTTTACGGTACTGCTTCCGCAGAATAATTAAGTAAAAACGTAATTATACGATGATCAAGAAACTATGCACATTACTGATGCTCACTATCCTCTCTGCGCCTTTACTGGCGCAGACTGTAGGCAGTGAGAGTGATGGCGTGTTGTTTGCTCCCAAGAAAGGCCAGTGGCAAGTATCTGTCCTGCTGGGCGGAGGTAACAATTTCTACAATGAAAAAACCTCCTACCTGCTCCCTGCCTTCACCAATACCGGCGGTTCGGTCGGACTGCCCGACAAAGGTGAGGCATCACAGGGGGACTTAAACAGATACCTGAACATTGACGGTTTGAATAACAATAGTCTGACCAACATTCTGGGTATTGAAGGCAAATATTTCCTGTCTGACTGCTGGGATATCAACTTCCAGTTCAGCATGAATATCAACCTGACTCCCAAGAAAGACTATGTGGAAGGCAACTATACGAAAGTACCCGACATGATTATCCCGGCACAAGATTACATTAGTGCACGGATGACCAACAACTGGTACGTTGGCGTGGGAACTAACCGCTATTTCAAAGTGAGCAATCCTCGCATCCATCCCTATCTGGGTGGCTCTTTAGGCTTCCAGATGGCACGTATCGAGACTACAGAACCTTATACAGGCGATAATTATTATGATGAAGATATGGTAGAAACCGATAAAGAAACCGGAAAACCGGTTGACCCCGACGAACTCGGCG
>OJNH01002721.1_pt1 | contig 12076 bp, 9 predicted proteins | sample 1597361 | NCBI WGS metagenome assembly OJNH01 (sample SAMEA2452136, study PRJEB22498) | human gut metagenome | biome: human feces; feature: human gut; material: feces | place: Australia | collected 2012
TGTGTCCTCGCCAAGCGGATTTGTAATTTTTACAACATTTCTCATTTCACTGTCTTTCGGAATATTCAGTTTATCGAATATTGACGGACTTGTGAATGTGTATGTGTAAATTTCGTACATACCTTGTGCTGTAAGAAGTTCGTTCACTCTGTCCTGTACCTGCTGACGTTCTGTTTTCATTCCGCAAGTAGCCTCGCCCGAAAGAAGTGTTACAGGTATTTTATCGTAACCGTAGAAACGTGCAACTTCTTCCGCAATATCCGCCTCACCTTCAAGGTCAGGTCTGAATGACGGAGGAGTTACAGTCATCTTGTCAAGGTCAACCTTGATTTCAAGTGCGTCAAAATACTTAACCACATCCTCTGTCGGAATTTCTGTTCCAAGGAACGCATTAATTTTATCAGGTCTGAAAGCAAGTGGCTGCATATCTGTTACGTTACCCATCACGTCAATCATTCCGCCGACATTTTCACCGCAGCCAAGTTCTTCTACAAGCTGACACGCTCTTTCAACGGCAGGAACTGTATTGTTATAGTCAAGTCCCTTTTCATATCTTGATGATGATTCTGTTCTAAGACCGACTCTTTGTGCTGTAAGTCTTACAGACGCACCGTCAAATGTAGCCGATTCAAAAATAACAGTTGTTGTATCATCCTTAACTTCACTGTTAAATCCGCCCATAACACCTGCAATAGCAACAGCTCTGCCACCGTCTGCGATTACAAGGTCGTTTGAAGTAAGCGTTCTGTCCTGTTCATCAAGAGTCTTTATAACTTCACCGTCATTTGCACGTCTTACGATAATTTTGTTATCCTGTAAATCTCTCAAATCAAATGCGTGCATAGGCTGACCGTATTCAAGAAGTACATAGTTTGTTATATCGACAATATTGTTGATAGGTCTTACACCGCACGCACGAAGTCTTTCCTGCATCCAACTCGGTGACGGACCGATTTTAACGTTCTTAACCATTCTTGCACAGTATCTCTTACACTTATCCTTGTCCTGTACATCAACGCTGATTGTATCGGCAATATTTTCACTGTTTTCGTTAAACTTAACTTCAGGAATAGTGAACTTTTTATTAAATGATGCCGCTGTTTCACGTGCAAGACCGATTATGCTGAAACAATCAGGTCTGTTTGAAGTGATTTCAAATTCAACGACAGTTTCATTCATACCGAATATATCCTTAATATCCGTACCGATTTTTGTATCGTCCGGAAGAATAAGAATACCGTATTCAGGCTCATAGCCAAGCATATCCTCAGTTATGCCAAGTTCATCGTGTGAGCAAAGCATACCGTAAGATTCAACACCTCTAAGCTTGCCTTTTTTAATCTTTCCGTCAGGAAGTACCGCACCGACAAGTGCAACGGGAACGATTATACCCTCTTTTACATTCGGCGCACCGCAGACAATCTGCAAAATCTCGCCTGTTCCCGCGTCAACCGTACACACATGAAGATGGTCACTGTCAGGGTGATCTTCACAGGTAAGCACCTTACCCGCAACTACATTCTGAACAGATTCGCCCATATTCTCCCAACCCTCAACTTTAGAGCCTGTCATTGTAAGTCTGTCTGAATATTCTTTCGGCGTAACGTCTATATCCATATAGTCATTAAGCCAACTCATAGGTAAATTCATTATATTTCATTCCTTTCAATTTCCGAATAATATATTAAAACTGGTCTAAGAATCTCAAATCATTTTCAAAGAAAAGTCTAAGGTCGTTAATATCATACTTACCCATTGCAATTCTTTCAAGACCGATACCGAAAGCAAAGCCCGAATATACTTCAGGGTCAATACCGCAGTTTGCAAGTACCTTAGGGTGTACCATACCGCAGCCCAAAACTTCAATCCAGCCTTCGCCTTTACATACGCTGCAGCCTTTACCGCCGCAAGCGAAACACGAAACGTCAACTTCGGCTGACGGCTCTGTAAACGGGAAGTGGTGAGGTCTGAAACGTACCTTTGTATTTTCGCCGTAAAGACGGTGGATAAACATTTCAAGAGTACCCTTTAAATCTGCCATTGTAACACCTTTATCAACTACAAGTCCTTCGATTTGGTGGAATACAGGTGAGTGAGTTGCGTCAACTGCGTCACTTCTGTAAACTCTGCCGGGTGCTATAATTCTGATAGGCGGTTTCTTCTTTTCCATAACACGAACTTGTATAGGTGAAGTTTGTGTTCTCAAAACCGTATTTTCGTTTATATAGAATGTGTCCTGAGTATCACGCGCAGGGTGGTTCGGAGGAATGTTAAGTGCCTCAAAGTTGTAGTAGTCAAGCTCAACTTCCGGACCTTCCGCAATTTCAAAACCCATTCCGATAAATGTGTCTTTAATGTTGTTCATTACTTTTGTAAGCGGATGAAGTTTGCCTGTTTTTTGTGCCTTACCGGGCATTGTAACGTCGATTACTTCACTCTTTAGCTTGATTTCTTCAAGCTTTTCTGAAATTTCCGCTTTCTTCGTATCTATGTGGTTTTCGATTACACCGCGAATTTCGTTTGCAAGCGCACCTATTTGCGGTCTTTCTTCTTTGCTTAACTGTCCCATACCTTTTAGTACGGCAGTAAGTTCACCCTTTTTACCGAGAAATTTTATTCTTGCTTCTTCAAGAGCATCAATGTCAGTTGCTTTTTGAAGTACATCAAGGGCATTTTTTTTGATTTCTTCTAACTTTTCTCTCATTTCAAAATTCCTTTCGATATAAATTAAAAAACACTCCGTCCCATAAGGGACGAAGTGTGTAAATTCAAACTCCGCGGTACCACCCGACTTCCGATAAAATATCGGCACTCAATTATGTATAACGGCACTACCCGTCACAGACTACTTGCAAACCGCTTTCACCTATGCAGCTCCGGAATGAAATTTCAAATAAATCCTTACCGTATCGGCTCACAGCTCAATAACCGATACTCTCTTTAGGCGGTGTATACCTTACTTTGTTCCATCATTGCTTTTAATATTCAATTATAACGTATTATATCACCTTTTTTTTATTTTGTCAATTATTTTAATTGAATTTGTCAAATAGGAATGACTTTACCAAATTACACACAGTAAATATCCTACTACCGGTATGCCTATAGATGCCACACGCCATTTACACATAGTACAAAACGCTCCCAAAAAAGTTGCTATTACATTTAAAACGACAGCAACACAACCGCCTATTAGTCCGCCAAAACTCTCTGTTATAATAGGAGCAAATTGTGATAATGCCACCATCAATATTATACTTGATATGGCTTCGCATAAAAATGCCAAAAATACATCATCTCCTTTAAACCTCTCTTTTTCATCTTTGGAGTCTTTCATTGCCCACCAACAAAACAATACCATTAACATTTTTAATGCTATTATAACAATACCAATTATGACATAATGTATTGAAATCCATGCTGCCAAACCTACTCCCGCACCAAGAGCCACTGCTATTAACAGAATAATAAATAAACCCGGAATTGTATAAATTATCATTTCCATCCACCTCTTTCATCAATCATATTATGTCTAATTAATTATTGTTGTAAATAATTATTGTCTTGCTCATAGACACCCGCAACCAAACCTTGTACTCTTTTCTTCATAATTTTTACCTCCTCATTACTAATTAAATGTGTAATATTTTATTATTTAAGTTTATTTTAACACATTGTATACGCAATGTCAAACATTTTTCGCCTATTTTGTCATAAATAATATGACAATGACGCAATATATACGCATATAATTAAAAAGGGTGATTTTATGGACGAAATAGAAAAAAATATAGAATACGGCAAAGAATTTGTCCGTCACAGAATTACAGAATTAAGATTAAAAACAGGAATATCCGAATATCAAATGAGTTTGGAATTAGGTCAAAACAAAAGCTATATTCAATCCATATCCTCCGGAAAGGCTATGCCGTCTATGGCGGGGTTTCTCAACATTTGCGACTACTTCGATATAACGCCTATCGAATTTTTCGACACATCTATTCAAGAGCCTAACCTTTTAAATGACTTAATCAAAACCATAGAAACATTACCGAAAGCCGACCTTGAATTAATCCTCAAAATTGTCGAAAGATTAAAAAAGGATTGATTTTTTTGCCAAAAAATTATATAATTTATCCCGAAAGGGTTGATTTGAATTGAAAGAAGAAATTTTAGATATATTAAAAAATGCAGACGGATATATTTCAGGCGAACGCATAAGCGAAATGTTGAATGTTTCGCGAACGGCAATATGGAAACACATTAAATCATTACGCGAAAGCGGTTACAAAATCGAATCGGTCACGAACAAAGGCTACCGCCTTATTTCCTCGCCCGACATCATAACCGAAAGCGGTATCAAAAGCGGACTTACCACCGATTTTATCGGTCACAACTTATTTATATATGATGAAACCGACACGACAAACAATCGTGCAAAGGAAAGCAATTCCTCGCCTGACGGCAGTGTATTTATCGCCGAAGTGCAAACGCACGGCAAAGGCAGTCGCGGACGCGGTTGGACTTCTCCAAGAGGGATAGGCATTTGGCATTCAATCCTTTTAAAGCCCGAAATCTCCCCGCTTGAAGTTTCGCAAATAACGCTTGTCGCAGGTCTTGCCGTCTGCAAGGCTATCGGTCTTAATTCAATGATTAAATGGCCTAACGACATTGTTATTAACGGTAAAAAAATCTGCGGTATTCTAACCGAAATGTCTGCTGAAATAAATATGGTCAACTACGTTGTATGCGGTATCGGTGTAAATGTAAACACAGAATCATTCGATGCCGACATTGCCGACAAGGCTACTTCGATGTTTATCGAAAGCGGTCACAAATATGTGCGAAACGAATTAATCGCAAAATTGTTAAACGAATTTGAATATTATTATAAGAAGTTTCTCGACGGTGGACTCAATGCAATTCTTGATGAATACAAAAAGTGTTGCGTCACGCTCGGCAGAGAAGTAAACGTCATTTTCAAAAACGAAACGGTTCGCGGAACTGCTGTTGACGTTGACGAAAACGGCTCACTCGCCGTACAAACCGAAAACGGTATTATTCACGTCACTTCCGGTGAAGTTTCGGTCAGAGGTATCTACGGTTACATCTAAAATCGGATATATTATGAATAAATTGTAAATTGTTAGCACTCACATCTGTTGAGTGCTAATTTTGTATTGACAAATCTTACTTTGAGTATTAATATATATTATGTAAATTAATTAAACTTCAAGGAGTGATTTATATGGCAAAAGGTAATATTTCAGTTGACAGTGAAAATCTTTTCCCTATTATAAAAAAATGGCTTTATTCCGATAAGGATATTTTCCTTAGAGAACTTGTTTCAAACGGTTGTGACGCGGTCACAAAATTAAAGAAACTTGCAAGTATCGGTGAAGCTCAAATTGACGAAAACGAAAAATTCAAAGTTACCGTATCAATATTTAAGGACGCTAAAAAGCTTGTCATCAGTGATAACGGTATCGGCATGACTGCCGAAGAAATCGACAAGTACATCAATCAAATAGCATTTTCGGGTGCAAGCGACTTCCTTTCAAAGTACAAAGAGGAGGACGACAAAGGTTCTCAAATTATCGGTCATTTCGGACTTGGTTTTTACAGTGCGTTTATGGTTGCCGACAGTGTTGAAATTGATTCGCTTTCATATCAAGACGGTGCAAAGGCCGCAAAATGGACTTGTGACGGAAGTATGGAATTTGACTTAACAGACGGTGACAGAACAGAAAGAGGTACTTCAATAACTCTTAACATCGCCGAAGATTCGGAAGAATTTCTTGAAGAAAGCAAAATCCGTCAAATTCTTCATAAGTATTGTGCATTCCTACCTATTGAAATATATGTTGAAGTTCCTGAGGACAAACACGAAGATCACTGCGACTGCGGTCACGATCATGATCATGAACACGAGGACGATACACCGTCAGAGCCAAAGCCTATCAACAACACAACACCGCTTTGGATGAAAAAGCCGTCGGAGTGTACAGACGAAGAATACAAGGAATTTTACAGAAACGTATTTATGGACTTCAACGAACCGCTTTTCTGGATTCACCTTAACGTAGACTATCCGTTCAACTTAAAAGGTATTTTGTACTTCCCTAAAATCAATCATGAATTTGCAGGTCAAGAGGGACAGATAAAGTTATACAACAATCAAGTATTTGTTGCCGACAACGTAAAGGAAGTTATTCCCGAATTTCTAATGCTTTTGAAGGGTGTTATCGACTGTCCTGACTTGCCGCTTAACGTATCACGAAGTTTCTTGCAGAATGACGGTTATGTTAAGAAAATTTCTTCACATATTACAAAGAAAGTTGCGGACAAGCTTACAAGTATTTATAATAACGAACGTGAAAACTATGAAAAGTATTGGGATTATATCAATATATTCATTAAATACGGCTGTTTAAGAGATGAAAAGTTCTATGAAAAAGTTAAGGATGTAATTATTTATAAGGATATTGACGGTAAATATTTGACGTTGGACGAATACCTTGACGGCAAGGAAGAAAAAGACGTTTATTACGTTTCTGATCCGCAAACTCAATCGCAGTATATCAATATGTTCAAAAATCAAGGACTTAATGCCGTTGTACTTCCGTCAATGATGGATACACATTTTATTTCACTTGTTGAAATGAAACAGCCCGGTGTTAAATTCAAACGTATTGATTCCGCCATAAATGACATTTCGGACAACACAGAAAAAGACGATTCAACTAAAGAACAAGAAGAAAAGTTGATTGAAAAGTTCAAGAATGAAATCAAGGACGATACATTGAAAATCGAAGTGCAGTCACTTAAAGACGATTCAATCCCTGCCGTAATTTTGCTTGGTGAGCAGTCAAGACGTATGCAGGAGATGTATAAGGCTTACGGTCAGCAAATGGCAGGTATGGCTGATATGTTCCACGATGAATTTACACTTGTACTAAATTCAAACAACTCACTTATCAAGAAAATAGATACATTAAATGACGAGGACGCAAATCTTGTTATTGACCATGTTTACGACTTAGCGAAAATAAGCCACAGTCCTTTGCCGGCAGAACAAATGACAAAGTTTATCGAACGCTCCAATAAATTGCTTGAAAAACTGTTTTAATTAACAGTTTTTTCTTCCATCGTCAAAGAGGGACACTAAATTTCAGTTTAGTGTCCCTCTTTTAATATGTTTAATAATTCTTCTATTGTATCCACAGTATAATCCGGCACTTCAAATTCATTTTTAGGTGTGTTTAACTTGTGAATACCCTGTTTTACGCATACGGTTTTCATACCCAACTTTTTAGCCGGTGCAACGTCATTATCCACCCTGTCACCGACCATCACAGCATTTTCACCTTTACAGTCGGCTTTCTCAAGTGCTTTTTGAAAAAGTCTTATATCGGGTTTTGATACACCCTCCTCCGCAGAGGATATGACAAGGCTGATATACTTTGCCAAGCCGTACTTTTCAAGGCGTTTTTGTGTCCCCAACGGCTGATTGGCTATAACTCCGATTTTGTACTTACCATACAGTTGTGACAAAACATTTTCAGAATATTCATAAGGCATTTCAAGCTCACTGTGCCATTCTGCCCTATTCAATCCCGATATAATAACAGCGTCATCATACGGAATTAAATTTTTCAAAGCACAGTCGTCCATTAATTTATAAAACTCGCTTACGCTTATGTTGCTCCCTTTTACCGTATCGCTGACGCGTTTTTCCCACGCCTTGCTTTCGTCAACAAGCGTTGAACCGACATCGAAAAATATCCACTCTATCATTCTCTTATCTGACCGTCACCGTAAATTATATATTTAATAGAAGTCAATGCCTCAAGTCCCATTGGACCTCTTGCGTGCATTTTTTGTGTACTTATGCCTATTTCAGCACCAAATCCGAACTCAAAACCGTCCGTAAATCTTGTTGACGCATTAACATAAACCGCCGCCGCATCAACCTCATTCAAGAACTTTTGCGAATGTTCGTAATTGTTTGTAACAATCGCCTCAGAATGTTTTGTGTTGTACTTATTAATATGCTCAATCGCCTCATCAATTCCGTCAACGACTTTTACCGCCATAATATAATCATTATATTCAGTATAATAATCCTCGTCTGTCACGTCATTTACATCTGCAAATATTGCTTTTGAATTTTGGTCGGCTCTGATTTCAACATTCTTTTCTTTCAGTGCCTTGAACATAACAGGAATAAATTTATCCGCTATTTTTTTGTCTATAAGCAAAGTTTCGGCGGCATTGCACACAGACGGACGTTGTACTTTCGCATTAAGCACAATTTTAACCGCCATATCAATATCCGCGTCCGCATCAACGAAAACGTGGCAGTTGCCTGCCGCCGTTTCAACAACGGGAACTGTCGCATTTTCAACAACCGAACGAATAAGTCCCTTACCGCCGCGCGGGATTAACAAATCTACATATCCGTTCATTTTCATAAGCTGAGTTGCTGTTTCACGCGAAGTATCTTCTATTATATTTAGTGTCCCCTCAGGTATTCCGACACCGTATGCCGCGTCCTGCATAATTTTCATAACAGCTTTGTTTGAATTGATTGCTTCACTTCCGCCTCTTAAAATGCAAGCGTTTGAAGTTTTAAGGCAAAGTACCGCCGCGTCAACCGTTACATTCGGTCTTGCCTCGTAAATTATTGCAATAACGCCCATAGGCACACGTTTTTGACCGATAGTCAATCCGTTTGGTCTTTTCCACATTTTTATTACTTCACCGATTGGGTCGGCAAGTGCTTTGACCTGTCTTACTCCCTCCGCAATTCCGTCAATGCGTTCTTTTGTAAGAGTAAGTCTGTCAATCATAGCTTGACGTGTTCCGTTTTTCTTTGCGTTTTCTATGTCAATGTTGTTTGCCGCAATAATTTCATCGGCACGTTCTACAAGTGCATTTGCAATAGCCTCAAGTGCATTGTCCTTTGTAACCGTACTTACTGAAACCATTTTATATCCTGCATCTTTTGCAAGAGTGCATTTTTCCAAAAGCTCGCTCATTATTCTTCCTCCTTATCGAAATTCTTCGACACAAACAATGTTCCAACAGGCTTTCCGTCAAGTATATCGTAAAGTGAATCAACATTGTTTCCGTTTGCGATTATCATATGAATACCGGCATTTGTCGCTCTTTCGGCAGCCTCAAGCTTTGTCACCATACCGCCCGTACCTCTGCTTGTTCCCGCACCGCCTGCAACATCTCTCACTTCGTCAATATCGTATACTGTAGGAAGTAATTTTGCGTTTTTATTCTTGTGTGGGTCATCGTCGTACAAGCCGTCAATATCGGAGAAAAGTACAAGTAAATCCGCGTCAACAAGGTCGGCAACGACTGCCGATAAATTATCATTGTCGCCGATTTCGATTTCGTCATAACTTACCGTATCATTTTCGTTTACAACAGGAATTATCCCCATTTCAATAAGCGTTGTAACAGTATTTTGAATATTTCTCTTTCTGCGCGGAATTGCAATATCCTCACGCGTTAAAAGCACCTGTGCAACGGTGTTGTTGTAACCCGAAAACATTTTGTCGTAAAGATACATCAGTTCGCACTGTCCGACTGCCGCAATGGCTTGTTTGCCCTTTGTATCTTTCGGCTTTTCAGCCAAACCGAGTTTACCGAGTGCAATTCCCTGCGCACCAGATGAAACAAGAATTATCTCCTTGCCTTGATTTCTTAAATCAGAAAGCACCATAGACAGTCTGTCTATAAGTTTTAAATTCATTGTTCCGTGTTCATATGTAAGCGTAGACGTTCCGACTTTGACAACAATCCTATGCGCCATAGACACGTCCTTTAATATATCGTTCATTGCCATCCTCCTATAAAGCATATAGTTATTTCTATTATATCGCTTTATGGGTAGTTTGTAAAGTCATTTTTATAAAAGAAACGACTATTGAAAATTACAATAGTCGTTTAAAATCATACCAAATTTATAAGATAATTATTCATTTGAATAATCTTCATCAGAAAAAATAATTTTTGCTGTTTTTTTAGGCATCAATACAAAATACTCATATTCACCATCATATGTCGTTTCTATTGTTGAGTCTAAGAAGTTGTCGTCTTCATCATAAAAATTCATATAAAAGAAGCTTCCATCGCTATCCGATGTTAATGTTAAATCAACAAATATATCACTACCAGCTTGCCCTTCATTTGTTGAACTTGTTTTCCCAAATTCAATGTCACTTATTGTTACTTTCGTTTTATAAATATTATCTCTAAATGTGTATGGCAAATTAGTTTCAACATCTGTAAAATATTCTTTAAAGTCAAAATTAGCATAATTTAATGTAGGTGCCCAGTTAAAAGTAGAAGCTTTTGTTTTGTTATAATTAGTCTCTTCTGTATTTTTATAATTTGTCCAATTAAAATAACTATTTGTATTTTCACTTTCAAGAGGATTATTGGATACTTCTCCCCAGAATTTTTTATTCGGCATTTTAGAAATTATATCTCTCGCCATCTTTTCTTCAAAAGCAGAATAAGTATCAACAATTTTTTGTTTCTGTTCATTTGTATATGCTATTGAATTTTTTAATGTAGCAAGTTGAACTGTACCACCCACAGGACTTAAAGTTATTATGTAATCTGCCGGCAATGTTGTTTGAGTATTTTTAAATATGGTGTATCGGATATATTCTGGTTTTCCATTTAAAATCATTACTGAATGATTATATCTCAAGTAATCTTTTATAGAATCTGCCGAATCATATTTAATAGTCTTTGGAGTTTCTACAGAAACTGTTCGTGTTGTAGGATTCCAGTACACATCACACCTTGTTGCATCCGACACTGCACGTACAGGTACAAGTGTTCTTCCGTCTATGATTTGCGGTGCTATATCTAAATCCTTATAAATCAAAGCACTTTCTCCTATTTGCTCATAATCTGTAAAATCAACATTAACAGTCTCATTAGCTCCAACCATCATAGCAATATACAAATCTGTCGCATTTGAATATGCTGCAATTTTTTTATTTACTGGATTCCATTCAACATCATATCCCAAAGCTTCAAATATACCTCTCATAGGAACCATTGTGTAATCGTCAATAATTTGCGGAGGTACATCGAATGTCAATTCTGTGCCGTCAACCAACACTTTAATATCATCATTGCTCGCATTAACTTTAACCGTCAACATAGAAACCAATAATGACATCATACATAAAACACTAACAATTTTTTTCATTTTCTTCTTCATAAGTTTCATCCTTTCAATCTTTTGTATTTGTGATACTGTAATAATAATTTCAGTTACACTTTTCCCCCTTTTAAATTTTCTCACACAAAAAATGCGCGGTATCATAAATCTAATACCACGCATTAAAACGCAGCTTAGATTTAATGTTACCACACATTTACTTTGAATTAAAATATTCCCATAACAAAGGTATTCTATTAATACAAATTAAAGCTTGCGTTTTTAACAAAACTACAACCTTTATATTGGGAATAACAAAAGAAGAATATTCATAAAAATATCCTTTTCATTAATAATATTAAATTGTTATTTGAAAAATGTGGTATCTTAATTACAAACAATTATATGATAATTGTCAAGCACGAACATTTTAGTAAACAACTACTTTTTTCATATTTATTTGCATTTTATAAATATATATAAATTGTAAATTTTTTTTTGGTTTGTTGACTTTTCACAAAAAATATGTTATATTTAATTACAATTAATAGTGGTGCAGTATCCTAGTCAGTACGGCTCTTCGGAAAGCGGGCCTAAAAATCCGCCAAATGGCACATCGATGAAGTTTCTGGTGTTTTGCTTTGAACGCCCAGTTCGGGGCTGATGCTGGGAGTTAAGGTTTAGGGGCGGTTTCCAACGGCATGGTAACCTTACCCCCTTTTCCGTGGAGGCCTATGACTGTGGCGGCCCATACCTCCTAAGGGAGCAAGTCGTTACGGCATAGGGGAAAACCTGTTTTGCGGTTAGTAATTCACGTCCTCACAAGGGACGTGGTATGAATGCTGTGGGCAGCGTAGCCAGCCTTGAGTGGATATGGCG
>OJNH01002726.1_pt1 | contig 12053 bp, 22 predicted proteins | sample 1597361 | NCBI WGS metagenome assembly OJNH01 (sample SAMEA2452136, study PRJEB22498) | human gut metagenome | biome: human feces; feature: human gut; material: feces | place: Australia | collected 2012
CTGCAAGTTTAGCCCAGTTTCCGCCTGCAAGTTTAGCCCAGTCTCCGCCTGCAAGTTTAGCGTTGTCTCCGCCTGCCAGTTTAGCGTTGTCTACGACATTTTCTTTTTCTGAAACATTATCAACTTCTTCTTTAATCTGCCGATAGGTTACGTCAAAACTTGCCTTAATAAATTCTACTAAAGACAGCCTTGCGCCGATTTTTAGTTTCTTTGTGCAATATTTCTTCTCGTCATTTGTAAGAGTTTCGTCCATTGCTTCTACTTCCGAAAATTCGCACATTTCGCCGTTATTATCAATTAACGGATAATAGTCAAGTACGTCCATAGGATTTTTGCAGAAGTGCATGCCGTTCACGCAAATATTAGCTTCGCTTTCTTCAAAAATCGTGTTCTCTGCGTACTGCTTATCTTTGCAAATAAGCCCCTTGCGAAAACCTTTATATCCTTTCATTCCCATTTTTCAAACCTCCACTTTGCATACATTTAATTTTTCATCATCTGTCCTGCGAATAACAATTAACTGGCGGCTTACATCTGGAATCCTGTTTTCGTCCAATGATTCTGTATCGTCAATCCAAATCGGCAGCTTGATTCCGTTCATGTCCTGCAATCCTTTTAACAAGAAAATTTCCGCAAGAATTCTGTCTCCGTGATTCAATCCATTAAAGTAATCAACGCCGTTAACATTGATTCTCAAAGTTTCCTTAATATCTCCGTTCAATGTTTCTTCGCTCATTTTGATTTTGATAAACTCAAATTTTCTGTTTACCATATCTTCCAAAGCTGCGTTTTTGGCAATGCTGAAATCCTGCAACATATCAATCCGGCGTTCAACATCCGTTGCTTTCTGTGCCTGTTCCTTTACGGATTCTTTCAACAATTCAATTCGTTTTTCTGTGTTTTCGGTATCTCTGATAATAACTTTGATTTCAGATTCTTTCTGCGAAAGGTCAGCCTTATAGTTACTGATCCTCTCCGTTACCTGCCGCCATAAATCAGTTGATTCAAAAAGTTTAGAGGATTCTTCCTCTGCTTCTTTAAGCCGTTTTTCAAGCGTTTTATATTCTTCCGTTTTCTCAAAGCCGATAGAAAGCAATTTTTCCAAATTAATCTCCAAAGACTTTCTTATTTCTCTTTTATCAAAAACCTTTTCAGCCCATTCATTTGATTTTTTATTAAAATCTAAATATGTATCAGTTTCTGCTTTGATTGCGGATTCAAGAATATCAACCTTGTCTTTAAGTTCACATAAAGTATCTTCTTTTTCCTTGTATAATTTTTCTTTTACAACCTCTATTTCTTCTGAATTGAACCCCCTGCCACATTTAGGGCAAATATAGTCATTTCCGTACTGCACCGCGTCCATGATAGAATGGCAGTTCTTCAATTCAGTGCATTTCGATTTTAATGAAGAAATCTCTCCAAAAACTTTCTCAGATGATTCGTTGTATTTTTTAACTTTTTCCGAAAAGTTATCAATATCCGCATCGATAGCCACTATAGATTTTTTCAGAGTTTCGATTTTCTCGTTTTTTGCTTTCTTTTGCTCGTCCTCAATGGCTGACATCTTCTTTTTCAAGTCATCAACCAGACCGACAAGATATGTATATCTGTCTATAGAAATATTCAGCGTTTCTTTCAGATTCTCCATACTATCAATGTTTCCGATAATAATCGCTTTCTCGGATTCCAATTTCTGCAAATCAGAATCGTCCGACCTGTCAAGTCTTCGCTGCTCGTAGTCCAATTCAACATTCAGCCTGTCCAGTTCTCCGTTTTCGACAGAAAGGCGTTTTTTTAGTTGCTTCAATGCGTCCTCTGTTTTCTTTCCTGCGGTCATTTCGTAAATGCTCTGATATTCTGCATTTTCCTTGCAAAAACGCTCAATATCGAACCCAGAAAGACCTTCAATGGCTTTTCTTGCATCCGCAGTCGATTTTTTCAAGGTCGACAAAAATACAGACGCATTAGAACACATTGCCACCGTTTCGGGCGGTGCGATACTGGCTAAAAAATCGTTTACTTCCGCAGTTTTCGCAGACACGCCATCAAGCATATAAACAGTTTCATTCCCGATAAAAACACCCTTGCGATACTTTCTTTTAGTCACTTTTCTGATTTCGCGTTCAGTTCCATTTATTTCCAACGTAACCGCTCTTTCGATTTCCTTGACAGGCTTTTCTTCTCCGTTCTCATCCACAGGGCAAATATTGTTCGGTGCGGCACCGTTCGCAAATTTCCCTGTCATAACATCAAAATAGGCGTTCATAAGTGTAGACTTGCCGCAACGGTTTTTACCTCTGATTTCCGTTTTCTCGGAAAAGTCAACCTCTACATTTTCAGCCCCCATATAGTTTTTAAGGCTGATTTTTTTCAATAACACTTCCGTCAATCACTCCACATCCTTTCTATACATTCGCTACAACCTACGATTTCTCCGTCATCCCTTTTATAAAGGTATTCGTATTGCGTCTCTTGGCAGTGCGGACATTCTTCCTGCTCTTTTTCGCAGTAGCCGCAGCTGTCACATTCAGTCTTTATCCCTGTCCTGCATGGGTAAGCCATCATCATCACCGCCAGCAAGCATAGCCAAGATTTGTTCGGCATTCACAAATTTATCTGTTTTCAAATAGGCAATAACAGCCTTCACCCTGCCGTTCAACTCCCAAAGTTCCTGCAACTCATTCTCTGGTGTCAATTCTCTGCCGTTTTTCATTCTCTCTTTCCTCCCTTTTTCGTCTTTTATATTTTTTTGAGTATTCTTTCTTGTAGGCATCGACCTTCTCTTTATTGCTCTCTTGATAAGCGCGCACGCTTGCTATGTATCTATCTCTATTCTTTCGGTAACGTTCCCTAGCCTTTTCGCGAATCCTCTCTTTGTTTTTCTCGTAATAGCTTTTCTGGTATGCTTTGGCATATTCTTTGCGTTCTGAATAATACTTTCTGAGGTATTCTTTTTTTCTCAAGCCTGTTTTGCTTCTCGTCATCCCTGCAATTCTGTTGATTTCAGCGTCCGTTACATACTCCTTACGCGAAAAATCATCACAGATGCAATCTGGGTGCGGACATTCAAAACAGTTGAAATCGCATACAGGCTTTTTCATTTTTCCTGTCCTCCGTAGAACAAACTGCCGATTGCGATTGCAATCATAACGCTGCTTGCGAGATAAAACATTATTCTCCCGTCAGCATTTTCCAGAACAAACATCATGACACAAAGAGAAAGAAGCGTTCCCAGAAACATAGCTGCCCACCGCAGCAGACCACGGCGGATGTAAAACGCAGTCCGTTTCCAATTTCTCATAACCTCACCACTTCCCCGTCACTTTCAAAGAACTGACTGTAGCGGAAACTCTCTGTGTATCCTCCTGCAAAAATGGCGGTAAAGATGAATGGATACAATCCTGTCACCGTCCCTGTTCTTCTTTTTCTCAAGACGTTTGCTCCGTGCCTGTCCTTGCCAAACTCAAGCACCTTGATTTTCTTCCCTACAAACAGCCGCTTTTGCGCTGCGTCTCTGATTTGTTCGATTTTCATACTTTGCACCCCTACCTTTGCTACACTCCGGGCAATAATAGCCCTTCCCGGTATCCTGCGTTGCGGCAATGTTCCAAACCTTACCGCAGATATTGCAGGCTACTACTCTTTTATTTGTTGGCGTTCTACGCGGCAACCCGATTGACATTTCCTATCCCTGCCCTTCTTACTTCTTCTGGTTAAAAATGGCATACAGGAAAATCAGAACCATCTCCGATGCGATTGTCACGAAAACGCCTGCTACAAATGGATTTACATACATCTTCAACACCTCGCTAACAGACCACATAGGTTCAAAACTGCACAGATGAACCAACAAACAGCACAAAACACAAGCAATTTACTTTTTCTTTTTATTGCCATTGACGTATATATTCCGACAAGAAATAGATATAAAATAATTAGAAGAATTTTCAACATCATTCCTTTTCCTCCGCATCTTCCTTTTTCCGCTCTGCCATGCTCTCAACTTTTCCGAGGATATAGCCCTTGTCAAAATCGGACATCTGCGGAATTGCTTCTTTCAGCTTTTCTACTACCTGTTTTTCCTTTTCGCTCATTTCCTGCACCTCCTTTAAACTGTTTTATCTGCGTTCAAAATTTTCTTTCTGATGGCATCCACGCCCTTCTGATAAACAAGTGTTTTCGTTGTCACGCAAGGTTCTCCCTGTCTGGTATATTTCTGCTCGATAACTCTAAACCATCCGCAATCGATATATCTTTGATACGGCACGTTCCACCTGTCCAAAATCCCATTTTTACGCAGAAATTCAAAAAGATTGTTTCGTCCATATCCCTTAATTCCAAGGACTTTTGATACCTCATTCATAGAGATTGCAGTTCGGCTATCGGCTACGGCATCGAAAAACTCTGCCTTTGGCTTCATTTGCTCAATCCGCTTGTCCTTTTGGGAAATGATATTCTGCGCTACAATTAAGGCGTTTGCTACAATCTGCTCTGGAGTAAGGTTTTCTTGGTTGGCAATATAACCGCCATTCTTGCGGATAGAGGGAAGTACCTCTGACGTAACCCATTTGCGGAAAGACTTTAACTGTTCTTGCCTTTGCTGAACATATTCCTCTGTAACGCCACGGGCTTTTTCCGGTTGCATTGCAAATAAGGTTGTGTATAAACCAGCCTCGTTAATCACAGTCATAGATTGCAAGCCCCCAGGGGTGTTAATTTGTGACACACCCTTTTCATCTTCATCTAACCGCCCCGAAACACGTCTGTAATTTGTTTCTCCGAAAATTTCACATACATCTTTCAGCACCCACCAAGGTTCGCCGTCCTTCTGGATGGTTCTGACCTCGTTGCCGTTGTAGTTAAAAATCTGTAAATCGTGCATTGCACCATTCCTTTCTGTGTTATAATTTCCTTATCAAATGATAAGGAGGTGAATTTATGGAAAAACGAATCATCAAATGTGATAACCTTTCGGAATCCCAGATAAACCAAATCATTTCAGATTATGAAAAATGCGGTTGGCGATTTATCGGTATTTCAGAAGGATTTCCGCCGGACTATCGATGGATTCATTTAGAGTGGTCTAAAGACCAACCTCCGATTTTTCCCGAAACAGAACCCAACAGTTGATTCCTTCCGTATTTGGCGCAAATATTACCCTGTAGGCTCTTTTCAGTAAGTCGTTTCTATCTTTTTCTGTATGCGCTATAGCGATACACTGAATAGAGCCTTTAGAAGTAAAATCCACTATGGTTTTTCCGAATTTTCTTTCTTCCATCTTCTCACCTCCTTATTTCATTTGCAATATCATAATAACGCAAATGCGTTATGAAGTCAAGAAAAAATTATTGCATTTGCAATATTCTTGTGTTATTATATTACAAGAAAGGAGGTGTCTACATTGAATGGTGTAAATGAGCGCGTGAAAAAATTAAGGCTATTCCTTGAAATGAATCAAAGCGATTTTGGGAAGAAGATAGGAGTAGCGCAAACCTATTTATCCCAAATCGAAAAAGGGGATAGACCAGTAACGGATAAGATTTTCAAAATAATTTGTTTGGAATCTTGGAACGGAAAGTTTGTAAATGAGGATTGGCTCAGAGATGGGATTGACGAAATGTTTGTAAAATCTAAAGATGAGCAGATTTCTGAAATGCTTGGCGAAATCCAAAGAAACGGAAAAGATAGTTTCAAGCGCAGGCTCGTAACGGCTCTGGCTAAGCTGAATGAATCAGATTGGGAAGTGTTGGAAAAGCTTGTTGATTCTATCGGAAAAGAGTAATAAAAAAAGTCAATGGAAATGCGCAATCCATTGACTTTCTCTTTTTTATCATCCTAACAACGCCATAAGATATGCACGAATCGCCCTCAGGCGGCGCACATCATCAAATTTAGATATTAAATCGATAATTTCTTCACGAAATTGGCTCATTTTATCCGTACATTCTTCATTTCTTAACATAATTTATACGCCCTTTCTACATTTTCGACATTTTTAGCTATAGACTTTTTATTTTCAAGGTTTACAATAGATATTAGGCGGCGAGAACGCCAATCCAAACGCCGCCCAATAACCAGAACTGCGGTGTACCTGTTTTTTAGGTACAAGCTAATTATACCAGAAGGGAGAAGGATTCCATTGCAGTTGACTACCAAACATTCAGCAAAACTTTCCATTCGACTACAAAATAGAAAGGTGTGTGAATTATGGGGTAAAACCGGGGCAATGTATATCGAATCTTAAATCCGAGTTATGCCGCGAGATGCTTCTAAAGGGGTGGAGCATCGCGCAGCTTTCCATCCAGTGCGATTTATCATACAAAGCGATGTATAATATCATCAATGAGGAACCGGAAGATATGCGGCTTTCCACGTTCGTTAGAATCTGCGACAATGTCGGTATATCTCTGGTAAAGGTTCTGGAAATTTCCAATTCGGAAATTATTGATGATGGGCTGTCCAAGGCTCTCATCACTTGTGGCGGCAATCGTTACATATTGAAACGAATATTTTAGGATTGAGGGGCTTTTATTAGCCCCCTTTCCTTTTTACCTGTAGGTCAACCGCTCGATACGGTCAAGGATTTTGTCCACATCCTGCTCTAACTCTGGGAAATATTTTACAATATCCATCGGGTAGTCTGGATAACTCCCGACCTCATTCTTGTAAATCTCCCTTGCTGCGTTCAAATCGTATCTTTCGGAAAGTCGATTCAAGATACAATGATAAAGATAGCTGCGGCTGTTTCCGCTGTCTCTGCAAAGTCGGTACATCCTGCCCTTGTTCCGCTCGTACCAGTCAGATACAATCGGCACTCTGGGCGTGAAATCCTCTGCGAGCGGTTCTTTGTAATATGGCTCTTTCTGCACCTCTCTGACCTTGAAATAGGCGTTTACAAGCTGCCGCTGCACCTTCCAAGATAAATCATCGGTAAAGGACTTCGCTATAAGCAAATATCCGCTTTCGGTCAATACCTTTATACCTTTGTTTGGAACAGTAATATTTCTAATGGGACAAATTGTCCCATTAGGTTTTTCTTTAATCAGGGAAAAATAATCCTCTCCCTCTATAAAGTGTTTTTTGTTCCTGCCAAAATTCCTTCTTGCAGTTCCGGATTTGTTTCCGTGAACCATGTCAATGTCCTTGAAGGTTACAACTCTTTCGCCGTTGTACTCTCTGATTTGCATTTCGGTGTTTTCGATAGTGATAACGTCATTCAATTTCGATAGCCTCCTTCAATCTTAACTTGAAAGAGATTTCCCTTTATGTTAAAATATTCCATAGAGAGAAATCTCGAGTGGATTAACGGTTACAAACTTTGGTCGGGGCGTAACCGTTATTTTTTTTGACCTTTCAGTTTTTCAATCCCGAATCTTATCAACTCTAATATCGAGTATCCGCTTTCAGAAGAAAATTTCATGATTTTTTCCTTTTCCTCTCTAGTCACTCTTACATAGATCCTGTCATTCATTGGATTTTCAACCTTTGGTCTTCCTGTGCGTGGAGACATTTTCATCACCTCACTTTCTGTACGCACATTTAATATATAATAGTACGCACAAAAAGTCAATAGATTTTTAAAAATTTCCAAAAAAAAGAGGGGTTCTGAAAAGAATCCCCCCCATCGCAATATATTTTACTTATAACTTTTAATCAACTCATTCAGTTGCCTTTCGTCTACAGAATAATGAAATTCATAATTTGAACTGTCATATTCTCCCATCATGCCGTTTAATTTTTCTGCCACGGATGCGCCTACCGCACTTCCTTTTTTCTCCCAATCATCGTTAGAGTTCCACGCTTCTTTTACACTTTGCCGCTCATAAGTACTGAAAATTTGATTCCATTCCTCCCCTGTTCCTTCGTAATATATCTGTATTTTGCTTTCTTCCTCCGGATGCAAATATCTTAGCGAAACATCATAGACGCACTTCATAGTATTAGGGAAGTATACCGCCTGTATGCCGCTGGAATTAAAAGTGGTGTTCGCTATTTCCTCAATGCCATTTTCAAAAATAATAAATTTCACTTTAGAACTACCAACAATGCAGGAGAAATCGGACAAATCCGTTTTATATTCGCTCCCATCGGCTTCGTATTCAGAAAGGATATATAAAACCTCATTTTTCCCGTTGTATTTAGTTAATTTTACACTATCATCTACAATCTCATAATCATAATCAGATAATGCAGCTTTAGATTCGGTTACTAATCTGGCTGTTTTTTCTTCCTCTGTTTCTGTGCTCCCACAGCCTGTAAATATCAAACAAGCAAACAATAAAACAATAGTTTTTTTCATTCTAAAATTCTCTCCTTTACTATGTAAACATCCATTGCTTTTTATTATTTTCTGTTTTCTTCTTCCGCTCTTTCTCTGCCCTCAACATATTTATTGCAGGAACTTATAAAACTTTTCATTGCCGGGGATATATAACTGCTGTCGGGGTCTACGCGGCAACAAAAATCATCACTGTTTGCATTATTGCTTTTTTCAATTCTCTTTTTGATTTCCGTCCTTTGTTCTTGCGTCAGTCTATTCTCCTTATTCTTTGAAACATTCTTTCTGTTCTCTTTTTTCTGTATGGCTTTTTTAATTATCAAATATAATCCATAGGTCATTGCAAGTGTAGTAACAAGACCGAGTATAGCAGGAAAAAATATACATAACGCAATCCCAGCTGAACAAATCAGTAGGACAACCAAACAACCCTTCAAATGGTCGATAAATCTAACGCAAATGAACAATACTATGACGGTTATAAACCAAGCCATTGCTTATCCTTCGTATTTTGTTTGCCACCATTCTATTTCATTTTTTGGTATTTCTACAGTTCTTCCGTCAGATGTTTTGTATTTATAAATGCCAAATTGCACAATAGATGTACCGTTAGAATATAGCTGCCAATGCTCAGAATTTTCCGATTTTTTCTCTAATTTTTTGATGTAGTAATAGTTATATGGGATGCTGTCTACGCTCTCCCCATAAGCGTCAAAACAGTTAATATAAATATCAAATCTATCTATGTCATAGTTTGTGTTATTCTTGAAATCAAGGTACAGCTTCGGCAATCCATATTCATAATCTAAAGTTGCCCCTGTTATTTCAATATCATTGTTTTTACCGTCTTTTGTTTTTGATGTAGAAGTATCGGCAGGCACTTCCCCCAGATAAACTGTTTTCGTTGCGCCGTCCCATGTAACGTCTTTTCCGACTGCTTCCGCTACCGCCCTAACAGGTAGATACGTTGTGCCGTTGTAGGTAAACGGCTCTTTGCTTGTGGAAAGCTGCTTCCCATCGACAATAATCTTGATGTTGCTAAATGACACAGGTATGTTTGTGTTTGCCACCTTAGCAAATGCCACCGTCCCAGAACACAAGACCATTGATGCAATCACAGCACCACAAACCATATCTTTTAATCTTTGAAATTTCATATAAAACCCTCCTTTTTGTTTTGTCCTTCCATCATATAACACTAACAAAATTTTTTCAATATTTTTTGTCTTTTTGTGAATATTTTGCCTTTTTGGTGGGTTTTTGGGGTTCTGCTTTCAAAAAATTTTTCGCCCTATTTTTGGCAAAGAAAAAAGCACCGCATAAAGCAGTGCCATTTCTCACTTTTATCCACTGGGAAATCTTAATCATTTTTATAATACCAAAAACAGAAAACATTTTCAATATGCATTTTCGCCCTATATTCGCCCCTATAAGCCGCCTTTTTATTTCACTTGACCGATTAACCGCCAAAAAAAAGAAAACGCCCTCTCACAAGCCGCAGAGGGGCAGAGAAAGCATTTCCTTGTTCATCTTCTCAAGGTCGAATTTTTCAAGCCTTGACAGGTCGAACGCCTGTAATTTTTCTATACATTCTTTTCTCGTTTTTCCGTAAACGCCTATCAGCATACCGCTTTTTCTTCTGTCACGCCCCAAGAATTTCCAGAGCCGCAGATATAAAAGGCGAATCTTCCACGTTCTACCCTGTACCCTTCCGCAAGCACACGCTCCTTTTTTTGCCCTGCAAGCTGACGGACTGCGAAAAACTTTTCTTTTTTCATTCGGTTATCTCTCCTTTTCTACACAGCCAATCCGCAGAACGTCAAGCCCTGCGGATGCCTTTTTTAAAAGTACGCCTTTTCATAACACACTTTCTTTAGGTAATGAATTTTTCTTTCCAATCCGCCGCCTAAGTCCATTGCATAAAGCATTACATTCAACGGAACAGCATTTAACAGTTTTTCATACTGTTTTATCTCCGGCATAGAGTTTAGCCACTGTTCCCATTTTTCATGCTGTACATTAGCTGTATGCTCAATTTTTAACAGTGCATCAGATGGCACATATCCCATGGGATTAACATACCATGTGATTTTGCCGCAATTTGCAATATGAGCAATGGTTTTATAATCTCCATTTTCCTCTATTGCCTTATTGCAAACAGTGATTCCATTTCCCAAACAGCACATAAACAATTCAAATTTTTTCATTCTTATCTTTCCTTTCTTTTTCTCATGTTCCTTTTTCTTTGGCTTGTCTCATCGGTTGGAAGGTTGCCGCCCTACCCAAGACCGCCATTATGGCGGTTTCGACTTTTTAGTCACGGATATACGACCATGCATTTACTTTGCTTGTTCCGTATTTCTTTAAATATGTGTCAATGCGTTTTGCAAATGCTTTTCTAACTTGCTCAAGCCCTGAAATAATAATTTCAATTTCATCTTTTCCGCACTTTTTCAAATCACGACAGTTACTCCAATATCCCGGCGCATATTCCGGATTTTGCGAAATTCGGCAAATGCTATAGCTTTTTAATCGTGATCCGATTTCCTGCCCGTAGTAATGAAGTGAAGTATAAACTTCATATTCCCCTTCAAGAGCCTGATAAAGATTTTCAATCTGACCGTTAATCTCTTCCAGATTTTTTCTTTTAAAAAAGTTTTCTGATGTTCTGGCATGTTCAACCATGCTTTCCGCTTCCTCCATTTCTTCATCGGTTGCCCTTGCATACATCCCTGCACCAAAGCAGAAATCTTTTTGAATTTTAGGTTTATCAAAGTCAATAATCGTTCCGTCTGGCAGTTCTACAACGTATGCAACCGTTTTTCTTGCGTATTCCTGCATTGATGTGCTACTTGTCCAAACTTCCTTTTTAATGATATTCATGTAGATTTCTTTTAACTCTTTTTGGCTTTTCATTTTCATTTCTCCTTTTTGTTAGTGATATGGTAGGGACATGAATGTCCTTACCTGTGACTCCTTTTTGGTGGGGCGGTGTGGGCCGCCCCATGTGGTGTTATTCGACTGCTACCAGCTCCAAGCCATCAGATGCCACATCCGGCAGGAAGGTGCCGAGGCTATCGGACGGGATGAACAGGTTTTTTCCGTCAAAGCTCTGGAAGTGTGCAATGGGTCCGGATTCTATCATGGCATATTCATTGAAATCCGCAAAGTTGAAATAGATTCCGCCAATGTGGTAATAAGCCGCACCCTCTGTTGCTGTTTCCTTTTTCAGCTGTTCAAGGGTCATTGTAAGCTGTCCGTTTTCGTCTCTGTATCTTTTCATTTTGATTTCCTCCTTTTGTTTTGCTGTTTTCTTAACTTCTGACTACATTATACCGCTAACGTGTTATTATTGCAATATGTAATAATATCCAAAATAACACGATAACGCTATATATTTATAACGATAGCATTAACACGATAACATGAATATATTGACACGATAGCATCATTATGATATCGTTATAATAAATAACACGATAACAATAAAGGAGGTTACGAGATGGCTACAAGTAAAGCCCACATAAGGGCAACCGCAAAATATGAAAAGAACAACTATTTTAAAACCCTTGTCAGATTTAAAAAGGAGGACGAAGAACGAATCAGAAACGCCGCAGGGGACAGCCTAAACGGATTCATTGTTAAATGCGTTCTAGACAAGCTGAACGGCGAAGAATTCGCAGAAATGCAAGATTCTACGCCAGATACAGAAGCGGCGGAGATTGCCCCTGTAGAGCCAGAAACACCAGAACCGACCAATCCCCTACCCGAT
>OJNH01002732.1_pt1 | contig 12025 bp, 8 predicted proteins | sample 1597361 | NCBI WGS metagenome assembly OJNH01 (sample SAMEA2452136, study PRJEB22498) | human gut metagenome | biome: human feces; feature: human gut; material: feces | place: Australia | collected 2012
CAGCTATCACAGAATACAATGAGCATATCGGAATTGCGTGGATGAACTTCATATTCATCATAATAAACACACTTCGTAAAGTTTGTCCAATCATTATTTAATTCAGCTTTTGAAACTCTTTTTCCATTGACATAAAGTACGTAATATCCTAATACTGCTATGCGAAAGAGATTTTCTTTACCGACTTTTTCAATATTGAAAGATTTATATAAAATTGGATTGGGATGATCAAGGTAATAAAGTTCATCTTCATTACCATAATCATGATATGCACCTTGAATCCATTGTCCATTAAATAATTCTTGTGACATAATATCTCCTTTCCTTACACTGTGTCTATTTATTTTCTTGTGCTTCTTCTTTTAAGATTTGTTGATCTGCCACTTTAACAAATGGTACCCAAATTAACACAACAGCAATAAGACATACAAGTTGTAATACAGCTCCCATAATTGAATTAGTTGTTAAATAGCCACTAATTAATAATGGAGTTGTCCAAGGAACTTGTGCAAGTCCTGTACATTTTGGAACTAATCCTACAGCAAATGCTGCATAAGAAATGACAATTGAAGCTACGTTACTTAAAATAAATGGAATAAAATATGTAACATTCATCATTAATGGAATACCAAATAATGTTGGTTCTCCAACGTTAAAGATATATGGAACAGCCGCAATTTTTTTCATTTCGATATAACGTTTTGATTTAGCAATTAAAACAATCGCAATAATTGAACCAATAATACCAATTGAAGCATAACTATCCCAGAAACTTTGACAAATAATATTAGGTGGCACTTGACCAGCTAACGAAGCAGCTTGGTTTTCAGCTTGTAATACTTGGAAAATAGGTGTCATTACACCATTTACAATAGAATCTCCATGAATTCCAAAGAACCATAATAATTGTGCAAACATTTTAACAATAATAACACCTGGTAAAGATCCTCCAACTGCAGCAAGAGGTGCACCTAAGATAGCATTAAAGATAGCTAAAGCACTTCCACCATTAAATCCATCAATAACTAAACGTAATAACCAAAATACAATAATAGCACCTAATGAAGGAATAATTGATTCAAATGGAGCACTAACTGCTGGTGGTACAGAAGATGGCATTTTAATTTTAATTCCTTTATGATCAATAAATCTATATACAACAGCTGCTAAGATTGAACATAATAGTGATAAGAAAATAGCTGGTGCTCCTAAATAAGAAGTTGCAATATGTGTTCCAGCTTTTGTTGTTCCAAAAGGAACTAATAACATAAATCCTACAAATGCTGTCATTTGTACTTGTAAAACATTTAATTCCATTTGTTTAGCTAAATTATGAGATACAGATAATAATACTAATAATCCACCTAACCCTAATGAAGCATCATTTACTAAACATAGTGCAGGTTGCCAAACACTCACATCTAAACCTGTAATATTTGATACTAAACTTTCAAAACCTGGAATTGGTAAGAAAGCAATAATTAAAAATATTGATGCAATAAACGCAAATGGCATGTATGCTAACATACCATCTTTGATAGCCATGATATAAATATTTCTATTAACAACATCAGAAATTTTTAATAAACCATTTTGTAGACTATCAAAAAATGATTTCTTTTCTTTCATGAATTTTTCTCCCTTATAATCATATTAATTTGTAAAAAGAATGGCCAAACTTCAAATTACAGACATCATTATATGTTGAATAAAACGCTTTCACAATATCATAACAAGGTTTAAAGACTATCAAATTATGTCATTACTATCTAATTTCGTAGACTAGACTATCATTTTTGGTTATATTTAATATAAAGAGGTGCAAATTATGGATTATGATGAACTTGAAAAATTAATTAAATCTGATAAAACATCAGATAAAACATCCAGTGAAGAAATACTTTTACATTTTAAATCAAAATATGATATGGTTCCTTATTATGGAGATGTGATGTTTGTTTTTCATAGAGAAAGACAATTTATGAATAAAAACCATATTATTTCTCTACATAAAAGAAATAATGGCAAAACACCTATGCATATATTCCATTATGTATTAATTACTTATGTTTATTCTGGTTCTCTTACAATGAATATCGAACAAGAGAAAATAACACTTAAAAAAGGTGATATCATTATTTTAGATCGACATGTTCCTCATTCTGTTGAAAAAACTGGTTCTAATGATCTAGCAATCAATATTATTTTAGATGATAACTATTTTTCAAAAAAATTTATTAATCGTATTCCTTCTAGCGCTCTAATGTCACGTTTTATTATAGAGCTTATGAATTCTCAAAAAACACATACTCATTATCTTGTTTTTAATACAATTAAAGAAGAAAAAATACATAAAACTATTCAAAACATTCTATGTGAATACTTTGATTATCAAGAAACTTCTGATGATATAATAGATAATTATATTATGATTCTCATCACTTATCTTGCTCGTTTGGATCATACTTTTACGAATATTTCTGCTAATGTATATAAAAACACAAAATTATTAAATGATATATTGGATTATATTAAAGATCATTATAAAGAAGGAAACTTAAATTCTATGTGTCAACATTTTGGTTATGATTCATCTTATACAAGTAAACTCATTAAAAAGTATTCAGGGAAAACATTTAAGCAACTAGTTATGGATGAAAGAATGCAAGTAGCTAGTATATTATTAAAAAATAATGATATGCCTATTTATGATATAGCAAGAGAAGTTGGGTTTAATAATTTAACGTCTTTTTATAAAAAATTTGAGAAATACAATCATTGTACTCCTCAAGAATATCGAAAAAGTAATTGAAAACACCAAAATTATAGAAGAACATTTAATGTTCTTCTATAATTTTATATAAGCTTATCTTACCTTCAATTCCCATTGATTCTAATGGCAAATACATTGACATGGCATCTCTTTGATTTCTGCATAAATTATTCGTAACTATAATTTCAATATGATTATTTCCTTTTTTAACATCTGATGATAAATCAAAATTATATGGCGGACAAATTCTTACATTATCATCTTTTTTACCATTTATAATTACTTCTACGATTTCATACGCATTATCCAATGATAAAAGTACATTTGTATCTTTCAATTCAATATCAAATTCATATTTTATTTGACCACTAAAATTCGAATACTCGTTTGTTAAATCAAATGGTAATACTCTTCTTTGTTTTTTAGAAAAAATATTTTCATTAAATGCTTTCATAGATAATTCAACTTGATCTATACTACAAATTAAATCTCCTCTTTTTGATCTACTTTGTCCCACATTTCCAGGTACCAATACGATTGATTCATAGGGATGCAAAGTTATAAAATAACCATTTTTATCTTTTGATAAATGATAAACTTTATTTTGATAAGCATCATACACTTCATATTCAGTATCTTCAAAAAGTTTAATTTGTGTTTTTATTGTTCGATTAATATCTTCATTACTTAGCATATAAATATTCCCATCATTTTGGCTATATTTATAGCACACTAATTTTTCTTCATTCGTTAAAAGAACAATATCTTTATATTTATCTAAATATTTTACTAATTGATTTAAAGAAATGTTTTTACTATTTTCAATCATTTCACATTCAATAAATAAAACAAGACAATGTTTATTTAATTCACTTATTTTATCTAATAATTTTTGTGGTAATTGTTTAACAAATGGAATAATTAAAACTTCATACTTGTAATTATTAATCAAATAACAATTATCTTCAATTTTAGATTCCATTAAGTAATCTTCACTAATGATATCAAAACTAATCTGATGTTGTTGCAATTCCTTTTGAACCTTTTGAATATGCATACAATTATCATGCCATTCACCAAAAGTATGATATAAAATACCAACTTTACCATATTTATATCCATCACTCATTAAATAACATAATCTATTCGCATAACTTGACCATTTTTTGAAATATTCGTATTGGGGATTAAAGCCATGAGCATAAAAATGTGGAGGACAATCCCAATCTGGAAATTCTTTAGGATCAAAGGCATGGGGTACAATAATATTAACTCCATGACTAATCATATGATCCGTAATCCACTTCATCATTTTCAATCCTTCTACCCATCCATAAGCACCAAACGCTTCGCACATACATCTCCCTTTTTTCTTTGGATCCAATTTCGCTGCTGATGCTCCAAGATTAACTAGTGAATAATGATAAAATTCACCATCACTTCCACCAGTACTAAATGCGTCATGATAGTAATCCATGCCAGGAACTACCTGACCACCAATAATATCAATCCCCGCAACATGCTGCCCTGCAATAGCTCTAAAATAATGGCCTGGGCCATATCCTAAACGAGCATGGGCGTTATTATCTTCAATTACATGACCATAATATTCTACCGCATGATTTTCGCACCATTTTCCTATATATTGTGAAAAATTTTCACTATATAATTGAGTAACAATGTTCATATATTCAAATCTAAATTCTTTTGCTTTTTTAGATTCACCTTTAAATAAGTAAATAAAATCTTTTATATCAAATTCTTTTAAATGAATCAACTTGCTATATACTATATTATTCCAAGGTAGTGGCATATCCGAATGACCAATAATGTGGTTTGGACCTTTCGCATTTCCAAAACGTGGTTCATCTGAAAAGAATCCTTCTATCGTTTTACCAAACTCATTTTTATAATGTTGATAATGTTTTTCATAAACTTCTTGAATAAGAACTTGTGTTGCTTTTGAATTCATTGGATCTAAATAATCTTTAGTAGCATCTTCTTGTCCACAATAGGTTTCATATAATACAAAAATACTATAATTATCTTTAGACAATTGAATTTTTAAAATGTCTTCTTTTATGCTATCTGTAATATCCTGTTGTGTATTTTCTACAAAAGCATCTTTACTTGAAATATCGTTTTGCACAAGAATTGCACATAATATTTTATCATTATTATGTCTTTTATCTTTCATCATTTCACGTATTCCAGGAAGATATTTTAAATTAATTTCAAGCATTTTTCCTGTTCCAACAATATCAAAGCGATGATAATTTAAATATTTCTTTTTTAATTCTAATGGCACTTTTCCATTAGCATATCCTGTAGGAAATTTTGCATCATCTAAAATCCATACTTTCATATGATTTTGTTTAGCTTTTTGAATAATAAAATCCATCGTATTCCACCATCCATCTTCTAAAAATTCTGGATGTGGTCTAGATTCTATGCACATATTATGAATTCCTTGTTCCAACATTTTATCAATATATTCATTAATATTTTCTAAACTTTCTCCATGTTGCCAAAAGAAAGGATATAATTGATGATTCTCTTTTTTATTCAATAAATCGTCTATTCTTTTCATAAATCAACCTCTTTTAAATTATTTTTCTTCTTCTACAGCTTGCTTATCTAATATTCTAAAAAATGGATAATAAGCTAAAACTGATAAAACTGCTTCAACAACATTCCAAACAGCAAGTCTCCATCCGCCATTTAAAAGACCCGAAACAACAGGGATTGCTGTTCCTGCAGCTACGCCATTTCCTACAGGTAATATTCCTGCAATTGTTAATAAATAAGATAAAAAAATTAAAACTACTGGTAAGAACACAAATGGAATAAGTAATGTCGCATTTAACATACAAGGAAGTCCAAATACAACTGGTTCATTAATTCCAAATAAAGATGGTACAATTGCTAATTTTCCCATTTCTTTATATCGTTTACTCTTAGCACAAAACACACATAAAATAATTAATCCTAGAGTACATCCTGCTCCACCAATATTTCCGACAGTATTGACCCAGTTATAAGTCACAATATTTGGTGCTGCTTGACCAGCAGAAATTGCTGCAACGTTTGCACTATCTGCTGCAATCCAAATTGGCATAACTGTACTCATAACAGCAATACCATGAATTCCAAAAAACCAACAAAAACCACTTAATAAATAAATTAATAGTGCTGCCCAAATAGAACCTCCAATTGCAGATAATGGTGAACCAATTAAAGTATAAATTGCTTGATGAACATTTCCAAATGGTGTCATTTCTAGAATAATAGATAATGTCCCAAAAAATACAGCTACAATAATTCCTGGAATAATTCCAGTAAATGATTTAGAAACAAATGGTGGTACACTATCTGGCATTTTAATTGTAATGTTCTTTTCAATTAAGAAGCAGTATCCATAAGCAACAATCAAAGAAACAAACATTGCTGTAAATAAACCTTTAGCTCCTAACCAACTTAGTGGTAAATTTGTAATTGCTGACCATCCTTCTCCTGTTACTTCCATTGGTGTTACTATTAAAAAAGCAATAAGTGCTAATAATCCACCTGAAAAACCATCTTCCCCTTCATTTTTCACATAAGTATATGCGATTGAGAAAGTAGCATATAACGCTAACATATTTGTTGTTACATTTACAGCAATTTGGCATGCACTGTAAATTCCAGTTATTTTAATAAAATTTTGATAAGCACCAATAGGAATTTGTTGTAATAAAGAACCTACTGCACCTACCATCAAGATAGGCATTAATGACATAATTCCTTTTGAAATTGTTTGAATTATTTTATTGTTATTAAGTTTATTAGCGAACGGTGCTAATATTTTTTCTAATTTATCCATATTTTTCCTCTCAATATTTTAGAATATTGCAAACGTTTACATTGAGATAATATCATTTTTATAAACACTGTATAATGTCTTGCTTTTTGATGTTTACTAACCAAACTTTAGATATTATAATTTTACTGGTGATACATATGCGATATGATAAATTAAATCAAATACTTACTTCAATTTCATATTCTGAATCTCAACACCTTAAAGGAATAAAGCCAAATTATAACGATATTTTATATACTTTAGATAATAATAATAATAAAATTTATCATTTTAATTTTTCTAGTCAAATCCCTGATGATTCAATAATAATATTAAGAAATGAAAGGTTTGCTCCTGTACCTACACATATACATGACTATATTGAAATTAATTTCATGTATAGTGGTAAATGCATTCAAACTATTGGTACAAATACAATCACACTTAAACAAGGACAAATAACATTAATAGATACTAAAACGCCTCATTCCATTGGTAATACAGATGAAAATGATATTCTTATTAATTTTGTCATAAGTAAAGAATATTTTACATCTGTTATCTTATCTCAATTAAAAAATAATAATTTGATTTCATCATTTTTTATCAATGCTTTCAATGATTCAAATTCTAAATTAAACTATCTCGTTTTTAATACAGAAAACAATGAGCGTTTGCAATTATTTATTAAAGAGTTTTTATTAGAATACTACTACCCTTCTTCTAATAACAAACAAGTAATGAACCATCTATTTATTCTTATAATCTTAGATATGATGAATGCTATTGATACAAGTGTTGTTTATAAATCAATAAGTCAAACTAATACTTTAATGGTTGATTGTTTAAAATATTTAGAAAATCATTTCTTAACTTGTACATTAAAAGAAACAGCTCAACATTTAGGTGTAAATGAATGCTATTTATCTTCTTTGTTTAAAAGATATTTAAATAAAACATATAAAGAAATTATCATTCAATTAAAAATGGAATACGCTGCTAAGTTACTCGTCAATAGTAATCTATCTATTGAAGAAGTAGCTCATAAAACTGGTTATCAAAACTTAACTTTCTTTTATCATAAATTTGAATCATATTTTTCATGCTTACCAAGTGTTTATCGAAACAAAAATAAAATTGAGTTATAAAGTATTATTTGATAGAATAGTCGAGGTGATAAAAAATGTTGATAGAATGTTCAAATATAAAGAAATCATTTCAAGGAATTGATTTGTTGAAAGATATTAGTTTTAAAGTCGATGATCATGATAAGATTGCAATCATTGGGGTCAATGGTGCTGGTAAAACAACGATTTTAAATATTCTTATTGGTGAAGAAAGTTATGATAGTGGTGATTTGTTTAAGAGCCGTGATTTAAATGTTGGTTATTTAAAACAGCATCATGATTTAGATATGAATAAAACCATCTATGAATGTGCTTTAGAAGTCTTTGAACCTTTAATTAAAATAGAAAATCGTATGCGTGAATTAGAAAGTATCATGGCTTATGATCATAGTGATCAAGTTATGAATGAATACGATTCACTTACAAATAGATTTAATGAAAAAGATGGTTTTAGTTATCCTAGTCGTATTGTTGGTGTTTTAAAAGGAATGGGCTTTGTTGAAGAAGATTTTCAAAAATATGTTTATGAACTATCTGGTGGTCAAAAAACCAGACTTTGTCTTGCCAAGCTTTTATTAGAAGAGCCTAAACTTTTGGTTTTAGATGAACCAACCAACCATTTAGATAGTCAAGCTATTTCCTTTTTAGAAAACTATTTAAAGGGTTATAAAAATGCTTTGATTGTGGTCAGCCATGACCGTTATTTTATTGATGTTGTTTCTAATAAGATTATTGAAATAGAAAATGGAAAAAGTCACAGTTATAATTGTCGCTATGAAGAATATTCTATTCAAAAAAGAACACAACGTGCTATTGATTTAAAACACTATATCAATCAACAAAAAGAAATAAAAAAAATACAAGAAAGTATTGATACATTAAAATCATTCAATCGTGAAAAAAGTATTAAACGTGCAGAATCCAAAGAAAAACAACTTGCAAAGATTGAACGTATTGATCGACCAGAAAATTTACCAAGTGCCATCACTGTTCAATTTACACCAGCTATTGAATCAGGTTATGATGTTTTAAAAGTCACTGATTTATCAATGCGTTATGATCAAATGGTTTTTGAACACTGTAATCTTGATATAAAAAAAGGTGAACGTGTGGCTATTGTAGGGGAAAATGGTGTTGGTAAAACAACTTTATTTAAAGCTCTTGTAGGTCAATTACCTATTGATCATGGAAAAATACGTTTTGGTAGTCATGTAGAAATGGCTTACTATGATCAAGAACATGAATCTTTAAACTATAACAAAACAATTTTTGATGAAATTAGTGATTGTTATCCACGTATGACTAATCAAGAAATTAGAAGTACACTTGCTATGTTTAACTTTAGAGGCGATGATGTCTTTAAAGATATTGCCATGCTTTCTGGTGGAGAAAGAGGACGTGTTGTTTTAACAGAAGTTTTATTAAAACAAGCTAACTTCTTAATTCTTGATGAACCAACCAACCACTTAGACATTTCTTCTAAAGAAGTTCTAGAAGAAGCTTTAAAGAGCTTTGAAGGTACGATTTTATTTATTAGTCATGATCGTTATTTTATTAATAAAATCGCAACTCGTGTGATTGAAGTACAAAAAGATCAATGTCTTTCTTATAATGGAAATTATGATGATTATTTAAATCAAAAGACACCTGTTATTGAAACAACACAAAAAGTTGTTACTGAATCTAAACAAAGACAAATCATTGATAAAAAAACAAAAAATGAAATTAAAAAGCTTGAAAGAACGATTGATTCTTTAGAAAAAGAAATTAATTCTTTAAAAGAGGAACTAACAAGTGAAGAAGTCATGAATAATTATAAAAAATATAATGAAATTACTGATTCTATTGATGAAAAAGAAATGGAATTAATGGAAATCATGGAAAAATGGGAACAGCTACAATCGTAACTGTTCTATTTTTTCATATTTTAAAAAAAATAAATATATTTTTATAAATTATGTATAATACCATTGAATTTAAGGAGGATATATAAATGTTACACAAAACTTTAAAACCATTTCCTAAAGATTTTCTTTGGGGAGCAAGTACAAGTGCTTATCAAGTAGAAGGTGCAAGTTTAGAAGATGGAAAAGGTCCATCATGTCAAGATGTAAAAGTTGTACCAGAAGGGACTTCTGATTTAAAAGTCTGTGCAGATCAATATCATAGATATAAAGAAGATATCGCTTTAATGGCAGAAATGGGATTCAAAACTTATCGTTTTTCAATTTCTTGGTCAAGAATTATTCCTGAAGGAACAGGGGCTATCAACCCTAAAGGTATTGAATACTACAACAATGTCATCAATGAATGTTTAAAATATGGAATTGAACCATTAGTAACTATGTTCCATTTCGATATGCCTGCAGCATTAGATGAACGTGGATCATGGGGAAACAGAGACTCAATTGATTGGTTCTTAAACTTCGCAAAAGTTATGTTTGAAAACTTTGGTGATCGTGTTAAATATTGGTTAACAATCAATGAACAAAACATGTTAACTTTAGTTGGACCAGTTATTGGAACATTAATGATTCCTGAAGGATGTACAAATGTTTTAAAAGAAACTTACCAACAAAACCACCATATGTTAGTAGCACAAGCAAAAGCGATGGCTTTATGTCATGAAATGTTACCAGGTGCTAAAATTGGACCAGCTCCAAATATTTCATTAGTTTACCCAGCAAGCTGTAAACCAGAAGATGTTTTAGCTGCACAAAACTACAACGCTATTAGAAACTGGTTATACTTAGATATGGCTGTTTATGGTGTTTATAACAACTTAGTATGGGCTTATTTAGAAGAAAATGATGCATGTCCTGAATTTGGTGAAGGTGACGAGGAAGCATTAAAGAGTGGTCATCCTGATTTCATCGGTTTCAACTATTATAATACTGCTACTGTAGAAGCTAGTGATGGAACTGAAAAATTAGATCCAGATGCAGATCAACAAACTGCTCGTGGAGAAGCTGGTGTTTATAGAGGATATAAAAATCCTAACTTACCAACTACTGAATTCGGTTGGGAAATCGATCCTATGGGATTCAGAGCAACAATTCGTGAAATGTATTCAAGATATCGTTTACCTATGGTAGTTACTGAAAATGGTTTAGGTGCTTATGATACTTTAACTGAAGATGGAAAAGTTCATGATCAATACAGAATTGAATATCTAAGAAAACACATCGAACAAATTCATTTAGCTATTTCTGATGGAGCAGAAATGATGGGATATTGTCCATGGTCAGCAATTGACTTAATTTCTACTCATGAAGGTATGGTTAAACGTTATGGATTTATTTATGTAGATCGTGATGAATTTGATTTAAAAACATTAGATCGTTATAGAAAAGATTCATTCTATTGGTATAAAAAAGTTATTGCTTCTAATGGAGAAGACCTTAGTGATTAAATCTTTAAAGATTTTTCTTTTGTTAATGACAAGTTCATCTTTTTAAGGTTTAATAAAGATGAGGTGTTATAATGAAAACAAGTCAAAAAATTAAACAAAATGTTGTTAATAATCTTGCAAAAACAACACTTTATGAAAATGTTACAGAACTATTGAGAATGCAACAAATCTATGAAGCAGGGATTAAAGAAGTACGTACAAAACTTGAAATTCTTGATGCTGAATTTAAAGTAAAACATGATCATAATCCAATTCATCATATAGAATCTAGGCTTAAATCACCAGAAAGTATTTTAAAAAAAGCAATCAGTAAAGATATTCCGGTTACAGAACGTTCATTAGAAGAAAATATTCATGATATTGCGGGAATTAGAGTAATCTGTAATTATGTAGATGATGTTTATAAAGTAGCACAGCTACTTACAAATCAAGATGATATTCAACTTATTGAAATGAAAGATTATATTCAAAATCCTAAAGAAAGTGGTTATATGTCATTACATCTTGTTTTAGAAGTTCCTATCTTTTTATCTGAAGGACCTAAACCAATTCATGTAGAAGTTCAATTACGTACAATAGCCATGGATTTTTGGGCATCACTTGAACATAAGTTAAAATATAAAACAGATAATAATGTTTCTGACGATGTTAAAAAAGAACTTCAAGAATGTGCTAAATCAATTGCTGAAATTGATTTGAAAATGCAAAATATCCATAATCGTTTAAATAAAGAACGTGTGTAAAAAAAGATATCGCAATTGCGATATCTTTTAACTATGTTCTTTCTTTAATTTTTTTATTAAAATAACAAGTGTTGGAATTAAAATAATGATTGCTGCAAACCAAGCAATTGGATTAGCAAAACAAATAGC
>OJNH01002734.1_pt1 | contig 12010 bp, 8 predicted proteins | sample 1597361 | NCBI WGS metagenome assembly OJNH01 (sample SAMEA2452136, study PRJEB22498) | human gut metagenome | biome: human feces; feature: human gut; material: feces | place: Australia | collected 2012
TTCTATATAGACTTGCAAAGATTTATGCTTATCCCCACTAAATTTCCACTGACCCCCTTTAACCTTTTGTATTACAATCGGTTAAAGATGGCGGCGCAATTGTTTTTGCCCGTTTTCTCTCACTGCCTTACCGCAAGGCTGTGGCGAAGGGAAAGTTTATCTTAGTTGAACCCGAACTCATCTTCAGATCATTGCAAACCGATATTCTGCGTTTAGGTCTCACCGTCAGACTATCTTAGGTAGGTATTCATTTTTTATATCAAGTAGGTTTTGTTCTTGTCATAATAGTTTTCTTTTGAGCACCTACTTATATAAAAGTTTTTCTATCTTTTTCGTTCGGGTCGGAGCCGTATTATTTCAACGGGTGCTTTCTTGTATCAGAGCCTGCCTGCACAAAGTATTTAGCGCCGTCAGCCGACTTGGTGAGGGTGCAATACTGTACGAAGCGTTTGTCGCCCTCCTTGGTGATAATGGCGATAGGCAGAGCATAGGCAGTGATGCGATACGGCCACTTCGATTCCTTGAATGTCTGCCAGTCGCTCTTGGTGAACACCGCTTTCTCAAAGTTGTCACCAGCAAACTTCTTGGCTGCTGCGATGCCCTCGGTGCGAGTCTTGGCATCCACTGCCACACCCTTGGGTTCAGAAACAGCCTCAATGAAACCTTGCTGATAAGCCTCAACAAGTTCTCCGATGCGCGGAGTCTCTAATTTCAACTTCAACAACTGCAGTTTCTGTGCATCAGGTGCATTGGAGTGCTTAGGCAGGAAGTCGCTCACAATCACGTCGAGCACGTAATGGTTGAAAAGATGTGAGAACGCATTGCCTTTTGGGTCGGTAATGCCCTTTGCACACTCGTCGGCAAGCTTCAAAAGATTCTCCACCGGTGTAATGCGTGTAGCGAAGCCATATGCCATCCCATCACGGTTTCAGCGCATATTTACCAAGTCGGCATACATGATGCTGTTGTCGTTGATGATGCCATTAGTCTTGTCTTTCATATCATAGTCGTACTGTATCTTACAAATCGGGTGGAAGAGCCACGTGTAAGCATACATATATTCTTTGAGAGCCGTTTCTGACTTCGGGTCGGCAATAAAACGGCATGTCCAGAAGTTAAGGAAATACTCATCAGCTGGTACTTGTATCTGCGGTTCATCGGCCTTCACGGGAACAAAGTCCGAAATCCTGTTTGTACCATTACGATTATCATTCTTCAACGCGTAGGAGAAATAACTGAAGTAGCGTCCGTAAAGGTCTGCCCTACTGTCTCCCATGCCCCAAAACTTCTTGGCGTTATCAGTATAATAAGGGCCATAAGGGGCTATGTCCGAAATCTGCTCAAAGCATGCGTGAATTTCCCCAATGCTCTTAGTGAAGCCCTCCTCTATCGTTTGACTGTCAGCAAGTGAGTCGGCGGCGAGTGCCTCCTTGCTGGGCTTGTACTTGCGGTTGGGGTCGAACTCTCCCTTCTCAAGTCCGGCGGTCTCCATCGCCTTGTTCTCCGCAGTATTCTCCACTTCGTTCTTGGCGTCCTTTACCTTTTTCTCCACTTTCTCCTTGACAGCTTTCTTCGCATTTTTCACGAGTCCACCCAATTGGGCGTTAACTGTTACGCTACATCCCAACAGGAAGGCAACGGCTACAAGAGTTTTAATCCTTTTCATGTTTTCTTTGATTTTAAATTAATATAGTGTTACGTCTATTGGCTCGCCACGTGCAATCTGGCTCGCCCTTTCATAGTTTTGTTCGATTTCTCCCACAATTTCGCTGTTCAAAGGTACAAAAAAAATTAACTTTCACCCCAAATATTTAGGAATTTTCGGCTAAAATGAAGTGAAAATATTTCGTCTCAAGCTTTTTTCTCAAAAAAAGATCTTTGCCACCATCAAGAAATGTTGTCAAACAAGAAAAACAGAGGATTACGGCATCAAACAGACTTGTTACACTTCCAACGCTTGCACATATCAATCATTTTCTTGAAAAGGGGCACTTGGTACAACACATGGCTATTGCCAACAATTATAGTCTGTTCGCGTGCGCGTGTGAGGGCAACATTGAGCCTTCGGTCTACAGGATAATCTCTGTCATAAAGTCCGTCGGCCTCATTGTAGACAGACGACGTAAGAAATTTCAGTTGAGAGAGGTGCCTCACCGTTAGGGAGTAAATAATAATGTTGCGTTGAGACCCTTGATAGCGCTCAACAGTATCGATTGTCATGTTCAGGAAATCATTCAGACCACTTTTTTGCAGACAAGTCCTTATCATTGAAATCTGATTGCGATATGGCACAATCACACCTATATCTGCTGGCGTAATACTGCGGTTGTTTGCCAAATAGAGTTCTGACAATGCCTTTACACAATCGGCAACCATCAGGGCCTCTGCCCTATTGATCTTGTCGTTGATACCGTCAGGCTCGGGTTGGCAGTCCAGAAACACCACCCTGTTGCGTGCCAGACATCGGGCAAGGTTATGTAGCAGGAGTCCTGCTTCCGGCATCACCGGATACAATTCCTCTATGCTGCGCTTTTGGTGATTCAAAGGGACGCATTCAAGTGTTTTGCCATAAAACGTTTTGTTGACAAACGTGAACAGATCTGGGTGCATCCGCCCCTGTGTTTTTATCTGACAGTAAAGGTCGCTCCGCCCTTGAGACATAAAACGATGAAGCATACGGCTGAATAACGACTCCGCGCAATTATGTATTCCGAGCAGGAGGAGACACTCGTCTGTTATGGCGGCATCAGAGCTGTTTTGCATAACCACGGCTGGCAACTGCTTCTGGTCGCCTACGAGAACGTAGCGTCTTATTCGCCCCTGAGTATATATGGGCAAGATGTAGGGCTCCAGAATTTGGGACGCTTCGTCTACAAACGCCACCTCAAAATCGTAGTTGCTTAGCAAAGCCCTCTGCTGCGACATGGTGCTAACCGTTGCAACCACCACACGAACACGGTCAAGAAGGCTGCGCACGTCCCGAGCCTTGTTGCACCCGTGTGTCACCCTGCTGTCTATCATGCGGCTGCGGTATTCCGGCGACGCACTGACCTGATGCCCCAGACGCAAATAGTCGTTGAGCAGTTCCGGACTGTCACTGACAATATCTTCAAGCATGCCACAAAGTTCGTCAACGGCTCTGTTGGTATAGGCAAGTAGCATTAAGCGAGTGCATGACGAAGCCATGAGCTCCTCCTCTATCATATAACGCAAAGCACAGGATGTCTTGCCAGAGCCAGGAGGGCCAATTACGAGAAACCATTCTTGCGAAGCCCTTTCTTGTGCCACCAAATCATCGAAAACACCATAGTTTCCGTGCAGCAAACCGACAGTTCTTCTTTGTGGCATGGTTGTCAGCAGAAAACTGTTTTGCCTGCCTGCTGGCATTCCCAGAAAAGAAAACAAGCTGCGGCACAACACTGTGTTGCCAGAATCAACATGGTCGTGCTCAATGGCGAAACGCCTGTCCGGACTTTTTTGCAACAGAGAGATTTTGTGCTGTGGATTAGCAAGTGTAACCTCTGCTTCAAGTGGCGTAAGTCTCGTCAGTTTGCCCCTAAAAGTGTACTGATGCGAGACGTTGGCATCATTGCCTTTATAGGAATAAAACTGCACTGCATCACCGGGTCTGAAGTTTGACTGTCCGCTACAAATGTCTTCTGGCAGAGCAAACACGACAACCTCAACACGATTGCCAGAAGTTATTACGTCCCGAACGGTTAGTCCTGCAAACATCTCGCCATTTGAACTTCTTACCAAGGCCGGGCTGTTCCACAAATCCGCATATCCGTGGACTCCACTTACAGGATTGCCCATCTTGGCATACCAGTTCTCCTTCATTAGAAATGTACAAAACCTAATGACATAATTATACGTAGCGCTCCCCTTGTCGCAATTGGCAAACCTTTCCAGCACAACATTGAGACGCGGTTTGACATAAACAGACCACAGTTTGTCGCTGATGTTGTTTATGCGAAGGTCTTCCGCTTCTACGGCTGTCATGATGTCACCAAGTTCGCCGTTAGCAATACGTTCGGTCATACTCACAATTCTGTTGCGCATTTCAATAGCACGATACAACAGTTTCCTGTATGGTTTTTCGCGCATCAGTCCATCTGCATAATGCGAATAGAGCAAATAGGCATGGCAGTCTCTGTCGGCGATGCCCATGGTATGCTCTATAATCATCTGGTAAAGCATCATCTGCACATAGTGCGGTTCACGATGAGTGCATAAAAACTCATCCCGCTTTCCGCTTTTCTGTTCTATAAGTTTGTGTCCATCACCTTGTAGAAAATCCATACGTCCTGCCAGCCCGACCTGCGGACAAACAAATGATGGTTCAAGCAGAGACTCACTGAGATCAAAACCCCTGTCGGTACTAATTTCCTCTTTAAAAAGCCTGCGTATATTATTGAACTGCGCCATGGCTTCATGATGAAACCGCTGGGCATTGTCGGCATCCGCCATAAACAGCGAGAAGTCTATCGGCATTTGCCGAAATACTTTCTGCACGGAAGCTGCATAGGAAGCCGCATCGTCATCACCCGTCTGCGCCTCTGCAAGGAGATCGTCCAGAAACACCCCTGATGCAGCACCCAGCAACAACGACAAGGATATCTCAGACGGAGCAAACATTCTTATAAAATAATTGTATGGCGACGCCCCTTGGATTTCAAACACACCAGCCACTTCAGAAGGCGACATCAGATAGTCTGGTTCTAACACAACACATTCGGGAACATAGGCACCGTCATCCATCACTTTAACCTTTAGCAAATTCAACAACGTGCCTTCATGAACCAGTTCTGCAACATACAACAAGTTGCCATCTGCACCGCCGCAGTCAATGATTACCTGGTCTGTCTCAACGTCAGAATCCACTTGGGCAAGAATGCGACATCCGTCTACGCCAACGACCCTCACTCTGAGCAAGTCGAACTTTCGCCGTGCACGAAGTGGCAACGTCGTAACTTCACAACTGGCAGGCAATAAGCTCTTCAGCTCTTCTGAAACAGGGTTTCTTTGAATAATGCTTACAAACTCTGCCAACAGACGGGCATCCGCTACAAACAAATCTTCGGCAACTTCATCATTCATGCGGTTTGACCTGCGGCGCAGCGACTGCAACCTTGCCGCCATGGATTTTGGCACATGATATCTGTCACAAACTACCCCCAACATGGAGAAGAAATTAGAATAGGTGACACCAGCAGATGCCTCCTCACACACCAGACGCATGATGCTGTATAGCTCTTTGTAGAGCACTCTGTCATAGGGTACAGATAACAACATTGCTATCCTGTCATAGAAATCACTCTTCACTGGTCATGTGTTTTTGGCAAATTTAGCACTTTATCTCATTCCACCCGCCATTTCCAGAAACTTTACTTCTATCCGAACCATAACAAATAGACTATGTTGCAGCCAGAAGTCGCACTTCTAAACAACCCAACGACAACACACGTATAAATGTTATAGGATAAGACAGACCTGTTTTGAACACAAAAAACATAATTATCCTGAAATTATGTTTATATTTGCAGATTGTAATTAAAAACAAAAACAACCACAAATCATGCACAACTATTTAGACAAGACCAAACTGACAATGGTCGCACGTTCAGAGGACGTGACTCTATATAAGCTTGACACCCCCAAACTTCTCAACAAATACTTCATCACCACCTACGAAGGCTCGCGACGCCTACTTACAACTCCAGAAGAAGTGGGCTTCCAAACCTACCTCGACACGATGCCACCCACCGTTGAAGCCCTCAAATACTTCAGAAAAAAAGGACTGCAGGACAGTGTAGACATTCTCACCATTCTGCGGGGTGGTCTGAACTACTCCGTAGAGGAGAGCTGCTTCAGAGCCGGCATTCAAACAGACAACATCAATTTCCTGTCATGTGAAAGAATCATACAAAACAAGGAAATCAAAGGGCTGGACATAAAGTACCAAAAATACAACATCGTCAACAACGGCACTATGATTATTGGCGACATCATTGCCACTGGCGACACCCTTAAACTATGCTTCGACTATATCCTTGACAAATACAAACGGCGCGGCGCCAAACTACGCCGTGTCATTTTCTTTACCATCGGTGGTACAAGAGCCTTTGACCTTATGGAGACCTTCACCGAACAGATTAGACAATACTGGCCAGAGTTCGAGGGTTTCACCTGCGTATTTTACGAGGGCATATTCAGCGTCTACTCTACACGGGGAGTGACAGGCGTAAACGTGCCAGACATAGATTTCTATTGGCACAATTCGGTATTGGCCCCCGAATACCGAAAGACCGTGTTGGACAGCGACAACGCAATCTTCGAAAAGTGTATCATCTATGATGGTGGAGCACGTCGCTATGAAATAGCAGAACACTATGACGAGGTGCTCGAGTATTGGCGCGACATACGAGCTGTGGCCGACAATGTCAACATGAAGGCCTTCACCGATGAAAAATTGGGATACCCCTCACCGGCTTCATACGAAGAATGGCTGGAAATTAACCACTACGAGGAGGACACCACAAACGAAGAACACGTGCTGAAGGCACTGTTCCGCAGCGAAGAGGCATTCCGACACAAAAACCATAAGCGCAACCTGCGACACATAGCAGAAGTGCGATTGCAGGAAATCACCAAAGCATTTGAAAAATACAAGAAATAGAACCATACAACTACAAAACAATGAGCACACAACACAAAGACATCGATTTTCAATCATCCATCGTAAGTCCAGACGCCCGCAAAAGCAATCTTAGCATGTTTATGATTATGATGGGCTTTACTTTCTTTTCCGCCAGCATGTGGGTAGGACAGGAAATGGCCAGAGGACTTAATTTCACAGATTTCATCATAGCCATGATTCTTGGCGGCATCATTCTCGGAGCCTACACCGGTGCTCTGGGATATATCGGAGCAAAAAGCGGCCTGAGTCTCGATCTGCTGGCAGTAAAGACATTCGGAACAAAGGGGAGCTATCTTCCGAGCGCAATGATAAGTTTCACACAGATGGGCTGGTTTGGAGTCGGTCTTGCCATGTTTGCCATACCTATTGCCAAGGTTGCTTTCGGAGACAGTCCGCTGGCCATTTATACAATGGTAGCACTTGCCGGGGTATGTATGACAGCCACGGCCTATTTTGGCATAAAGAGTCTTGCGCTGATAAGTTATGTAGCGGTGCCATGCGTTGCCATTCTCGGCACCATAGCCATGGTTATGGCCATCATGCAAGGTGACAAAGGACTTGTCGAACAGTTTGACCTCGGCAACAAGACAATGGGAATAGTTGCAGGTGCGGGACTTGTGATAGGCAGCTTCATCAGCGGCGGAACAGCCACGCCTAATTTCTCGCGCTTCTCAAAGAACGGAAAGGTCGGATGCCTGATTACCGTTGCAGCATTTTTCATCGGCAACAGCCTCATGTTTCTATTTGGTGCCGTCAGTTCAATTTACGTGGGCGGCAACGACATCTTTGACGTAATGATAAACCTCAATCTGTTCTACTTCGCTATTCTGGTGCTTGGCCTTAACATCTGGACAACCAACGACAACGCCCTCTATTCTACAGGTTTGGGATTGGCCAACATCTTCAAATTAGGGAAACGCCCAATGGTTCTCGTCAGCGGCATAATAGGCACCATTGCGGCTGTATGGCTCTACAACAATTTCTGCGGATATCTCAACATACTCAACTGCACACTCCCACCAGTAGGCATCATTCTTGTTCTGGGCTACTTCATGAATCGCAACAATGCTTCATGGCAACACAACAAGACTGTTGATGCCGGAGCAGTGATAGGTGTCATTACAGGCGCCGTCATTGCAAACATAGTAACATGGGGCATTCCGTCCATCAATGGTATGGTGGTTGCCGCCATTTGCTATCTCATCGGCAGGGGTGCGACAAAACCCTAACATACATGAAAACTTACGACTTTGACAAACACATCAACCGAATCGGCACCGACAGTCTCAAGTGGGACGCTGCCATACAGAGCACGGGCAAAAGCAATGTCCGTCCGCTATGGGTGGCCGACATGGACTTTGAGACTCCCCCATTCATCTACAAAGCCATTAAAAAACGAGTTGACTACAAAGTGCTTGGGTACACAAAGCCTTTCGCACCATACTACGACAGCATAACAAACTGGCTCAAGCATCGCTATGACATCAGTCTTAATGCAAATCAGGTGCATTTCATAGCTGGCATTGTACCCGGACTGCACCACGCAATCTGCGCCCTGACCGAGAAAGGCGACAAAATACTTATTCAAACACCAGTTTATCACCCTTTCCATCATATCATTGAAATCAATGAGCGGACAAAGGTTGAAAGTCCGCTGAACATAGTAGGCGGGCGCTTTGAGATGAACTTTGAAGACCTTGAGAAAAAACTTCCCGGATGCAAAATGATGCTGCTCTGCAACCCCCATAACCCAGGAGGGACTATCTGGAAACCAGAAGAACTTGCAAGACTTGCCGTTATGTGCAAACAAAACAACGTTCTGATCATAAGCGATGAAATCCACGCTGACATGACACATGCTGACCATAGGCACATACCTTTCTGCAAAATATCTGAAGAAGCGGAAAACAACAGCATAACATTCATGTCACCAAGCAAAACATTCAATATGCCAGGCATAGTGACCTCCTACTGTTTTGCCCACAACAGAACTATCCGCAACAAGTTCTACCGTTTTCTTGACATGGCTGACGTAACCGTAGGCAACGCCTTTGCATACGACTGCCTGCAGGCATGCTACACTCATGAAGGAGAAGAGTGGCTTGACCAGATGTTGGCCTATATAAAAAACAATATCAACACCGTTGAACACTTTCTGGCAGAGAACTGCCCCAAAATAGAACCCATGAAGACCGAGGCTTCATTCCTTGTTTTCCTTGACAACAGAAAAATGCCGTTTAAAAGCGAGAAAGAACTTATAGATTTTTACCTCAACGATGCAGGACTGTTTCTCAACGAAGGCAGCATGTTCGGCCACAACGACACCATGTTTATGAGAATTAACGTTGCACTGCCTCACAAAGAACTGCTCCAAGCACTTGAACAGCTAAAGCAGGCATATAACAATCTGGCGAAAAAGACAACATAACATTTTTGAACAACAAGCACCTCACTTCCAAAATAATATTGTAACTTCGCAAAAGAGGATAAAAACACCCAGAAAATGTTCAGCAAAGAAACTTATATAAACAGACGCAAAGCCCTTAAAGAACTTGTAGGCAACGGACTCGTCATTATTTTAGGCAACAACGACAGTCCTGCCAACTACCCAAACAACTGCTACACCTTTCGTCAGGACAGCAGTTTCCTGTACTTCTTCGGAGCCAAGCGCGACGGATTGGCAGGCGCAATCGACATTGACAACGACAAGGAGTACTTCCTTGGCAACGACATTGACATTGACGATATAGTGTGGTACGGCAGCGTCGAGAGCATACGCGACATGGCCGACATGGTAGGAGTGGCACAGACCGCCCCTTTCAACAAACTGACAGAACTTGTGGCACAAGCCAAGCAGACAGGCCAGAAGATACACTTCCTGCCACCATATCGCCACGACCACATGATACTGCTGGAAGAGTTGCTCGGCATAAAGCCGTCACAGCAGAAAGAAGCCTCATCAATGGAACTGATAAAGGCGGTCGTAACATTACGTTCCACCAAAAGCGATGAGGAAATCAAGGAAATCGAACGAGCATGCTCCATAGGATTCAAGATGCACACCACCGCTATGAAACTGGCACAACCAGGGGTTACCGAACATTTCATTGGCGGCACCATTGACGGCATTGCCAACGCATTGGGCGACAAGGTATCCTTCTCCTCTATCGTGACAATGCACGGAGAAATTCTGCATGGGGCACCCAAGATGAATTATCTGGAAGCAGGCAGACTGTTGCTCGTTGACGCAGGTGCGGAGACTATCAACAACTACTGTTCAGACCACACACGCACTACCCCCGTAAGCGGCAAATTTACTCACCGCCAACGCGACATATACACCATTGTGGAACAAGCTCACGACCTCGCATTGAAAAAGGCAAAGCCAGGCGTGCTGTGGTATGACGTACACATGGACGTATGCCGACTGATAACCAACGGCCTTAAAGACCTCGGACTAATGAAAGGCGACACAGAAGAAGCCGTAGCATCTGGAGCACACGCCTTGTTCCTGCCTCACGGACTTGGCCACATGATGGGCATGGACGTACATGACATGGAAAACCTCGGTCAGACCAATGTGGGATACGATGAAGAGATACAGCCGTCCACCCAGTTCGGCATCGCCAGCCTGCGCATGGGACGCCGGCTGCAAAAGGGCTTTGTCGTTACCGATGAACCTGGCATATATTTCATTCCCGACCTTATCGACAATTGGAAAGCCAACAATATCAACAGCGACTTTCTGAACTTTGATGTCATAGAGAAGTACAAGGATTTCGGTGGCATACGCATCGAAGACGATGTGTTGGTAACCGAAAACGGCGTCCGCTTCTTGGGCAAAGACATCATACCTTACCATGCTGACGATGTTGAGAAATACGTTCAGGAATTCCAGTTCTCATAACCATACCACACCTCAAACGTAACACTTAACTTACTTATTCAGAATAACACACATTAACTAACTACAACCAAAATGAAGATTACGAAGTCATTCGCAACCCTCTTTGCCATAGGTATGATTGCCTTTGCGCCATCTGCCAACGCACAGGAGAAGAAAGAAAAAGAAGAACTCAAATTCACAGTCATCAAGGAAGCTCCCATTACTTCCGTTAAGAACCAAAGCCGCTCAGGCACCTGCTGGTGTTTCTCTTCACTCAGCTATTTCGAATCTGAAATACTGCGCAAGACAGGAAAGACATATGACCTCAGCGAGTCATTTGTCATTCACCACACAATGACAGACCGCGCCGAAGCCAATGTACGCATGCACGGCGATGTGAGCTTCTCCCAAGGCGGCAGCTTCTACGATGTCATCTACTGCGCCAAAAACTACGGTCTGTGCCCAGAGAGCGCAACGGTGCCCGTTGGAAGCCTCTATGGTGACACCCTGTTCAACCATAACGAACTTGACAAAGTAGCCAGCGGCTACATGAAAGGTCTGACAGGCCCTGACGCAAAACTCAAGACCGTAAGTCCTTGCTGGAAAAAGGGAATAGAAGCTATCTATGACACCTATCTCGGAAAACTTCCTACAGAATTCAAGTATGAAGGAAAGAAATACACCCCGAAGACTTTTGCTGAAAGCCTCGGACTCAACTGGGACGACTACGTAAGTCTGACCTCATTTACACACCACCCATTCTATTCTCAATTTGCCATAGAGGTGCAAGACAACTGGCGGTGGGCTTTGAGCTACAATCTGCCACTTGACGAATTTATGGAGGTAATGGACTATGCTGTTAAAAACGGTCATGCCTTTGCATGGGGTGCCGATGTCAGCGAGAGTTACTTCAACCGCGAAGGCAGTTGCGTGGCTTCTGTGCCTGTTAACGCCAAGAAAACCAATCAAAGCAACGAAGGCAGCGACCAAGAAAAATGGATAGGCAAAACAGGAGGCAAAAACCCATCTGTATCAGAAGACGGTGAAATGGTAATTACCCAAGAACTGCGCCAGGAAGCCTACGACAACTGGGAGACTACCGATGACCACGGTATGGTTATATACGGAATTGCAAAAGACCAGAACGGCAAAGAATACTACATGATGAAAAACTCATGGGGATTCTATGGCAAATACAAAGGTTTCGCCTATATCTCAAAGGCCTATGCCGCTTACAAGACAATGAACATTCTTATCAACAAGAATGCAATACCCGAGAAAATCGCCAAAAAACTTGGCCTGAAATAAGCAAGCCACATCAAGGCCTCTTACCCAAGTACGGGTAAAGACAACAAACTTAGACATTAAAGATGAGGCTGTGTCGTAATTAATGTTTACGGCGCAGCCTCTGTTTTTGAGCCTTG
>OJNH01002740.1_pt1 | contig 11998 bp, 15 predicted proteins | sample 1597361 | NCBI WGS metagenome assembly OJNH01 (sample SAMEA2452136, study PRJEB22498) | human gut metagenome | biome: human feces; feature: human gut; material: feces | place: Australia | collected 2012
AAGCGGTATCATTTGAGTGATACAGGTGGTATCATTTGAGTGATATTATCAAATAATGAAAAAAAGTGCTATTTTGGGCAAAATTTTGCTGATATATTATCATTACAAAATGCGTAAATTCTCTTGGAAGTTAGGATATCAAATACCTGAAAATACGTTTGGGCCAGGACTTAATATATATGCTTATGGATTTATTATAGTGAATCCTCATGCAAAAATTGGAAAAAATTGTACGATATATCCTGGAGTAGTTATAGGTGGAAAAGTGGAAAATGGATATCCAATTATAGGTGATAATGTTTTTATTGGTGCATCAGCAAAAGTTTTAGGTGGGGTAGCTGTTGGAAATAATGTTTATATTGCTCCAAATGCTGTTGTAGTTAAAGATATTCCTGATAATCAAATTGTTGGAGGTGTTCCGGCAAAGACATTAAAGATTAAATGAAGACTATTACTAAAATGAAAATAGCAAGGAAATTAGTAAGTTTAAAAATTCGATTTTTTAGAAAGACATTTTTGTATCCTTTTCTTTATTTGTCCTACTGGCATTATTTGTTGCATAAGAAGCAGTTGATGGTTGATAAAAGTATTTGTTATTATTCAGCTCGTCCTAATCCAGGTGCAGGAATTGGTCATCAAATGGCTAATTGGATTGCAGGTTTTTGGTATGCACGTCAATTTGGACTAAAATTTGCATATTTGCCCTTTTCAACAAAAAAGTGGGATGATTTTTTAGGCTTTGGGGAAGGTGAAATTACTGTGGCTGAGTTAAAAGGTAAAGGATATAAAATACGAAAACTGCCTTTGTTTGATGAAAGTAATGGAAAAGAAATTGAGTTAAATAAACAAATTATACAGTCTTATGCAGGTAAAAAGATAGTATTAATTGCAGAGCAAGATCAGTTTTATATGGCTCAGTACGGAGTGATGGATGATTTGAAACGTAAATTTTATTCAGCTCCTGCTAGAAATAATGATTCCTTGATTTATTCAGAAGCTCATTTTAACATAGCAATACATGTAAGAAGAGGGGACATTATGTCTGATCCAAGTAATGCTAATCTTGCAATGCGTTATTTAAGTAATGATTATTTTGAGAAAGTATTAAAACAAGTTGTAGATAGTATACAAATTTCAAAACCCATACATATTTATTTCTTTTCACAGGGAATTCCAGCCGATTATCCAGAATTTTTAAAATTCCCTAATTTGCATTGGTGTTTAGATATGAATGCTCAAGATTCTTTTTTGCATTTAGTTTATGCAGACTTATTGATAACTAGTAAAAGTTCTTTTTCATATAAACCAGCTTTGCTAAATAATGGCATTAAGGTCTGTCCAAAAAATTTCTGGCATGGTTATCCAAATACTAAAGATTGGATTTTATGTGAAAATGATGGTTCATTTGATGTTAATCAGTTATCTAATGTAATAAAAAAAATATAGTAAGATTTTGTATATATATATATATGCCAATACTTTATATTACAACAACAATTATATTAAATATAAAACAATGAAACAAAGATTAGGTTACATAGACGAAATGAAAGGTTTTGCTATTCTCTTGGTCGTATTGGGACATTTATTTTTACCCTATACGCAGGATGGTCAACTATATCCAATTAGTTCAATGATATATTCCTTTCATATGTCTTTTTTCTTTTTTTTAAGTGGTTATGTTAATGAAAAAGTTAATAAAATTGATATAATAGGTAGAGAAATATTTATAGGAAAAAAGTTTAGAACTCTTATAATACCATTCCTTTTTTGGTCGTTTGTTTCTCCATTCTTTCTTGATAATAATATTCCTCATACTTGGAATGAATTTATAGAACCTTTTTGTATTTTTCCAAATAAACATTATTGGTTTTTACCTGTACTGTTTGTTTTTATGATTTTCTATTTATTTAAACATGCAATAGAAAAATATGGTACTAAATATAATATTTTATTTTCTTTTTTAACTATTTTAGCTTTTTTTGTGGCGGGTGCTGTTTTTGAGCAATACCATATTATGATATATGGTATTTATTATGCTTCTTTTTTATTTGGTGATTATTTGTCGAAATATGAAAAGATAAGAGGCTTAGTAATGAAAAATAGTGTGTATGGGTGTGGAGCTGTTATATTATGTATTATGTGGAAATTTTATCCAATATATCCTACAGATACAATTTGGCAATCATTAGCGAACATAGTTATGTCTTTTGTATGTTCATTTGTTGCATGTATTGTTTTTTATAATTTTTTTTAGAAAAACGAATATTCATAGATATATTCAGTGCTTTCTTTCTGAAATGGGTAAATTTTCATTGGTAATTTATGTTGTACCAATAGAATTGTTGCCTCATTCATTTATTTTTCCGGAATGGATGCCAAATGCACTTGTTAATTTAGAGATTTTATTTATAGGAATTGTTATTACTCTATTACGATATATTATTGGAAAGATTATTTTCGAGATTCCAGTAATGCGATACGTTATGTTTGGTAAAAAATGAATAATCTGTCAATTATATTATTAAAATGTCTCCGGAAGATATATATAAAAACTTTCGGTAGTTTTCATTCTCAGTCACTTCAATATATTGTAAATGTTGATGAGGCTAATAAGATTATATATAATCTTTTAAAGGATGGTACGCCATGCATGATAGCAAGGTTTGGTAGTACTGAACTTTTAGCCTTAGTTAATTATTTAGGTGTCAGTTCAAATAAGCATTCCGTCTGGGATTATGTAAAAGGAAAACAACCAGAATGGTGGTGGAGTAAAAATGTGATGAGCCAGATGCAGCGATGGAGTGGTTTTTTTCCACCCACTCCAGAAAATATGCTAAAATTTGGCGATTTAATGATGAATGATATAAAATATCTTGATTTGCTTGGATGTTGGAATGTTAATGAGATATGGTTTGCTGATAAATTGAAACTTGTAAAGAAGGTCCATCTTCGTTTGTTAGAACCATTTTGGGCACAAATGCCTTGGACGAAGTATTTAAAAGAGAAACGAGTAGTAGTAGTACATCCTTTTAAGGAAGATATTCTAAAACAATATAATAATCATCGTTTACAGCTATTTTCTAATCCAGATATATTACCAAAATTTTCTTCGTTGCGTGTGATTAAAGCAGTGCAAAGTTTGGGTGGAGAAAATAATGGTTTTAAAGATTGGTTTGAGGCTTTACAGTGGATGAAAGATGAAATAGATAAGGAGGATTATGACGTATGTTTAATTGGTTGTGGTGCCTATGGATTTCCTTTGGCTGCACATGTAAAAAGACAAGGAAAACAAGCCATTCATTTAGGAGGTGCATTACAGCTTTTGTTTGGAATTAAGGGAAAACGTTGGGAAGATCCTAATTATGGTGTTAAAGAATGGAATATTCCTTATGGTAGTTATTCTGCATTAATGAATAAATATTGGGTACGGCCGGGTAATATCGGAAAGCCGCAAAATGTTCAACAAGTAGAAGGAGGTTGTTATTGGTAATATTATGAATCGGAAATTAAAGCAATTTTTCCCATATACTATATTATTTATTAGTATATCTTCAATTCTTCAGTGGTGTAGTTTACCAATTGGGAATACATTCTTATGGTGGTTATTGCAAAGTTTCATTCTTTTTATATTATATAAATTAAAGCCATTGAAATATGTAATTTCCCCTGTTAAACTTTTTCTTCTTTATTTGGGGTTCTCCGCGATATTTGGAGCTATTTTTATGACAGAGAATTATTGGGATTGGAAACTATTAGTAAGTAACTTAATGGTTTTTTCCTTGCCTTTAGCATCTTTTGTATTTGGAAATCCAATTCATTTGCCTCAAGTTTTAAAATGTTGGTTTAGATATGCGTGGATCATATTAATATTGCTTATACCATTTTTAAGTTCAGATGCTTATGGTCGTTTCTTGGTTCCGTTCACATTTTTAGCTTTATTTATTACTTGTTTAAATAAGAAATATGTCGTCTTTACGATCATAGCCTATCTGGTTACTATTATTTTAGGCAGTGATTCTCGTAGTGATATGCTTAAATTTAGTGTTTGTTTTATTTTAGGATTATCTATGTTGTTTTCTTTTGTATGGAAAAGAAGAAAATTAATATGGAGCATCGCTATTGTTATGATGATAAGTCCTATTATACTTTTTATTTTAGGAGTAAGTGGTACTTTTAATATTTTTAACATAGAAGAAGAGTTGGGGCTTGAGGGTAAATATGAAATGAAAAATTCTCAGGGCAATGAATATTCTGCATTATCAGATACACGTACTTTTTTGTATATAGAAGAATTGCAATCGGCATTTAATAATAATTATGTAATATTGGGTCGTTCAATAGCTAGAGGATATGATTCTATGGTATTTGGAGATTGGGCAGATGAAGCTATGGGAATAAAAAGAGGGGAACGACAAGCGTGTGAAACATCAATACTAAATGTGTTTAATTATTTTGGTCTTGTAGGTGTTATTATTTATTTTTCTATATTCATTAGAGCTTCATTTTTAGCGATATATCGGAGTCGGAATATATTTATTCCTGTCATAGGGATCTATGTGGTTTTTCGATGGATGTTTGCTTGGATTGAAGATTTTTCACGGTTTGATTTAAACTATTTATTTCTATGGATTTTTATTGGTATGTGTTATTCGCCAGTATTTCGTAATATGTCAAATAATGATTTCAGAAATTGGTTATATAATATTATACGATGAGAGCGAAAAAATATATTCTTAGGATAATTTTATTGCCATTGGGACTTATTAAAGAATTTTGTCAATTGGCAAATAAAGGAGCACGAGATTTAGTTAATAAGAGAAAGTTTCCTCATGCAATAATTGATGGAGGATGCTGTTTTACAGATGATTCTCAGATAGGACATAATTCACACATATTTAAAAATTGTATTGTAAATCATACTTCTATAGGAAATTATACCTATATTGGGCGTTGTAGTTTAATTCAAAATTCAAAGATAGGAAATTATTGTTCAATTTCGCACGAAGTTATTTGCGGTTTAGGAAAACACCCTCTTGATTTATTTTCTACATCGCCAATTTTTTATAGAAGCAATAATCCTCTATATCTTCAGATTGTTGATAAAAATATGAAGTTTGAAGAATATTTGCCTATTAATATAGGACATGATGTGTGGATTGGTGCCCGTGCTATTATTATGGATGGAGTTAATGTTGGAAATGGTGCTGTTATTGCAGCTGGAGCTGTAGTGACAAAAGATGTACCTGATTTTGCAGTTGTTGCTGGTATTCCTGCTAAGATTATTAAATATCGGACAGAACGAGAAAATTTTATTAAAAAGCAAGAAAATTGGTGGATTTATGATCCAAATTGGGTCTTAAAAAATAAAAAATGAAAATAATGCAAACTATCGCAGTTTTATTGACTGTATTTAATCGTAAAGACAAAACATTAGAATGTTTAAAACGATTATATAGTCAGTTACCCATAAATGGATATCAAGTGGACGTTTATCTTACTGATGATGGGTGTACTGATGGAACGTCGGAAGCTGTAGCATCACAATTTCCGGAAGTACATATTATTCAAGGAAGTGGTAACTTGTATTGGAATAGAGGAATGTATGCTGCATGGCGGGAAGCGGCAAAGAATGACTATGATTATTATCTGTGGCTGAATGACGATACGTATGTATATTCAAACATGTTAATCTCCCTGTTGGAAGCTTCGTTACTTAAGACTGATAAGGCTATTATTATAGGTGCTACTCAATCGTTAGATGGAACGCAAATTACTTATGGTGGAAGATTAGGTAATAATAAAATACCTGTTCCTAATGGAAATTTAATTTCGGTTTGTCATTTTAATGGAAATATAGTTTTGGTACCTCGTTATGTTTATAATAAATTAGGAAATTTAGATTATTATTTTACGCATAGTAAAGGGGATTTTGATTATGGCTTACGTGCTTTAAAAGCTGGTATAGAAATGTATCAAGTTGGGGAATGTTTGGGAGAATGTGATTTGCATGAATCGCTTGACAAATGGTGTAACCCTGATGTTCCATTTGTTCAGCGTTGGAAAATGTTATATCGTCCAAATGGGATGCCTCCTAATGAGACATTTCATTTGGAAAGAAGGCATTATGGATTGTTAATGGCTACATTTCATTATATAACAGTACATGTAAGATGTATATTTCCTAGTTTATGGATAAAGTTGAATAAATAAATTGATATTTGAAATGAAAAATTTAGCTCCTATAGTTGTTTTCGCTTTTAATAGACCAGATGTATTGAAGACAACATTAGTTTCATTAAAAGATAATCAGTTGGCTAAAGATTCAGATCTTTATATCTTTATAGATGGTCCAAGAAATTCTGATGATGTGGAGAAAATAGAGAAAGTTTCTGCCATTTGTGATCAAATAGATGGTTTTAAAACTATAACTATAAAGCAATCAGATAAGAATAAGGGATTAGCTCCTTCTATAATTTCTGGTGTAACCGAGATTATAAATAAGTACGGTAAAGTAATAGTTGTGGAGGATGATTTGTTTCTTTCCAAGTCATTTTTGAAGTATATGAATCAAATGCTAAATTCTTATGAAAAAAGAGATGATATTTTTCAGGTTTCAGGTTTTGGAACAAAAATAAATCCTCCTAAATATTATCATTATGATGTATATTTGAATGAAAGGGCCCAATCTTGGACATGGGGAACTTGGATAGATAGATGGAATACTGTTGATTGGGAAGTGAAAGATTATAGAGAATTGAGTAGAAGTTGGAAAAAGAGAAGGTGCTTTAATAAATGTGGAAGTGATTTATTTAAGATGTTGAAAGGATATATGGATGGTAAAAATAACTCGTGGTATATTCGTTTTAATTATTCAATGTATAAGCAACATAAATATTCAGTAAATCCAGTTCGTTCACTTGTTAGAAATGATGGCTTTAGGTCTGATGCTACTCATTGTAATGCATATAATAGATATAAGATAGATTTTGAAGATTTTCATAAAGGTGATTTTATTGCGCCAGAGTCTTTAAAACCTAGTAATGAGATAATAAAGCAAGCAGTAAAATATTGGAGTATACATTATAGAATATACGGTAAAATAATGACATTGATTAGCAAATTTAAATAAGTATTTATGTCGTATATTGTAAAACTTATAAAAGGAATACGTGACCTTTATTTGAAAAAGGTTATATGGCGTCATTATATTATAGGTAAAAATTTCCATTGCGGAAGAGGGGTTTTTATATGGGGGAAAGAAAAAATTATTATAGGCAATAATTTTTATATAGGCAAGTATTCTTCTATTGAGACCGATTGTATTATAGGTGACAATGTGATTATTGCAAATCATGTAGGAATTGTTGGTCGATATGACCATAATTATCAGCAAGTTGGGACTCCTGTAAGATTAGCCAGTCAAATCAGAGATAAAGACTATTCTTGGAAGGGATTAAATGAGATAACGTATATTGGAAGTGATGTTTGGATTGGTTTTGGAGCTATAGTAATGAGCGGAGTTAAAATTGCTGATGGTACAATCATTGCGGCAGGTAGTGTTGTGACTCATGATACTGAAGCTTATTCTATATATGGTGGTGTTCCTGCTAAAAAGATGAAAGATCGTTTTAATTTAGTAGAAGACAAAGAACGGCATATATTGCTATTGAAAAAATAATTTCTATGGATTATGTATTACCTCTTGGACAAGTATAAGTTGTTTTTTCGTTAGGAGGTAATACGGAACGGTTTTATTAGAATCTTTAAAACGAAAAAACAGGTGCTTGCAGCCTGGGGCTTCTGGATAGGTATAGGCTTCAATGGCTGTAATGTAAATCCCTTTTTCATTTAAGCGATTCAGGACAGTTTTACGCTGTGACTTACTGAGTCGGCAATAAGCATTGTATACTTTTTCTATATCAAATGGTTTCATGTAGCATATCTCTATGCTACAAAGATAGCGAAAGGTGAGTTCAGAGGCAAAAGAAAATACAATTTTTATATTTTGACTTTGTTGAGGCTTATCCTTATTTTTTATCAAGATAATCGTTATTCAAATTCTATAAACAGATATGTTAAGACTGAAGAATCTGGATATCCTTGGAAACAGGGCGGCACTGAATGCCCTTCCGGAGGGTAAATTGTTGATCAACACGATAAATGCACATTCTTATAATACGGCTTTGAAAGACGCGGCGTTTGCTGAAGCATTGATGAAAGGTGATGTACTGATTCCGGATGGGGCAAGTATTGTGATGGCATGTCGGAGAATAAAGGCAAAGTCCCAGCCTAAAGAACGTATAGCAGGATGGGATCTGTTTGCTTTCGAAATGGATAAGCTGAACAAGAAAGGAGGTAAATGTTTCTTTATGGGCAGCAGCGAAAAGGTGCTTTCGTTGGTCAGGAAAAGGGCTTCAGTGGATTATCCCAATATTGTGGTAGAAACCTATTCGCCTCCTTATAAGCCGGAATTCAGTGAAGAGGATAACAAGGCGATCATAGAGGCGATCAACAAGGCTGATCCTGATCTGTTATGGATTGGTATGACGGCACCCAAGCAGGAAAAATGGACATATTCGCACTGGAATGAGCTGAATATCCATTGTCATGTCGGTACAATTGGTGCCGTGTTTGACTTCTTTGCTGGTACGGTAGAGCGTGCACCGATATGGTGGCAGGAACATGGACTGGAATGGGCATACAGACTGATCAAGGAACCGAAGAGGATGTGGAGACGGTATATCATAGGAAATACTCTATTTTTATATAATATATTAAAAGAGAAAATAAAAGGTTAATCATATAAAAAATATCTGTTATGAGAAATTACACGATTGCTGTGGCCGGTACTGGTTACGTCGGACTATCAATAGCTACGCTTTTATCACAGCATCATAAGGTGGTGGCTGTTGACGTGGTATCTGAAAAGGTTGAGAAGATAAATAACAAGATAAGTCCTATACAGGATGAGTATATAGAGAAATACCTTGCAGAAAAGAAGCTCAATTTGACTGCGACGCTTGACGGGGCAAGTGCATACGCAGAAGCTGATTTTGTGGTGATTGCAGCTCCTACAAACTATGATTCGGTAAAGAACTATTTCGATACCAGTCATGTGGAAGAGGTCATAGATTTGGTGCTTGATGTTAATCCTGATGCTGTAATGGTTATCAAGAGTACTATTCCTGTAGGTTATTGCAGGAGTCTGTATGTGAAATATGCTGAAAGATTCAGGAATGATGCAAAACTTCAGGGAAAGAAATTTAATTTGCTCTTCTCTCCTGAGTTTCTTCGTGAGAGCAAGGCTCTGTATGATAACCTGTATCCCAGCCGTATCATCGTAGGGTATCCAAAGCTGATAGATGGCCGTGATATGGAGAATGAGGCTATCAGGGCTATTGCGGGAGAGCATCTGGAAGAGAAAGCGCATGAGTTTGCAGCCCTGCTTCAGGAAGGAGCGATCAAAGAGAATATTGATACGCTGTTCATGGGATTGAAAGAAGCTGAGGCTGTGAAGCTTTTTGCCAATACTTATTTGGCTTTGCGTGTATCTTACTTTAATGAATTGGATACTTATGCGGAAGTCAAGGGGTTGGATACTCAGGCCATCATAGACGGTGTATGTTTGGATCCGCGTATTGGTACCCATTATAATAATCCGTCATTCGGTTATGGTGGTTATTGTTTGCCAAAGGATACGAAGCAACTCCTTGCCAATTATGCTGATGTACCGGAGAATCTGATTCAGGCTATCGTTGAGAGTAACCGTACCAGAAAGGACTTTATTGCTGATCAGGTGTTAAAGAAAGCTGGATATTACGATTATTATAACCGGGGAGATTTTAATCCGGCACAGGAAAGAATGTGTATTGTCGGAGTATACCGTCTGACGATGAAGTCGAATAGTGATAATTTCCGCCAGAGTTCGATTCAGGGTGTGATGAAACGTATCAAGGCCAAAGGGGCAGAAGTGATTATTTATGAACCAACATTGGAAGATGGAAGTACATTCTTTGGTTCGAAAGTGGTGAATAATTTGGATGAATTCAAGATGCAGAGCCAGGCCATCATAGCAAACCGTTATGATGCATGTCTGGATGACGTGAAGGATAAGGTTTATACACGAGATATTTTCAGAAGAGACTGACAGGTGAAGATCAGAAAATTTTCGGACATCCTTCCGTTAATGACTAACCACAAGGTGGGATTGAAACGTGTACTGGTCAGTAAGGAAGAAACGGAATCGGATATCACTCAGATTGCAGTCACGGTCTTGCGGGCCGGTGAGGAGACGGACAGGCATTGTCACCCCTCGATGGAGGAGTTTTTCTTGTTTCGTAGCGGCAAACTGGAGCTGACAGTTGGAGATGAAACCCGTATTTGCGGGAAAGGTGATTTTGTCATGGTGGGATGCGGAGAAATGCATCAGCTGAAAGCCATAGAGGATACGGAATTATTAACAATAGGTTGTGCGATAAAAAATGGAAATGAATAACAATCATGTGGTAATTATGGCCGGCGGCATAGGCAGCCGTTTCTGGCCGATGAGTACGCCTGAATATCCCAAGCAGTTTATTGATGTGATGGGATGTGGCAAGTCGTTGATTCAAATGACCGTGGAGCGTTTTCTGCCGGTCTGTCCGGTCACCAATTTCTGGGTGGTGACCAGTGAAAAATATGTGGATATTGTCAGACAGCAGTTGCCGGAGATTCCCGAGAGTCATATCCTGGCTGAGCCGGAAGCCCGCAACACAGCTCCCTGCATTGCTTATGCCAGCTGGAAAATCGGCATGAAATATCCGGATGCCAATATCGTAGTGACGCCATCGGATGCACTGGTGGTCAACACAACTGAATTCGCGCGGGTCATGAATCAAGCTTTGGCGTTTACGGCTGCGAAGGATGCCATAGTGACAGTCGGTATCAGGCCGAGCCGTCCGGAAACGGGTTACGGTTATATCAGTGCCGGAAATCCGGTTACGGCAGACGGTGAGATCTGTAAGGTGGAGGCCTTCAAGGAGAAACCGGATTATGATACAGCCTGCAAGTATCTGAAGGACGGTCATTACTTGTGGAATGCGGGTATTTTTGTATGGAACTGCCGGACCATCATGGCAGAGATAAGAAAACATACTCCTTCGCTGGCTGCGATAATGGACGAGATGGCAAAAGATTTTTATGTGGATAAGGAAGTGGAGACTGTGAAAAGGTTGTTCCCTACTTGCGAGAAGATTTCCATTGACTATGCCGTGATGGAGAAAGCGGAAGAAATCTATACGTTGCCGGCTGAATTCGGATGGAGTGATCTGGGCAGCTGGGGTTCGCTGCGGACATTATTGCCTCAGGATGCGGATGGCAATGCCTGTGTGGGGAATGATGTGCGGCTTTATGACAGCCGGAATTGTGTCGTTCATGTGCCGGAAGAACGGAAAGTCGTGCTTGAAGGATTGGATGGCTATATCGTGGCTGAGAAAAACGGTGCGTTGCTGGTTTGTCGTCTGAAGAATGAGCAGATGATCAAGGAATTTGCCAAATAATCTCAAAAAGAAAGAATTTTATTTATATTCATATTTTTTATACTTACTAATAATTATGGAAAGAAAAGTAGCATTGATCACAGGTATCACCGGTCAGGACGGTTCTTACCTGGCTGAGTTCTTATTGGGAAAAGGTTATGACGTGCATGGTACGATCCGCCGTTCATCAGTGGATTTCCGTGAGCGTATCGCCCATCTGGAGGGTGAACCCAAGTTTCACTTACATTACGCCGATCTGGGTGATTCCATGAGTATGATCCAGGTGGTCAATAAGGTAAAACCGACTGAAATATATAATCTGGCTGCACAGAGCCACGTGCAGGTGAGCTTCGACTCTCCGGAGTTTACAGCTGATGTGGATGCTGTGGGTGTGTTGCGTGTGTTGGAAGCTGTCCGTCAGTGCGGTTTGACAGAGACCTGCCGTATTTATCAGGCTTCCACTTCCGAGCTTTACGGTA
>OJNH01002741.1_pt1 | contig 11995 bp, 12 predicted proteins | sample 1597361 | NCBI WGS metagenome assembly OJNH01 (sample SAMEA2452136, study PRJEB22498) | human gut metagenome | biome: human feces; feature: human gut; material: feces | place: Australia | collected 2012
GAACCATTAACGACTTCGGCATAATTTTTTAGTTTTTTGTAAACAAGGTCATTTACTGTACCAGAAGGGAAGTGACCATTTTTGTCTTTTTTACCAGCTGGTACTCCAGTTAAAACTTCTATTCCTTCTTCAATTGTAGAAATAGAGTAAATATGGAATTTACCATTTTTTACAGCTTCTATAATATCATCAGATAATTGCAAATTATCTACATTCTGAATAGGAATCATAACTCCATGTGAGCCATCTAACCCACGCATTTTACAAATTTGGAAATATCCTTCGATTTTTTCATTGACTCCACCAATAGGTTGTATTTGACCTTTTTGATTTACAGAACCTGTTACTGCAATTGCTTGATTAATTGGTATACCAGATAGACTAGATAATAAACCATATAATTCTGTACTTGAAGCACTATCTCCATCAACTCCATTATATAATTGTTCAAAACAAATACTTGCAGTTAAACATAGTGGTATGTCTTGTGCAAATAGTTCTCCTAAATATCCTGATAAAATATATACGCCTTTTGAATGTGTTGAACCTGACATTTCTACTTCTCTTTCTATGTTTATAATTCCTTCTTTTCCTGTGTATGTGTTTACTGTTATTTTTGCTGGTTTACCAAATGTATAATCTCCTATTGTCATTACTGTTAATCCGTTTAATTCTCCTACTAATGCTCCTTTTGTATTAATTAATAGTGTGTTTTCTTTTATCATCTCTACATATTTTGCATCATATTTTTTTATTCTTTCATCTCTCTCTTCAAGTGCTTTGTCAATAAAGTCTTCTGTTACAATTTTACTTTTAGATAGTTTTGCCCATGTTCCAGCTTCTCCTACTATTTGTGCTATTTCTGTAAATCTTGTTGATAATTTATCTTTATCTCCTGCTAATCTTGAAGCATATTCTACAATTCTTGCCATTGCAGATTTATCTAATGATGGTAATTCTTCTTGTTCACAAAATGTATGAACAAATCTAGCTAATTTATTTACATTTTCCTCATTTATTGGTGCTGTTTCTTCAAATTCTACTTTTATTTTAAATAATTTTCTAAAGTCACTGTCTACTGATAATAATGTATGATAAATGTTTGCATCACCTATAATTATTACTTTAACATTTAGTGGAATTGGTTCAGGTTTTAATGATATCATTGCCATTGATGAACGTTGTTCCATTATGTTATTTATACTTAGTTCTTTTACTCTTAAAACTCTTTTTAATTCTTCATAACATGCTCCATTTGTTAATAAATCTTTTGCTTGAAAGATTATATATCCTCCATTTGCTTTATGCATTAAACCTGGCTTTAACATTGTAAAGTCTGTTTTTAATGAACCATAATAGTTTTCGTATTCTAGTTTTCCAAATATATTTTGGTATGAATAGTTTGAGTCCATTACTACTGGAGCTCCCTCTAAATTACTGTTGTCTATAAATAAATTTACTCTATAATTTAAACATGGGTCTGGCTTTTTTTGTATTGCTGGCATTTGTTGCGTTTGATGATTGTGTTCAGTATTGTCTTCTTCTAAAAAATATGACACATTTTTTAATACATCTTGTTTTACATCATTTAAAAATTGATTTATTTTTTTATTTCTTTTATATTTTGATTTTATATAATTTATATGGGCATTAACTGTTAATAGTGCTACATTTGATTGCCATTCAGATACTTTTTTGTCTGATTTTCTTTCTATTTGCTTTATAACACTTATTGCGTCCATTATTTGTTGTTGTACTAGTGCTGATTCTTCTTCATATTTTTGTTTTACTTTTTCTTCTAGTTTTTCAAATTCTTCTTCTTGAATAACTTTTCCATCAACTACAGGCATCATGTATATTCCATTTTGTGCTGATTTCACCTGAAATCCATGCTTTTGTGAATCTTCATTTAGTTTTGTTAAAACTTTTTCTCTCTTTTCTTCAAATTCTTTTTTTATTAATGCTTTTTCTTTTTCAAAGTCGTCTGCATTAAATGTTTTTTTAATATCTTTTTTTACTTCTTTTATAAATCCTTCCATGCTTTCTTGAAATTCTTTTCCTTGTCCAGCAGAAAGTGATACTGCGATTGGTTCATTTGGATTTTGAAAATTATATATATAACACCAATCATTTGGTACTTTCTTTTTTGGTGCTATACTGTCTAGATAATTTTTTGCATACATTGTTTTTCCAACTCCACTTGGTCCTTCTATATACAAATTATAACCTTTTACATTTACATTAATTCCAAATTCTAATGCTTTTATTCCTCTTTCTTGTCCTATTCCATCATTTATTGGTTCTAATTCTTCTGTTGTATTAAATTTAAACATGTTTTGGTCACATACCATTTTTAAGTCTCTATAACTTAATTCATTTTTCTCTTTCATTTTTCTCCTCCGTATATTTTCTATTTTGTCCTAGTTTATCTATTTTATTTTATATTAGTTATCTTTTTTTGTAAAGGGATTTTTTATTATTTTTTGTTGTAATCTTTGGAATTTATTATTATATATAAGGAAATCTTTCCATCAAATCTCAAAAATACACCTCATTTCTGAGATGTATCTTTATATTATTATTCAACTGTTTTTTCAGTAGTTGTCTCTGTAGCAGGTGTTTCTGCAACTTCTTCAACCTTAGCTGGTTCTTCTGCTAAATCTTCTTTAATAGTAATCATTTTATTTTCGATTCTTGCTCCAACCATTTCTTTAGTCTTAGAAGCTTTACCTGTTCTTTCTCTTAAATAGTAAAGTTTAGCTCTTCTTGCTTTACCAACTCTAACTACTTCTACTTTTTCAACTAATGGTGAATGGATTAAAAATGTTTTTTCTACACCTACACCATAAGAGATTTTTCTTACAGTAAATGTTTCGTTAAGTCCTCCACCTTGTTTTTTAATTACAATTCCTTCAAATACTTGGATTCTTTCTTTATTTCCTTCTTTAATTTTAACATGAACTCTAACTGTATTACCAACTTTGATTTCAGGTATAGCATTTTTTAATTGTTCATATTCTATTGCCTTTATAACATCCATTGTATTTACCTCCTTCTTTAATTATGCAAGCGGTGCTTTGAATTGTAGATGAGCACATTGCATTATTTATTTACATCTAATTTTTTTATATATTCTTTGTCTTTTTCAGACAAACTTACATTTTCTAAAAGCTCTGGTCTTTTTAGATATGTATTTTTTAAAGCTTCACATCTTCTCCATTTGTTAATATTTTCATGATGACCTGAAAGTAATATTTCTGGTACTTTTATTCCCTCAAAATTTTCTGGTCTTGTATATTGAGGATATTCTAGAATTCCTTGTGAAAAAGATTCTTCTGAAGTTGAATCTTCACTTAAAACTCCATCTACATATCTACTTACAGAATCAATCAATACCATTGCTGGAATTTCTCCTCCTGTTAGTACATAATCTCCTATAGATATTTCCTCATCTACAATCTTATCTATTACTCTTTGATCTATTCCCTCATAATGTCCACAAAGTAAAATAAGATGTTCTTGTTTGCTTAATTCTTCTACTTTTTTTTGATTTAATATTTTTCCTTGTGGTGTTAGATATATTACTTTTGCGTTTTCATCTTTTATTGATTTATATGCATCATAAACAACATCTGCCTGCATTACCATGCCTGCTCCACCACCATATGGAGTGTCATCTACTTTTTTATGTTTATTTTTAGAAAAATCTCTAATATTTATTAAGTTTATATCTATTAGATTTTTTTCTTCTGCTCTTCCTATTATGCTTTGCTTTATTGGCTCAAACATTTCTGGAAAAAGAGTTAATACATCAAATTTCATAACTTCCTCCATATTATATTAAACCTGGTATAAGATGAACTATAATTCTATCTTCAAGTTTAACTTCTTTTATTACATCATCAATTCCTGGTAATAAAATTTGTTTTCCTAATTCATCTTTTACTACATATATGTCATTAGCACCTGCATTATAAATATCATCTACTTTTCCAAGTAGTTTTCCATCATCTGTATAAACATCTAGTCCAATTAAATCTACTATAAAATATGTTCCCTCTTCAAGAGGTATTGCATATTCTCTATCAACTTCAAGAAACGTATTTTTTAATGTTTGACCATCTTCTGGATTATTTATATTTTCAAGTTTTAGCAATACCATATTTTTATGATATCTAACACTTTCTACTTTATATAGCTTAGATTCTTTTTTGCTTTTGACATATACTTTTTTTAAATCATCAAATCTGTTTATATCATCTGTAAAAGGAATTACTTTTACTTCTCCTTTTATTCCAAATGTGTTTACAATTTGACCTATTTCTAATCTTTTTTGCATGTTTGTACCATTCCTTTCATGGTATAACTTTTGCAATTAAATCTATCCAATAAATTCAACTGTAACTTTTTTATCTTTTCTGTTTGCTACTGCTTTCATTACTGTTCTTATAGATTGTGCAATTTTTCCTTGTCTTCCGATGATTTTTCCCATATCTCCTTCTGCAACTTTAACTTCAAAGATTATGTTTTTTTCACCTTCAACTTCTTTTACTTCAACATCCTCTTGGTTATCTACCAAGTTTTTGATTATTGTTTCTAGAACTTCTTTCATGGATATATCTCCTTTTCTGAGTTTCATCTAAGTAATTAAGAATATTTTATTGCTTAGAAAATTAAGCATTTTTGATTAATGCTTTAACTGTATCAGTTGGTTGTGCACCATTTTTTATCCATTGTTCTAGTTTTTCTTTATCTAAAACTATTGTAGATGGTTTTGTCATAGGATCATATGTTCCTATTTTTTCAATTATTTTTCCATCTCTTGGTGCTCTTGAATCAGCTACTACAATGTGATAGAAAGGAGCTTTTTTCTTTCCTTCTCTTTGCAATCTTATTTTTACCATTATATTCACCTCCCAATTATGTTGAAGTTTATTTTACTTCATGTTTTATATTAAAAATTTAATAACTTATTATTATATATGAATTTAGATTTTAAAGTTTTTTAAATCTTTTGGATCCATATTTTCAATATTTTTCATCATTTTTCTCATGCCACCTTTGTTTGATTTCATTTGTTTCATCATTTTTTGTGTCATTTCAAATGATTTCATAAACTTGTTTACATCTTGTACTGTTGTTCCACTGCCTTTTGCAATACGTAATCTTCTACTTCCATTTAATAATTTTGTATTTCTTTTTTCTTGTTTTGTCATTGAACAAATAATTGCTTCTACTTTATCAAATTCTTTGTCATCGATATTTAAGTCTTTTATTTTATTCATTCCTGGTAACATTTTTAATATTGATGAAAATGAACCCATTTTTTTTACTTGTCTAATTTGAGCTAAATAATCATCTAAATCCAATTCATCTTTTCTTAGTTGCTTTTCTAATCTTTCTGCATCTTCTTGGGTTATGGATTCTTCTGCTTTTTCTATTATTGAAAGCACATCTCCCATTCCAAGTATTCTTGATGTCATTCTTTCTGGATTAAATATTTCTATATCACTTAATTTTTCTCCTGTCGCTGCAAATTTTATTGGTTTTCCTGTGACTTTTTTTACAGAAAGTGCTGCTCCTCCACGTGTATCTCCATCTAACTTTGTTAATACTACTCCATCTATTCCAACTGATTCATTGAATGTTTGAGCTATATTAACTGCATCTTGACCTGTCATTGAATCTACTACTAATAGTATTTCATGTGGCTTAATATTTGTTTTTAGATTTTTTAGTTCTTGCATTAGTTCGTCATCTATGTGTAATCTACCTGCTGTATCTATTATAACTACATCATTCAATTTTGACATTGCTACACTCATTGCTTGTCTACTAATTTGTACAACATCTTTTGAATTTTCATTGCTATATACCGGAATATTTAATTGCTTTCCTACTACTTCTAATTGTTTTATAGCTGCTGGTCTATATACATCACATGCAACTAATAGTGGTTTTTTTCCTTGTTTTCTAAATAGATTTGCAAGTTTTCCTGCTGTTGTTGTTTTTCCTGAACCTTGTAATCCAACTAACATGATTACTGTTGGAGGATTTGGTGTAAAATTAATTTTACTTTCTGTTCCTCCTAATAGTTCTATCATTTCATCTTTTACTATTTTTATTACTTGTTGCCCTGGTGTTAATGATTTCATTACATCTTGACCTAATGCTTTTTCTTGTATGCTGTTAATGAATTCTTTTACAATTTTGTAATTTACATCTGCTTCAAGTAGTGCAAGTTTTACTTCTCTTAGCATTTCTTTTAAGTCTGATTCTGTAATTCTCGCTTTTCCTCTTAATTTTCTTGTTATTTCTTGTAGTCTTGATGATAATCCCTCAAATGCCATAATACCATTCCTTTCTTTTGTTTATACTAAACAATTCAATTCTTTTTTTACTTCTTCTAATATATTTGAAACTTTTTCGTCTGATGAATCTTTTTGTATTTTGTTTAAGTTTACTAATATATGTTGTACTAGTTTTTCTTGATTAATTGTCTTTTTCATAAACAATAGCTTTTCTTCGTATTCGAAAAGTTTTTTCTCTCCTTTCTTGATGATGTCTCTTACTCCTTGTCTTGTTATTTCTTCATTTTCTGCAATTTCTGATAAAGATAAGTCTTCATTGTAGTAGTAGTCTATTACTTTGTATTGTTTTTTTGTTAATAGTTCTCCGTAGATTTGTAATAACATGCTTATTTCTACCTTTTTTTCCATACTACTACCCTCTTCCTTAAGTGATTACATTTCTTTTTATATATAATAAAAAGGTGTAATGCTAATATACTTTACACCTTTTTTGCTGTTTTGTCAAGTGTTTTGGCAATTTTTTTGAAATTTCAGAATATTATTTGAATATTTTATATATTATTTTTCTTCTTTATTCAAAAACTTAAACTCAACATATAATTTATCTGCAACTGCTTGTACAACATTTTTTAAAAGATATTGTTCTTCTGTCATTCGCTCAATATTAGGGAATTCTTTTTTAGTAAATACATTTTTTATTGATATTTCCAAATTTGCACAAAATCTATTGTATGCTTTACTTACCTCAAAATATTGTATTGTTAAAGAAATAAGTTTTCCTATATCACTTATACTATATACTTGTTTTAATACACAAATTACCATTAAGTATGCAAGATGTGTTCTATTATATTTTTTCTTTTCTGGTGCTGGTAATATTCCTTGTTTTACATAATTGTTTATCATAGTTTTTGTTATTATTTTATCTTCTTTGTTTGAAGAGTATTGAAATAGATATTTTTCTAAATAGTTTACTACTTGGTCTAAATATAAATCTATTTCAGGTAGTTCATTCCATCTTGGTATATGAACTTTCATTATCATTTCTTCTAAATTTTCTTGCATTATCTCACATCCTTTATTTCCCTATTTTAACAGAAAAACCTAAAAATATCAAGTAATTGCTAACATTGCATTTACTTGATATTTTTATATTCGAGTATATCCCCCTAATGGTATTTTACTTAAGTATTCTAAGTGTATTAAAAATTGTTAATATTGTAACACCAACATCTGCAAAAACAGCTTGCCACATTCCTCCAATTCCTATAACACTAAATAATAATATTAATATTTTTATACTTATTGCAAAAATCAAATTCTGTTTAATTATTCTACAAGTTTTTTTAGAAATTTTTATTGAAGCTAATATTTTAGAAATATTGTCTGTCATTATAACAACATCTGATGCTTCTATAGCAGATTCTGAACCAACTCCTCCCATTGATATTCCAACATCTGCCCTAGCTAAAACTGGAGCATCATTTATTCCATCTCCAACAAATGCAACTTTTTCTTTTGGATTTTTTGAGTGTTTATTAATAATTTTTTCAAGCTCATTATATTTTCCTTGTGGTAACATTTCTGATTTTATATTTTGTATTCCAATCTTCTTTCCTACACTTTGGGCTATTTTTTCATTATCTCCTGTAAACATATTTGTTGTTATTCCTAAATCTTTTAATTGTCTAATTGTTTCTTTTACTCCTTCTTTTATTGTATCTCCTAAATATATTATTCCAATTAGTTTTTCATTAACTTTTACAAAAATTTGTGTGTATTCTTCACTTGTTTTATTGTTGTTTGTTTTTTCTATATCACTATTTACTAATGATTCATTTCCTACTAATATTGTATTTCCTTTATATTTATAACTTATTCCTTTTCCTGCTATTTCTTTAAATTCTTGAATTTCTACATCGTCCATTGGATGTGCTTTTATTATTGATTTTGCTATAGGATGATTAGAAAATTTTTCTCCCATAACTGCATACTCTAAAATTTCTTGCTCACTATGTTCTTCAAATTTTTCTATTTTTTGTATTTCAAACTCGCCTTTTGTTAGTGTTCCTGTTTTGTCAAATACAATTTCTTTTATATCTTTTATAGCATCTATGTAGTCACTTCCTTTTATTAATATTCCCTCTTTTGATGATTTTCCTATTCCTGAAAAATAACTAAGTGGTACAGAAATTGCTATTGAACAAGGACATGAAATTACTAAAAATATTAGTGCTCTATAAATACTTCCATTATTTCCAGTATAAGGTATTTGTGTAAATATTGGCAAGAATATTGCTACAACTATTGCTAATGCTATTACAATAGGTGTGTATATTCCTGATGCTTTATTAACAAATGTTTCTGTTTTGGCTTTTTTGTCTGTTGCATTTTCTACTAAATCTAAAATTCTACTTACTGTTGAATTTTCATATTTTTCTGTAACTTTTACTTCTATCATTCCATCTACAACAATACTTCCTGATAATGCTTGCTGATTTTCTGTTATTTTTGTTAATTTACTTTCTCCTGTTAATGACGCTGTATTTAAATCTGCTGTTCCTTTTGTAACTATTCCATCTAGTGGTATCTTTTCTCCCTCTTTTACTAATATTGTATCACCTATTTTAACTTCTTCTGGAGAAATTCTTTTTATTTCATTTCCATTTTTTAAATTTGCATATTCTGGTTTTATGTCCATTAAATCTTTTATTGATTTTCTACTTTTATTTATTGATTTTTCTTCTAATATTTTTCCTATTTCATATAAAATTATTACCATTAGTCCTTCCATATATTCTCCAACTAAGTATGCTCCTACACATGAAACAGTTATTAGAAAATTTTCATTTATTTTTTTACTTGTTATTAACATTTTTAATGCATTTTTGGCTGTTCTATATAATAAAATTATGTATCCAACTATTACTAGAACTTTATTGATTTCTGATGGGAGTTTTAAGTACATACCTATCCCTGCAATTAATATTCCTATTAATAACCTTATTATTTGATTTCCTATTTTTGATTTTTCTTCTTTTTTACTGTCATTTAATTCTATCATTTCTACTTCTGGTTCTTGTTCTTTTACTGCTTTTCTTACTTCTTCTACAGATACTTCTTCTGTTTCATATGTTAATTTTAGTTTTGCAAAATTTACATTTACATTATATAACTTTGGATTTTTTTCTAATTTTTCTTGTATTTCGTTTGCACATGCTGCACAGTCTAAATCTTTTAATATAAATTCATATTTTTTCACTTTACAACTTCCTTTCTATGATGATATTTATTCTACTATTTATTTGTGTTCATAACTTTCTTCTATATGTCTTTTTGCCATCTCATACATTTCGGAAACATGTTCGTCATCTAAAGAATAATAAACTATTTTTCCCTCTTTTCTAAATTTTACAAGTTTTGCTTGTTTTAATACTCTTAATTGATGTGATATTGCAGATTGTGTTGAATTTGTTATTTCTGATATATCTCCTACACATAATTCTGCTTCTAATAATGCACTTATTATTTTCATTCTTGTTGTGTCTCCAAATACTTTAAATACTTCTGCTATATCAAATAGTAGGTCATCACTTGGCATTATCTTTTTTATTTTTTTTACTTTTTCTATATCTATTATTCCTTCTTCCATTTTTCCCTCCTTATTCTTTTGTTTTATCACATGAATAGTTGTTCATATGTTTACATTTTCATATTAACATTATTATATGTTTTTGTCAACATTTTTGTTAAATATTTTATTAACTATAGATGGCAATATTAAATAGCCATCTAACATATGTTAAATGACTATTTCTTTAAATCTTTCTTCTTTGCATATTATAACAAATTTTAGAAACTAAATTGTTAGGTGCAATTTTTGAGCCAAACCTTGCTAATTTTATTTTCCATCCTGGTACTATGTAAAATTTTCCATTTAAAAATTTCTTTACTGCATATTTTGCAACATATTCACTACTTAATCCTTTTAATGCAAACTGTACGTCTGCTACTTTATTAAAATTTGTATCAACTGGACCTGGACATAATATACTTATTTGTACATCAGACTTTTCTCTTCTTAATTCTTCTCTAATTGCTTCAGAAAGTCTTACAACATATGCTTTTGTTGAATAATATGTTGCCATTAGTGGTCCTGGCATAAATCCTGCAATAGATGCTACATTTAAAATTTTTCCATTGTTTTTCTTTTTCATATCTTGTAAATATAATTTTGTTAATACATGATATGCAATAATATTTGTATTTATCATTTGTATTTCTTTATCTAAACTTGTTTTATCAAAATATCCACAATCTCCAAATCCTGCATTATTAACAAGTATATCTACATCTGTATAATTTTCATGTAATTTTTCGCAATTTTTCGAGTCTGAAATATCCATACTTACAACTTCTACATTTGTTTTTAATTCTTCTTTTATTTCATTTAATCTTTCTAAATTTCTTGCTACTAATACTAAGTCATACCCTCTTTTACTCAATTCTCTTGCTATATCTCTTCCAATTCCAGATGAAGCTCCTGTTATTAATGCTTTCATTATATTTTCCTCCTTGATTATGTTATTCGCTTTTTCAAAATCCAGTTTGAAAAGTATTTTTAAATATATTAACAATAGCTCTAAATAATATATTTTCCTCATATAATCCTGCAAAAAATCTTTTTACTACTGGTATTTGGTATATTAACATACATAATAAAATTATAATTATTATACATGCAAAAAATTTTAAATAGTATTTTAAATCATGTTTATATTCAACTCTATATTCTCTATTTTTCATATCTTCTACATATGCATCTTGATATGCTTTATTATATGCATTTGAAGTAACTTGTCTTATTTGTTCTTTAAATACTTTATTCATGTTTGAAATTGTATTATTTGATTGTCTTATATTTTGATTTTCTTGTTTTATCGAACTATTATTATTTTTTTGTAAATTATTTATAATTTCTTCCAATCTATTTTTTAATTGTTTATTTTCTCCTACTATCCTATCATATTCAGATTTTGATATTGTTGTAGTTTGTAATTGTTCGTCATATGTTTCTCTTTTGTAATCATCAATTAATATAGAATATGCTTCATTTATATCTTTCATTTTTTCTTCATATTCTTTTTGATTTTCATTATTTTGTAAGTCTGGATGATATTTTTTTACAAGTGTTTTATATGCCTTTTCTATTACTTCAGGTGATGCCTTTTTATCTACCTCTAATATTTCATAATAATTTTTCACATCTTTCTCCATTCTCTATATTTTGCTAGTTAATTTAATATCTATATGTCTTCTTCAATTATTTCACAATTATTCATTTTTATCTCAGATAAATTTTTGCTTTCTGGCATTCCATAGAGATATGCTTTTATAATTTTTCCAACTCCTCCATGTGCAACTATCAGTAGTGTTTTGTTTTTATATTTTTGTTTTATTTCATTTATGAATTCTAAAATTCTTTTTTCAAAATCATGTAAATTTTCACCTTTAGGAATATTATAATTTAAATTATAATCCCATATTTTTTCTTCTATTTCTTCTGTTATATCATGTCCTTCATATTCTCCCAATTTTCTTTCTCTTAATCTTTCGTCAATTATTACTGGTATATTTTTTTCTTTATTTATTATTTCAGCTGTTTGTTTTGCTCTATACATAGG
>OJNH01002743.1_pt1 | contig 11988 bp, 6 predicted proteins | sample 1597361 | NCBI WGS metagenome assembly OJNH01 (sample SAMEA2452136, study PRJEB22498) | human gut metagenome | biome: human feces; feature: human gut; material: feces | place: Australia | collected 2012
TGCCATAGGTTGCGCCGTGGCGGCCGGAACGGAGATCGGACAGTCTTTCACCACCTACAGAAGCGGGGATCCGATGGATTTTCTGGCGGATTTCACCGCACTCGCCAGCACGTCGGTGATCACGTTGCTGGCCGAATTGCTGATATTCAAGAACAAACGATAGTATGATCAAACGATTAATAACCCTATTCGCTGTCGCCGGGGCATTTTCCACAGGCCTTGCGGCGCAGTCTGTAAAGGAATTCAAGGATGCGGTTGACTCACTCCAGACCCTTGTTGTCGAAAGGACAGGTGTGTCATCGCAGGTCAAGGCCAACAAGGTCGTCAGACGAGGCTATGATCTTGACTTTTATTTCACACCGGCTATGGGGGATTTCCCTTGGCGGTCAAAGGACGTGAAGTGGCTCAGGAAGACACTCACGGATCTGATGCCGGAATCTTGTTCCAAGTACGGGATCGGGAATCTGTTCGTGGGCAAGAACAGGCTGGAATCATACGTTGTGCCGCAGGTCGGCAATGACGGGAAATCCATTGACAACAAATTCAGGACAAAGGACTTACGTAACACCCATCCGTTTGTCACCAAAATGGATGAGGAAGACTTTTCCCAAGGTCTGGCAGGACGTAACATAGCCCTCTGGCAGAGCCACGGCCGCTATTTCGAGGAGAAGACCGACCGTTGGGAATGGCAGCGTGCACGTATCTTCCAGACCGTGGAAGACCTCTACACCCAAAGCTACGTATTGCCTTTCCTCGTGCCGATGCTGGAAAATGCCGGTGCCAACGTGCTGCTTCCCCGCGAACGCGATTGCCAGACGGCAGAAGTCATCGTAGACAATGACGGTTGCCTGACCGGCCGTTCCGTCTATACAGAAAATTCCGGTGACAAGCTCTGGAGCCAGGGAGCAGGACAAGGCTTCGCCCACCTGCGCCCCCAATACATAGACTTTGAGAATCCTTTCAAGGAAGGCACTTACCGCGCTATAGAAACCATCAAGAAAGGAAACGCAAGCACCGCCGAATGGATTCCCGAAATCCCTTCGACCGGACAATACGCCGTATACGTCTCTTACCAAACCTTGCCAAACAGCGCGGACGATGCCCTTTACACCGTCTATCACAAAGGCGGCACCACGCAGTTCAAGGTAAACCAGCAAATGGGAGGCGGCACCTGGATTTACCTCGGCACCTTCGGCTTCAATGCCGGTCGGAACAATGAATGCAAAGTCGTTCTGAGCAACCTTTCCTCCAAAGTAGGAAGAATCATCACCGCCGACGCCGTGAAGATTGGCGGCGGTATGGGGAACATCGCCCGCCGCATCTCCAACGAGGGCGCTACGGAAAACCTGAAAAGCTCCGACACCCGCAACCTGCAAAACACCCATACAGGCAACATCCAAGACCGTGTAACCTATTCTCCATTGTCCACTATCAATTATCAACTATCTAACTATCCCCGTTTCTGCGAAGCCGCCCGCTACTGGCTGCAATGGGCAGGCATACCGGACAGCGTATATTCAGAAAGCAACGGAAAGAACGACTATACCGACGACTACAAATGCCGTGGTATCTGGGTGAACTACCTTTCCGGAGGCTCTGCCGTGAATCCGACGGAGAGAGGGCTGAACATCCCCGTCAACATGGCCTTCGCCTTCCACTCCGATGCAGGAACTACACTGAACGATTCCATCATCGGGACACTCGGCATCTACTATACCAACGCCTACAATGAGAAGTTCGCTAACGGAGCATCACGCTATCTGAGCCACGACCTGACAGACTTGATTCAGTCCAACATCGTGCGTGACGTGCGTACCCTCTACGAACCTCAATGGACACGCCGTGGCAAATGGAACCAATCTTACTATGAGGCCCGTGTACCCCGCGTACCTACCATGCTGCTCGAACTGCTTTCCCATCAAAACTTTGCAGACATGCGCTACGGACTGGACCCACGTTTCCGTTTCACCGTAAGCCGCGCCATCTATAAAGGTATGTTGCAGTTCCTCTGCTCACAATACCACATGGATTATGTAGTGCAACCGCTACCGGTAGACCACATGGCCCTGCGCATGACCGGTGAAAATGAAGTGGAACTGACCTGGCGACCCGTAGCGGATGCGTTGGAACCGACTGCCATAGCAGAGAAATACATTGTCTATACCCGCATCGGCGACGGAGATTTCGACAACGGAGTATTGGTGGACGGCAACAGTTACCGCACCACACTCCCCGCCGGCATGGTGTGCAGCTACAAGGTTACCGCTGTCAACAAGGGCGGTGAAAGTTTCCCTTCCGAAATTCTTTCTGCCGGACGGGCGTTCAATTCCAAAGGTACCGTATTGGTGATAAACGGATTCGACCGTATCAGTGCCCCTGCCGACTTTACGGCACCCACCCCCGCCGACACCCTCCTTGCCGGATTTCTGGATGAGCAGGACCACGGGGTCCCCTATATCCGGGACATCAGCTACATTGGCAAGATGAAGGAATACCGCCGTTCCATTCCCTGGATGGACGACGATGCCTCCGGTTTCGGCGACAGCTATGGGAACTACGAAACTCAAGTGATTGCAGGAAATACGTTCGATTATCCTGCCATACATGGTGCCGCTATCCTGAAAGCGGGATATTCGTTTGTATCGGTTAGTAATGAAAGTCTCTCCCCCGTAGGAAAGGGAGAGAAGAATACTCCAGTGGATATGAGGGAGTATAGGTATGTGGACTTGATACTTGGGAAGCAATGCCAGACCAAGATGGGACGGGGAGGCGTAAAACCGTTGGAGTTCAAGACTTTCAGCAAACCGATGCAGGAGGCTATTGTGGCTTATTGTAAGCAAGGTGGAAATATCTTTGTTTCGGGCGCTTTTGTAGGAACGGATTTATGGGACAACCGCCTTGCAACTGCCGACGAAGCCGACAAGAAATTTGCGATGGAAGTACTGAAATATAAGTGGCGTGTGGGACAAGCGGCTACAATGGGTAAGGTGAAAAGCGTAGCTTCTCCGTTCCCCGCCCTTTCAGGAAACTATACCTATCACAATGAGCTGAATGCCGATTCGTATGTGGTGGAATCACCGGACGCCATTGAACCGGCAACCAAAGATGCACACACCGTAATGCGGTATTCTGAAAACAACCTGAGTGCCGGTGTGGCCTACCAGGGCGACTACAAGACTTTTGTATTGGGATTCCCTTTTGAATCCATACGTACTGATTCTGAAAGAGAGGCACTCATGAATGCTGTGCTGACATTCTTCAACGACAACAAATAATATCAACCAATCATCATCTATGAACAGAAGACTGTTAATAATTGTCCTGATGGCTTGCCTGCTCCCCCTGGGGATGCAGGCACAGCAAGGGACATTCCGTTTTGCCCAACTGACAGACATTCATCTGACCCCGAACAATCCGAATCCCACTGAGGACTTGCTGCGTTCCATAGCACAGATTAATGCCACCGACAGTATTGACTTTGTCCTGGTGACGGGCGACCTGACCGAAGAAGGCGACCGTGCCACCATGGAAAAAGTGAAATCGTGCCTTGACTTGCTGAAAGTACCCTACCACGTAGCCCTTGGCAACCATGAAACGAAATGGAGCGACTCCGGCTGCACCGCTTTCGGAGAAATCTTTGGCGGCGAACGCTTCGAGTTCGAGCATAAGGGATTCCTTTTCCTCGGCTTCAACTCCGGTCCGCTGATGCGTATGGCCTACGGGCATGTAGTGCCGCAAGATATCCGTTGGATGACGGAGGAAATGGAGAAAAATGGCAAAGACAAACCGGTGATACTTGTCACCCACTACCCGCTAATGGACGGGGATGTGGACAACTGGTATGAGGTGACGGATGCCGTCCGCCCTTACAACGTGCGCCTGTTTATCGGCGGGCATTATCACAGCAACCGGGATTTACGTTATGACGGCATTCCGGGCGTACTGATGCGCAGCAACCTGCGCGACAAAGAAGGAAAACCGGGTTATGGCATTTACGAAGTAACCAAAGACTCCATCCGTGTATACACGCAACGTATCGGCGAGCCTAAGAAGCAATGGGCTGCCTTCTCGCTGGCCGGGCAATATTACGACCGCAATGGAAAAGCGGAGAAATATCCCGACTTCTCGGTCAACAAGGAATATCTGAAAGTAAAGGAACAATGGATGGTACAGACGGGTGCAGGCATTTACTGCTCGCCCGCCGTAGAAAAAGATAAAGTGTTCGTAGGAGACGATATGGGACGGCTGACAGCCTACGCCCTGAAAAACGGCAAAAAGCTATGGAGCTTTGAATCCGGCAAACGTATTGTCGGTACTCCGGCCGTAAGCGAAGGTATCGTTGTATTCGGGTCTGCCGACCGCCACATCTACGGATTGAATGCCAAAGACGGCAACCTGCTCTGGACGGTAAGAGCTGCCGAACCGGTACTCGGAGCCGTGACCATCGCAGACGGTACCGCCTACATCGGTGCCAGTGATGCCACTTTCCGCGCCACAGACATCCATACAGGAAAAGTAATCTGGACCTACACCGGCGTGAAGGGCTACATCGAAACCAAGCCGTTGGTGACGGAAGACAAGGTCATCTTCGGCGCATGGGACAATACACTGTATGCCTTGAACAAGACTGACGGACGTGAGTTGTGGAAATGGACGGGCGGACTGACCCGCATGCACTTCTCTCCTGCCGCCGTATGGCCGGTAGCTGCCGACGGCAAAGTATTCATTACCGACCCGCAACGCGCCATGACCGCCATAGACATCCATACGGGCAATACCGTGTGGCGCACCTTCCAGTCCATGGTGCGCGAGACCATCGGACTTTCCGAAGACGGTGAACGTATCTATAGCAAAACGATGAACGACAGCATTGTTTGCTATGCAGCTCAAGGAGATACTCCGCGGGAGTTGTGGGCAACCAATGTAGGTTTCGGTTATGAGCATGCCCCCTCCATGCAAGTGGAAAAAGAGGGGGTAATGTTTGGCAGTACCAAAGAAGGACTTATCTTCGCACTGGAAGGAAAAACAGGCAAAGTACTGTGGAAACATAAAATAGGAAATTCACTCATCAGTACCGTAGTTCCGTTGAACGGCCACGAAGTTCTATTCACGGCAACCAGCGGGGAAGTGGGACTTCTGAGAATTAAAAATTGAGAATTAAAAATTAAAAGATATATCATGAATAAAATCAGTTGCTTTCTTCCCTACGCAGGAAAAGAACAAGTAGAAAAAACAGTGAATAGCCTACAGGCGACAGGACTTATAGAAGAAATCCGGTTAATCACGACCGATGCCACTCTGGAATCGCTCCCGGACTGCGAAATATTGTTTGTTGACATGCCCTACAGCAGTGCAACTCTCAAAGCTATTGCTAATGCAGCCAAGGGAGAATACACATTGCTTTATACCAAAGAGACTACGCTCGAAATGGGTATGTTTGCACTGGAACGTATGATACACATCCTTGAAGATTCAAGCGCCGGTATGGTATATGCCGACCACTACCAAATAGCAGACGGCAAGCAGAGCAACGCTCCGGTAATCGACTACCAATTCGGTTCCTTGAGGGATGACTTCAACTTTGGCTCCCTGCTCCTTTTCAACACCGAAAAACTAAAGGAAGCCGCCGGACACATGAAGTCTGACTACAACTTCGCCGGACTTTACGACCTGCGCTTGAAATTGAGCCAACATTCAAACTTGGTACATATCAACGAATACTTATACAGCGAGGTGGAAAACGATACCCGCAAGAGCGGCGAAAAGATTTTCGACTATGTAGACCCCAAAAACCGTGACCGCCAGATTGAGATGGAGCAGGCATGTACCGAACATCTGAAAGAAATCGGGGGATATCTGGCACCGGAGTTCAAGAAGATTGAGTTCTCTGCCGGTAACTTTGAGTATGAAGCTTCGGTCATCATTCCGGTGCGCAACCGTATCCGTACCATCCGCGATGCCATCAAGTCGGTACTGATGCAGAAGACAGACTTCAAATATAATCTTATCATCATCGACAACCACTCCACAGACGGCACAACGGAAGCCATCGACGAATTCAAGGACGACGAACGCCTCATCCATATCGTCCCCGAACGCAACGACCTCGGTATCGGCGGTTGCTGGAATGTAGGTGTACACCACCCCAAGTGTGGCAAGTTTGCCGTGCAGCTGGACAGCGATGACGTATACAAAGACGAAAATACACTCGCCATCATGGTCCGCGCCTTCTACGAGCAGAACTGCGCCATGGTGGTAGGCACCTATATGATGACGGACTTCAACATGAACATGATTGCTCCGGGCATCATCGACCACAAGGAATGGACTCCGGCAAACGGACGCAACAACGCCCTCCGCATCAACGGTCTGGGTGCCCCGCGCGCCTTCTATACCCCGGTGCTGCGCGAAGTGAAAGTACCCAATACCAGCTATGGCGAAGACTATGCACTGGGACTGAACTTCTCCCGCCAATACCAGATAGGACGTGTGTACGACGTGGTCTACCTCTGCCGCCGTTGGGACGACAATTCCGACGCCTCACTGGATATTGTAAAAATGAACGGACACAACCTTTACAAAGACCGTATCCGTACTTGGGAACTCCAAGCACGCATAGCAATGAACAAGAAAAAGTGATTGCACACCGTAAATCATCAAATAACAGACAAGCTCATGAATCAAACGATACACAATCTTCTAACCGGACAACTGGCATCCTGGGAGACGGCACGCAACAATTATGCTGCCCTCTCCGGTGTGCGGGTGAAAGAGCTGAATGTAAACGGCATACCCTATAAGGTACAGTTCAACCCGGCACGCATCGTTTCCTCCGGTGCCAAGGTGGATGCCAAGTCCATTCAGGAACGAAAATGCTTTCTGTGCCCGGCAAACCTGCCACCGGTACAGAAAGGTATCCCATTTGGCGGGCACTACCATATTCTGGTGAATCCGTTCCCCATTTTCCCTCGCCACCTGACGATACCGGAACTGGCGCATACTCCCCAACGCATCGCTTCCCGCTTCACCGATATGCTGGAGCTGGCCGAGGCGCTGACGGAATATACCATTTTCTACAACGGTCCCCGATGTGGCGCCTCCGCCCCCGACCATGCTCATTTCCAGGCAGGAAACAAAGGGTTCATGCCTATTGAAAAGGACTGGCGCGGACAGACTGCCGGGAAAATAGCCGATTATAGGAAAGCAGCACTGTGGTATCTTGACGACGCTCCCCGTGCCACACTTGTGATTGAATCCACCTCCAAAGAGGACGCGGCAGACTTGTTCGACATCATTTACCGTTCTCTGGACGTGAAACCCGAAGAAGACGAGCCGATGATGAACGTACTGGTCCTATACGAGGCCGACCGTTGGGTGGTCTTTGTCTTCCCGCGCGAGAAACACCGCCCCGCCTGCTATACTGCCGAAGGAGAAGCCAATCTGTTGAGCAGCCCGGCATCCGTCGACTTGGGAGGTGTCTTTATCACCCCCGTAGAAAAGGATTTCTTGAAAATCACTGCGGAAGACGTGGCGCAGATATTAAGTGAAGTATGCCTCTCTGCCACAGATTTCCACAAGGTACGGCAGCGTATCAGGGAAAAAATATGACTTCTGAAATCCAAGAACTCTAATTTTAAAGAAATACCATTATGAAAGAGCCCAAAGTACAAGTAGGCATTCTGTTTGAACCGCAGATAGAATTCGTTTTGCTGAATCCGTATCGCATGGACGGAACGGAAGTCAGCGGCAAGCAGGTAGTGACCTACGACGAAGGCAAGATTCTCTGGAATGGACGCCGGTATGACGAACTGCTGTTTGAACCGCAACACGAGCAGACCGATGCCTTCGAACTATTGGACGTTACCATCGGCATCAATTTCCATTGGGAGCGCAAGGAAGACCAGCGTTTTCTGGGTGCTCTCAAAATCATCGTTGAGAATGGAAAGCTCACCGGCATCAACGTCATCCATGTAGAAGATTATCTGACCAGCGTCATCTCCTCCGAGATGAGTGCCACCGCTTCTCTGGAGCTGCTCAAGGCACACGCTGTCATCTCCCGAAGCTGGCTACTGGCACAAATACAAAAGAATAAGGAAATCACCGAAGCCCAAGCTAACTACTCGGCCTTTACGCAGACCGACGAAGAGCTGATTCGCTGGTACGACCGAGAAGACCACACACGTTTCGATGTATGCGCCGACGACCATTGTCAACGCTACCAGGGCATTACACGTGCCTCTACCGATATTGTGAAACAAGCCATCTCCGCTACCCGCGGCCAGGTACTGACATCTGATGGTAAGATTTGCGACGCCCGTTTCTCCAAATGCTGCGGCGGTGCTTTCGAGGAGTTCCAATACTGCTGGGAAGACATCAAATACCCCTATCTTGCCCAACAACGAGACAGCAAAACGCACGCCACACTGCCCGATTTGACGCAGGAAGTCGAAGCGGACCGCTGGATTCGTACCTCCCCCGAAGCATTCTGCAACACCACCGACAAGAAAATCCTCTCGCAGGTACTCAATAACTATGACCAGGAGACTACGGACTTCTATCGCTGGAAAGTGGAATATACCCAGGAAGAGCTTTCAGCCCTCATTCTGAAACGTTCAGGCATTGACTACGGACAAATCATCGACCTTATCCCCATAGCCCGCGGAACCAGCGGACGCCTCTGGAAACTGAAGATTGTGGGAACCAAACGCACACTCACCATCGGCAAGGAACTGGAAATCCGCCGCACGCTCTCCACTTCACACCTCTACAGCTCTGCCTTCGTGGTAGACAAAGAGGAGTTGTCCGCCGAAGGCATTCCCGGACGCTTCATCCTCACCGGTGCCGGTTGGGGGCATGGTGTGGGACTTTGCCAAATAGGTGCAGCCGTGATGGGCGAGCAAGGGTATAAGTATGATGCAATACTGTTGCACTACTATATAGGTGCCAGCATTGACAAGCTGTATGAATAATCGAATAGAACACAATAAATCAATATCATGAACCATACAAAAAACATATCGCCATGGGCATGGGTACCCACCTTGTACTTTGCACAAGGCATTCCATATTTTATCGTAAACAACATCTCCGTGATGATGTTTACCAAAATGGGCGTACCGAACGGAGAAATGGCCTTGTTCACAAGCCTGCTCTATCTGCCATGGACTATCAAACCCTTCTGGAGCCCGTTTGTCGACATCATCAAGACCAAAAGATGGTGGACCCTTTCCATGCAGATTCTGATGTCTGTGGCATTCATCCTGCTGACGCTGTCCATTCCACGGCCGGACGAGGCGACTATGGCGGCCGGAACAACCCCCATCAGCATGTTCAGCATCACGCTGATGCTGTTCATCATCACGGCTTTTGCCTCTGCCACACACGACATTGCCGCCGACGGCTTCTACATGCTGGCACTGAAACAGAGTGACCAGGCAGCCTTCGTTGGCATCCGAAGCACGTTTTACCGGCTCGCCTCTATCTTCGGACAAGGCGTGCTCGTAGCCATTGCCGGCGCCATCGAACTGAGAACCGAAAACATTCCGCTGTCATGGACCATCACGATGCTGGTTACAGCCGTTCTGTTCAGCCTGGTGACGTTCTATCACCTCTTTGCAGTCCCCAAACCCACCTCAGATAAGTCAACACTGGCTGCCGATGCCGCCACTGCAGGAGCTATATTCAGAGAATTCGGACGAACATTCGCCACCTATTTTACCAAACCGGGCGCATTGCTGGCCATCGTGTTCATGTTGCTGTACCGCCTGCCTGAAGCATTCCTCATCAAAATGTGTATGCCTTTCCTGGTTGCCTCCAAAGAATCGGGAGGTCTGGAACTATCGACAGCAGAAGTAGGTATCGTATACGGCACCATCGGAGTCATATTCCTCACCCTGGGCGGTATCCTCGGAGGATTGTTCGCATCACGCATTGGCTTGAAAAAATCCATCTGGTGGATGGCAGGATGCATGACTCTGCCATGCCTGACGTTTGTCTATCTTGCCATTGCCCAGCCCGACAATCTGTTTGCTATCTCAACCGCCATCGCCATCGAGCAATTTGGCTACGGCTTCGGTTTCACGGCCTACATGCTCTACATGATGTACTTCTCCGAAGGTGAATTCAAAACATCCCACTATGCCATCTGTACCGCATTCATGGCACTAAGCATGATGATACCAGGTATGTTTGCGGGATATATCCAGGAGGCTATCGGATATACGGACTTCTTCTGGTTGGTAATGATATGCTGTTTCGCCACGGTTGTTGTCACCATTTTTGCAGACAGAAGGATAGACCCGGAATATGGAAAAAAATGATTAATGGTTAATGATTAATGTTTTGTGAGTAATATTTAGTGATTGGTTATGAAGAGGACTATTATTATATCCTTGCTCTGCCTCCTTTGCGGAGGTGCGATGCAAGCACAGAAGATCAGAATAAAGACCGGTATCGAGGTACTGAAAGAACAGAATTTCCGATGCCTGGAAGGTAAGCGTGTAGGATTGATTACCAACCCGACGGGGGTGGACAACCGGATGAGGTCCACCATTGACATCCTGCACGAGGCGCCCAACGTGAACCTTGTGGCACTCTACGGCCCCGAACACGGCGTGCGCGGCGATGTGCACGCAGGCGACCATGTGACGGACATCAAAGACGCGACTACCGGACTGCCCGTCTATTCGCTTTACGGAAAGACCCGCAAGGCCACGCCGGACATGCTGAAAGATGTGGATGTATTAGTGTATGATATCCAAGACATCGGTTGCCGTTCCTTTACCTACATCAGCACCATGGGACTGGCCATGGAAGCCGCTGCCGAAAACGGCAAGGAATTCATTGTGCTGGACCGGCCCAATCCCGTAGGCGGATTGAAGATTGAAGGCAACTTGGTTGAAGATGATTGCATTTCTTTTGTAAGCCAGTTTAAAATTCCGTACCTTTACGCCCTCACTTGCGGTGAGCTGGCACTGATGCTCAATGGCGAGAAGATGTTGAAGGATGGGGAACAATGTAATCTCCACATAGTGAAGATGAAAGGCTGGAAACGCAAGATGGATTATACCCAAACCGGACTGCAATGGGTTCCCTCCTCTCCACACATTCCACATCCTCATTCTGCATTCTTCTACCCCGTCAGCGGCATTCTGGGCGAACTAGGATATATGTCTATCGGCGTGGGGTATACCATTCCGTTCCAGATGTTTGCCGCACCATGGATGGAAGCGGAAAAGCTGGCCGGAAACCTGAACCGTCTGAACGTACCGGGGGTCATCTTCAGACCGATGTACCTAAAGCCGTTCTATAGTGTAGGCAAAGGCGAGTTGCTGCAAGGTGTGCAAGTGCACATCATGGATTTCGGCAAAGCACCGTTGAGCGACCTGCAATTCCTGGTCATGCAGGAAGTCGCCGCCCTCTATCCTGACCGTGCCGTGTTTGACCATGCCGACAAGGGACGTTTCTCGATGTTCGACAAAGTAAGCGGTTCGCGGCAGATACGCGAGCGCTTCGCGAAGCGGAACCGTTGGGAGGACATACGCGACTACTGGTATAAAGATGCCGAAGACTTCCGTAAGCTGTCGAAAAAGTATTATTTATATAAATAAATTTACAGATAAACAAGGAAGGGAAAAGAGCCTGATACGGAGACTATTTCAGTCGTATACAGAACCACATTCAGTCGTATACTTAAATATATTCAGTATACGACTGAATGTACCCCCTCGTAAGACACGTTTACAGAGCACTTTGAAGCGAAGTGATGCAATATAAAAAAAGTGAACATGAAAGAGCATAGTTACATGGCTTTCCTGCAGGAAGCAAAACAATTCATTCCGCAGGAAAGGATTTACACCGACGAACTTCGCCGGCTGGCTTGGGGTACGGATGCCGGTTTTTACCGACTGATTCCCCAGATTGTAATCCGTTCGAAAGACGAAGATGAAGTTTCACAACTGTTGAAACTGGCGAGCCGCCACGGGCTGC